>Ga0209484_10000009_pt1 | contig 52198 bp, 29 predicted proteins | sample NGEPer16B_FD_185493 | JGI IMG/M metagenome (GOLD analysis project Ga0209484, IMG submission 185493) | Arctic peat soil microbial communities from the Barrow Environmental Observatory site, Barrow, Alaska, USA - NGEE Permafrost159B-16B... | ecosystem: Environmental > Terrestrial > Soil >... | reverse complement strand
ACTTTGGTTGAATCGGCCAGAGGTAGCTTACTCTACGATCGAAAAACACGTTACCTTGGAGCGAATAACCGAACCAATGTTGGTAAGGGTGCGATAACGCTTCTCCCCTTTCTCGATGTTGATGGTAATGGGAAGCGCGATAAAGGAGAACCAAGAGCTGACGGATTGCAATTCAGAATTAATGGCGGAACAATTATTCGTAACGACAAAGACACCACGATCCGGATTTTGGATCTCATACCCTATACGAGTTATTTACTGGAACTCGATAAAAATAGCTTCGACAATATCTCATGGCAGATGCATAATCTGACCATGAAGGTGATGATCGATCCAAACCAGTTTAAAAACATTGAAGTCCCTATTTCTGTGATGGGTGAGGCGACTGGAACTGTTTCTAACGGGAATAATGGACAGGGGCGAATTTTGGTTTGTGTCTATCGTCCAGATGGAACTCGTGCAGCCCGCGTTATGACCGAATTAGACGGCTATTACAGTTATCTTGGACTGAAGCCTGGGAAATATATTGTTCGAATTGATGCAGAACAGCTTAAGAATATAAATATGGTTTCGGAACCAGAGCTGATACCTATTACTATATCCCATTCCTTCGATGGAGATATCGTTGAAGGTTTAGATTTCAGGTTGAGTACTGCAAGGGTAGAGGAGCCCGATACCCTAAATATGCTATCTCCGACTGAACGTAAACTCGCGGAGACTGTCGAGTCACCATCGATTATAAAAATTGCCCCATCTGTTAAACCTTTACTTCCAGATACTGTAAAAGAGAACATTGCAGGAATTGAAGTTCCTAAGCCAATCGTTATTAAGTCTTCAATCATTGATTACGAAGGTGATGTACTTCAGATTGGCGCATTCAGAGATAAGTCGAAAGCATTTGCAGCACGCAAGAAACTGGAAGATCTCACTGGCAAGCCAGCCATTATTGTATATGAAAATGGTTATCACAAAGTACGAATCTCGGGCTACGCTAACCGCAATCTTGCACGTCAATTTGCAACAACGTTGGCACAAATCGGATTCCCGGTATCATATATTCCGGTTATTACACCGAATACGTCAATTCAGGTTGGGGAATACAAGACGGAAGAAGAGGCCTTAAATGCACAGAAAGAATTGGCGCAACGTACTGGCGACCGGGTTATAATTATCTATTCGAATGGCCTTTACAAAATACGGATACCTGGATTTACATCGCGCGAAAGTGCCCGTCTGTTTGCTGCTGAAATGGAAGGAAATAATTTCAAGATAAATCTTGAAACTGAGAAACCGATTGTTCCGCAGAAACGTATTGCTGATGCCACAGTAAAACCTGTTGAAATCAGTAAGGTAACACCACCTGTTGAAAAACCAATTGTTCTAAAGAGACAAGAGGAAGTAACGGCTGTGAAACCAATTATTGAAACGAAAACTGAGTCTACAAAGGAAGTTATAACACCAGCTCAGGTTGCTTCAAACGAAGTACAAGGTCCGGTAATTCAGATAATTGCGATTAAGGATTCCTCCGAAGCACGAGATACACAGGAAAGAATCAGCAAAGCAATCGGTCGGTCAGTAACGATTGTACCAGAGAATGGTATTAACAAACTTCTTATTACAGGCTTAGCCGGGAAAGAAGAATCCGACATTCTCATCGATAAACTGGCGCAGGCCGGATTCCCAGAGGCTTATCTAAATCCGGAAAACTACTACACCAACGATATTTCGTTTGATGATAATAATTACAGTGCGGTAATTCAGGTTGGAGCCTTTATCGGCCAGGAAAACGCCGATGATGCAGAAAGAAAACTCCGTAAAATAACTGATCTTCCGATTGCTGTGATATATGAAGGTGACTATTATAAGGTAAGAATTAGTGGATTCCCGGGCCGGGTACAGGCAATTGCATTCCTGCCTAAGCTCATTAGTAAAGGATTCTCTGAGGCTTATGTTGTACGTGTAAAACGAAAATAATGGGAGGGTAAAGATCCTGGTGAGGATTGGAATTTTAAATTCCACTGCGAAGCCAAATATTTATCTAAAACTCATTAATAATATGACAATTGCCACGGCATAAATTCCGTGGCAATTCAATTAAGAATAGGTTCAATGAGAATTATTGACTAGACAACTATGGTATTTTTCAGTACATTACCTATTTTCTCACTTTATACCGGCTATTCGCTTTCCTCCCTCACCAATAATAGTCCAAAAATAAAAGTCCCTCCGATTTCGAATCGAAGGGACTTTTTATAGGATAGCCGAAAATTAAACCCGCAGAAAGATCTGAACGATATCAGCCTCGTACAAGATTATACTTTTCTATCTTCGCATTTAAGGTTGGGCGGGTAATGTCAAGAATATGTGAAGCTTCCAGTTTATTCCAGTTAACTTCGTCGAGTATCCGTTTAATATGATATTTCTCAAGTTCAGCAAGCGAACGATACTGCGGAACTTCTACTCTAACTGCGACCTCCTGGTGTTGCCGGTTATTCAGTGTAATATTCTCCTTTTCGAGCACATCACTTTTTGACATTACAATTGCCTGTAAAATAGTATTCTCGAGTTCGCGAACATTGCCATACCATTCATGAGCCTTTAACATTTCGATCACACCATCTCCAATTTTCACTACATTTTTATTGAACCGCTTATTCAATTTATGCAGAAAATGGATCACCAAATCGCGAATATCGTCTTTTCTATCTCGTAGTGGAGGAAGATCAATCGTGAAAACTTTTAACCGGTAATAAAGGTCTTCCCTGAATTTTCCTTCTTTAATTAATTCTTCAAGGTTGCGGTTAGTCGCAGCAATAATACGAGCCTTCATAGGAATTGTCTCTTCACCACCTACTTTTTCAAACTCCAATTCCTGAATTACCCGTAATAACTTAACCTGCGTATTAAGTGATATCTCCGAAATTTCATCAAGAAAAATTGAACCTTCTCCAGCTAATTCAAATTTGCCTTTTTTATCACGAATAGACCCGGTGAAAGAACCTTTAACATGACCGAAAAGTTCACTCTCGAGTAGCGTTTCCGTAAGTGCACTGCAATTCACAATAACAAGTGGCTGGCTGCTGGTGATACCAGAGTAATGTACAAGCCGGGCAATCAATTCCTTTCCTGTTCCGGTTTCACCTTGAATCAACACATTAACCTTATTCAGTGATATGCGTCCAATATTTTTGAAGATCTCTTTCATCTGAACGGTCTTTCCAACCAAAATATTGTCCTCGAGCATACTCTCGCTTGACACATCTTCGTGGAGTACTTCGTTCAGACTATTACTTACCTTCACCGAATTCAGTGCGAGTTGGATGGTAGATTTAAGTTGATAGGGATCAATCGGCTTCTCAAGGAAATCAAAAGCGCCGAGTTGAATGGATTTGATGGTTAATACAACATCACCGAAAGCGGTAAGTAATATTACAGGAATTGCAATATTAAATTTACGTATTTCCGCAAGTACTTCCAGACCATCGATTCCAGGCATCTGAAAATCTGTAATAACAAGATCAGGATGTTCATCGCGAACAAGGACCAAACCTGATTCGCCATCTTCTGCCTCAATAACTGTGTACCCAATCTTGCTGAGTGTGTCTTTTAATGTTTTACGAATCAACTTGTTATCGTCGATCACCAAAATTTTCTCCATGAATATACCCGGTTTTGCAGTAATTTTTGCCATCAGATCCATGCAACTGTTGATATAAGTAACATCGCATACGGTCTTAGTGGTAACAAAAATACATTAATAATGTGAAATAATGATTCTTTTACTCTTTTTGTGTAAAATAATTTATTATTCCACATTATTGTTTGTCCTCAGTATCAGGTCGAACATTGATCACTTCACTATGAAATGATCAATGATGAAATTTTTATAAAAAAAATTCTATTTTTGTGACTTCTTAAATATAATTCTACATTTTTAACACAAACATACAAAAACTGTCACGATGATAGAATGTATGGCCAATTCAAACATTTTCATGAAAAAAATTTTAATTCTGTTCGTCCTCTTTATTGCCGCTTCGGCATTAAAAGCACAAAATGTGCAATTACATTACGACATGGGTAAGGACCGGAAATACCTGACATCCACCGTTGAGATGTTCAAACCCGATAAATGGGGTAGCACCTTCTTTTTTATCGACATGGATTACGGATCAGGTGATGTTCAAGGTGTAAGTTTGGGGTATTTTGAAATTGCACGTGGATTAAAATTCTGGAAAAGCCCATTCGAACTGCATGTTGAGTACAATGGCGGTTTTGGACAGTTTAAGGCAACTCCGTATAACGGAGCCTATCAGATAAACGATGCCTGGCTATTCGGGGGAAATTATACATGGAATACTGCAGACTTTTCTAAGGTATTCACATTACAGGCTATGTACAAAAACATCCGTGGAAAAAATGATATGTCTTTCCAGTTAACAGGTGTCTGGAATCTCCAGTTTTTCAAGAACAAAGTCACGTTATCAGGTTTTGCTGATTTCTGGAGAGAGGACAATATTGTAGGAGTTGGTGAAAACACAAAAGCTACAGAATTTGTATTCTTAAGCGAACCTCAGTTTTGGTTTAATTGCACTGACCATTTTTCAGTGGGTAGTGAGGTTGAACTAAGTTCCAATTTTGGAGGTCATGACGGATTTATGGTTAATCCGACTATTGCAGCTAAATGGAAATTTTAAAATAATATAACCACTTATGTTAGAAAAATATTTTAAATTATCAGAGAATAAAACTTCTGTTAAAACTGAGGTTCTTGCAGGGATTACCACGTTTATGACAATGGCATACATCCTGGCTGTAAATCCTGATATCCTTGGTGCAACAGGTATGGACAAAGGCGCGGTCTTCACTGCAACGGCCTTGTCGGCCCTTGTTGCCACGCTGATAATGGCATTGTATGCGAAATTGCCTTTTGCCCTTGCGCCTGGAATGGGATTGAATGCCTTCTTTGCCTTTACAGTTGTACTTGGCATGGGTCACTCATGGCAATTTGCCTTGACTGCTGTATTTCTCGAAGGAATTATTTTCATCTTGCTAACCGCATTCAATATCCGGGAGATGATTGTCAATTCAATCCCCAATAATATGAAACATGCCATTTCGGTAGGTATCGGATTATTTATCGCTTTTATCGGGTTGAAAAATGCAGGTATTATTGTGAGCAGTCCCGCTACTTTTGTAACCCTAGGCGATATAACCAATATTGCTGAAAATGGCGGTGCGCTGGTAGCGTTAATTACATTGGTAATTTCAGGCGTCTTGCTTGCATTGAAAGTAAGAGGAGCGTTGCTGATTGGTATTCTCATTGGTACACTTATTGGTTTTCCTTTTGGAATTTCGCATCTTCCGGCCTCTTTTGAGCTTACCCCACCCTCGGTAGCGCCAATTTTCATGCAATTTGAATGGACAAAAATCCTATCTATGGATATGTTGCTGGTTGTATTTACCTTCCTCTTTGTGGATATGTTCGACACCGTTGGAACACTGATCGGTGTTTCGTCGAAAGCGAATATGCTCGATAAAGAAGGGCGCGTACCACGTGTAAAACAGGCTTTAATGGCTGATGCAATAGGTACAACTGTTGGTGCAATGCTTGGAACCTCAACTGTTACAACTTACGTTGAGAGTGCTGCAGGTGTCACCGAAGGGGGACGCACCGGATTGACATCCTTGACCGTGGCAGGATTATTTCTCATTGCCCTGTTCCTCTCACCCATCTTCTTGATGATACCAGGAGCTGCAACCGCCTCTGCGCTGATACTTGTTGGTGCAATGATGATGACTCCCGTTAAAAATATCGATTTTGATGATTTTACAGAATCTATTCCCGCCTTTCTTACAATTATCATGATGCCTTTGACCTACTCCATCGCAGAAGGAATTCTCTTTGGCGTTTTATCTTTTGTAATACTGAAAGTATTGACAGGCAAATTCAAAGATTTATCGATTGTAACAGTTGGTCTTGCGATACTGTTCCTACTTAAATTTTTCATGTAGAATATATTGAATATATTGGCCTGCAGAACGGACCTGCAGGCCAATATTTCAGGTTTTCGAACATTAATTCAGGCTAAAGTAAAAGGTTTCACTATTTTTTCTATTTTTGCCGCACTTAGAAGGGCTGTTAGCTCAGTTGGTTTAGAGCATTACCTTGACAGGGTAGGGGTCACTGGTTCGAATCCAGTACAGCCCACAAAACGGGATTTCAAATCGAATCAAAAGGCAGTAAATCGTTGATTTATTGCCTTTTTTATTTTTTCTTCAACAAAAGAAAACCAATCAACTCTGAACAGATCACAAAATTTTCATAACGTACTTCGGATCAAATGAAATAATTGTGGAGGATGCTAAAACTCATCGCAGGATGAAAAGAGTTCCACATGGAGAAACAAGAGGTTTTTATGGCCATAACACATCTTGTATGCTCCTCTCCGCTCTTCCCCTTGTCTCTCCGTGAGAGGCTATTTTAAATGATGGTTTATTTATTTTCAGTCCACTTATTTACTTTTTATTATTACAGTAGTGTCCTTTAGTCCGGGAGATTTTGTTGTCACAGTAATAATTCCCGATTTACCGGCTTTGAAACGGACGATCACCAAAGCCAATCCATTAAACGCTTCGCGCTTATGTGACGTAAAGGATTCAAGGTTATATGAATCTCCGTTATCGGTTGCCACAATTTCTCCGGGGCCTACAATGCTGAATTCAATCCGATTATTTGAGCGAGGCACCATGAGTCCGTCCTTATCGGTTATCTGCACCGTAATGAAGGCCAGATCTTTTCCATCAGCTAGGATTTGGGGACGGTCAACGGTTGCCCACAGTTGTGTTGCTTCTCCGGTTGTTTTCACAACTTCTTCAGCCCACTTCTTTCCGTTTTTGTAGGCGACTACCTTCAACTCGCCAGGTTCATAAACCACATTATCCCAACGCAAACGGTATTCATATGCCTCTTTTTTCTTTTTCCCTAACGATTTTCCGTTTAGGAATAATTCTGCTTCACTGCCCGAAGTAAAAACATGAACCGGGGTGATTTGTCCAATGCGTTCCGGCCAGTTCCAGTGAGGAAGTATATGTACCATTGGCAGATCAGGGCGCCAGTGTGCCTGATATAGGAAGAACCTGTCTTTTTTGAAGCCTGCCAGATCAATAATGCCTGAATATGAACTTCGTGCTTCATAATAGGGGGTTGGTTCTCCGATATAGTCAAAGCCGTTCCAGACAAACTCGCCGGCAACAAACGGATGTTGTTCGAGCGATCCTAAAACTTTGTCTGCACTGGAACCAAAATCGACAGCATGGAGTTCGTAGGAACTTACCTGGCAAATATTTGAGTCGCCACCACGGCCGTCCCTTACTGGCGCACTGATCTCTTTTGAAACTGGGAACAGGTGGATTCCCCGACTGCTGAAAGCTGATGCAGTTTCGGTGCTGATAATTAATTTATTGGGAAATTTTGCATGGAAAGCATCGTATTGCGGTGAAGTGCGTATTCGATCAGTCCCTTCAAACTCGGGATCCTGGCGAATTCCTTCACCCTGATAATTGAGGCCAATTATGTCTGGGATTTTGGGAAGGGCCATATCGGGTTTTGCATAGTTCATTGCACAGATTGTTGGGCGCGTCGAATCCTCTTCCTTTATAATGTCATATAACCGTTTTCCAACATCAGCACCTTCTTTATCTGTGTATTGCTCTCCCACTTCGTTGCCAAAACTCCAAATTATAACAGATGGGCAATTCCGGTCGCGGCGAATAAAAGCTCGTGTGTCGGGTTCAGACCAATCGGGAAAGATCAGGTGAAAGTCGTACGGTGTTTTTTTCCGTTCCCACGAATCAAATATCTCATCAATAACGAGGAATCCCATGCGGTCGGTAAGTTCGAGCAACTCGGGCGCCGGTGGATTGTGCGCCATACGGATGGCATTACAGCCCATTTCCCTAAGTATTTCTAATTGTCGTTCGGCAGCACGGGTATTGAAAGCGGCACCCAGAGCGCCAAGATCATGGTGTTGGTTAACGCCCATCATTTGAATATGTTCTCCATTGACAAAGATTCCTTTGTCGGGGTTAAATTCCATTGAACGAATACCAAACCGTGTTTCATAAGAGTCGATGAGATTGCCATTTTGTGATAACGTAGTCACAGCGACATAGCGGTTCGGTTTTTGAGTTGGTGGTGGTCCCCAGAGTTTTGGATTTTTGATAATAACTGAACCTTGCAACTTTGCGTTTTCTCCTGCAACTGTTTTTGAACTTAGGGATGAGAAACTGGCAACCGAATTGCCAGACTTGTTGCCATTAGCATCCAAAGCATAAATGGTGGTTGTCGCTTCAACTTTTGTGTCGGTCTTACAATCGTTGTCGATTGTAACTGCAAGATTGATTGTAGCAGAAGCTCCCGAAACATTGCTCGTTGTAACAAAAGTTCCCCACTGACCAATATGAACCGGATGGGTCTTGGTTAGCCAAACGTTGCGGTAGATTCCTGCTCCGGAATACCAGCGAGCCGAATTGTTGGGATTGTCGACCCTGATGGCCAGTTGATATGAGATACGGTGTGAGATCCAATCTCCATGAATTGTAGCCGTAAGGCCAACCGCCAACAAGCTTTCCATTGAGCCAAACGATGGCATACGACATTGCTCCGTCGATATCGAGAAAAATGGATTTACCAGCATCCGAATCCGGTATATCCAATTTTTTGCGATACCATGCCACACCATTAATTGGGAGACGTCCCATTCCTCCGCCAACTTCAGAATTCCAACCTTTCTGGAAAGGTCCTTTGATTGCCCAGTCGTGTGGCAGGTTCACTTTTTCCCATGAACTGGCGTCGAAATTGTTTTGCACAAACGGGAAGTCACCACCAGGATTGCCTTTGGGGCGAACATGTCGTTTTTCAGGATCTTTTATAAAGTTATTTCCTGTAGGTAAAACCCAGGGCTTGAGCACTTCCTGAGTTGTCTCGACTTTTATCGCCTCTGTAGGTTTGGAATCGGCTACCTTGTTTTCATTATTATCGATTACTTCGGGACGAACATCGTAAATCAGGTTATCGGCTTTTGAAATTGAATCGTATTTGTAGAAGCTCCAGTTTTCGTTGATCGAAATACGCTGTCTGAGAATACCTCCCGGCACAGTTTTCCCTGGCTGCTGTTGAGCTGCCAATGGCTGCACATTGAAAATCAATCCGATCAGGGCAATGAATATACTAACAAGTCCTTTTCCCATCAATGTCTTTAAAATCAATTTCATATTTCTCGTTATTGTACAGGGTAATTGTTGCCCCCAACGCCGAATAAGTAGGCGTAATATCCATGATTTTTATATCCTTTATCGGCGATAATTCTTCTTCGGTCCACTCATTATCATCCATTTTATGCAACATGACCGTGATCATCAATTCCATGGCAGGATTTTTTGCCACTCTTTTTTTAGACGCATAGATGACTGTACTCTCATCTGCTTCTGCATTTCGGTTGTTGTGGATCAGACTTCCCAGTGTATCCCAACCATTGTAGGTTATCAAAGCAACTCTTCTTCCGGGAATGGATGCTGTCATTACCTTTTTGGTTCCATCTTCGAATTGATTAATTACAGCCTTCTGGCCATTAATGTGCGGTATGCCAAAATGTCCTAGTGTTAATTCATACTCAAAAGCAAGCCTTGAACGGTCAACCCGGATAACTCCACCTGGAATGGTTATTTCTGCAAGATCAATAATATACCCGACCCCATTGTTTGGAGGCCTTCGCATGATTGCCTGCCGGTATAAAACATCCTTTCGTACTCCATTAAAAAACATGCTTTGCGATATCGTAAATGACCTGTTTTTTTCAGAATCGTTTTCCACTGTTTTACCGGTAAGATAAAAATTGACATCGTCACCTCTTAAATCTCTTGGATCCTGACTGCGGAAACTATATTCCATCGATGTGCCACCCTGTGGATTATGGTCTTCCCATGGGAAATGCGTGTTGTAAACAAGCTTGGAATAGTTTGGATCGTCGTAGTAAACCTTTCCCGGAATTATTTCAGATGTGCCTGTTTTCCCATGATTAACAAGAACAAGTCCCGGATTTTCAAGAACAACTTTATGGGAATTATTTCCCAGCGTTTCCCAAATCCCCTCGTTTTCTTTGGCGGTCCAAAAGGGTGAATCATCCGGGAGTGCAAGGCAGATAAAGGGGAGAAACATTAGAAAAGGACTGCCTGCGCAACTATAGTTTTGCACCATGTATTCTTTCTGTCCGTAAAATCCAAGGCTAGGGATATCATTGCAATAGAAATCTTCACGCGTAACAAATTGCAACAGGGACCCTGAACAAAGCCGCCTGGCCCAACCTGCATCCACATGGGTTTTATCTTTCAACATAAAAGAAACAGGGAATGCCCCCGAAACCCATGTCCGGTAGCAAATACTCCTCGACCACATATTTATATAGCCATCTCTTCCAAAAAAGCTGGTGAGCGATTCCATCAATTTCTGTGCCGACATCTCAATAGTTTCAGCGATCTCCGGGTAGTATTCATCGCCAAAAGTTCTGTTCCAAATGGTTGTATAAACAATGAAAAGACTGATCGAATAGTAATTATAGGTTTGCTCTAGGTACCAGCCATTACCTGAATGATAGGATGCTACCCATAAAAGATGATTTTTCAGCAAATCATCATCTATCTCATATCCATACTTTTTAAGAAACGAAAGGGTAATAATATTAAAAATCCGCCAATTGTTTTGAGTCGTTCTGTGGTGAGCCCATTTTGAAATGGTTATTACCATCTCATCCCTTTGCTTTGCCGTAAAATAAAACCAAATGGTGTCGGGCATCAGTAGCAATGTTTTAAATAATCCCCCAAATTCGCAGGTAAACTGGTAGTTGGAGTCCGGCAAATCTTCAGGTAATGGCAGTGAATTGGGATGCAATTGGGATGCCCCGGAGTAAGGGCATTGTAGATTTGCAAGGAATAGTAATCCCTAAGATTGATACCTTTAATCTTCGTTTCCGGGTCGATATGGATTAAGGGGCCGGCAAGGGTAAAGGTCCTTTCAAGGGATTCAAACTCAAGTGAGCGATAACGCCATTCCGGAGCATTTGGCTGTGGATAAGTTTTACCGGGAACCGAAGGAAATGTCAACGGTGTTTCAATCGAGTCAACATGGACGAATGCACGCTCCAGTAAATACTTTGCCAATTCTATATAATGTTTTTTTGTCATCCCTGAATAGGGACTTAACGCAAAGTCGGGATTTTTAACTTCAAAAGCTTTGTTCATTTATAAATTCATTAAAGATTATTCATTGGTTTTGAATGGAGATACAGGTAACCCTTCGGTATTATACAAGTTAGCACCTTCGGGGTTGTCTGCCCAGGCATAGCGCACAGCCACCGGATTCAAAATGGCTACATTCCAAACAATGACTTTGTTACCCTCAATTTTAGCTTGTGCCCAAACAAATTTACTGCCTATTCCGGCAATGGCAAACTGTTTCAATTCTTTTCCATCTTTAGTCACTAATCCGCTTCCGCAATTAGTGAAAGTGATCTCAACTTTATTCCCTTTCACGCTCATAGACTGATAGATTGGGCCCGAAGCTACCACATTTTTATCGTGATAGGCTAATCGTTCAGCAGCCAAAGACAATCGTCTTCCTACCTCTTCTTTATTTTGCGGATGAACATCGTTCCAATCGCCTAAATCGATATTGACGGTTAGTGCGGAATTTTCAACTGAAAGTGATGTTTTCAACTGGGCATTCCGAAACGAAGCCCAACTACTTTCCGATGGCTGATCTTTTGCTTCCATAAAGTTGGGAAGTTGCGCAATGATGAAAGGGAAATCTCCCTGATTGTGCTTCAGCCGCCAATCGCTGATTAAGGCAGTCAGCAGTTTTTGATATTCCTGGTAGCGTTCGGCATTCGATTCGCCCTGATACCAAACCGCACCTTTGATGGCATAATTGTTTGCCGGAGCCAACATGCCGTTGTACAATCCGGTAGGTTTCCAATTCACAAAGGTTTGCCCGGGAGCAGGTGCCATGGTGCATCCCAACTGATATTGCCAGTTTCCAGCCAGGTTAATTGTATCTTTCTCATTAAATAGCTGGTAGGGTTTTTCTTTGACAAAACCACCACGACCAGAAATACTGATTACCCTTGCCACCACTGTGTTTTTTCCGGCTTGAAGTACACCCGCGGGTACATGATAATTACGTTGAGGATATTGATAGGAAGTGGTTCCTACCAATTTCCCATTGATGAAAACTGAATCAGCATCAACAATACGCCCCATAAACAAACGGATAGGTTTCCCGATCATCGAAGCGGGTACCTTAATTTCTTTTCGGAACCACACAACACCATTTACTTCGCCCAAACCATGATCGGCCCAATAAGATGGTACAGACATGATTGGCCACGATGTTGCATTGAAAGCCGGATCTTTCCAGGTTGGACGTGATTGTAATCCTTTATCTGTCAGGTTTAACTTTGCATACCAGTCATTGCTTGCCTTGCGCTCGCTGAACTGGATTTGATCGATGTATGACTGATTTTTGAACTTTTCGGCCTCGGCGAGATAGCCGGGAAATTCCTTTAATGCTTCAACACTCATCCACGCTTCGGCAGGAGAACCACCGACGCTGGCATTGATAATCCCAATGGGTACATGGTATTTCTCGTATAAATCACGGGCAAAAAAATAGGCGACTGCAGAATAATCAAGAATGGTTTTGGGAGTTACTGCAACCCAACTTCCGGAGGGATAATCGTCCTTTGATGCTTTAAAATCGTACACCTGCAACACCTTAAACTGCCGGATCTTACTGTTTTCGCACCTGACAATTACATTGGTATACCTGTCGGTTAGTCGGTTCATGGGGTATTCCATATTCGACTGTCCCGAGCAAAGCCATACGTCGCCAAACAAAATGTCTTTCAGTAAAATGCGATTGTTTGCAATGATTTCCATAGTGAAAGGACCGCCAGCTTTTTGTGCCGGAAGTGTGATTTCCCACTTTTCATCCTTGCCTGTAACAGCATTAAACAATTGGTTATTGAAGTGAAGTGCCACCTTTTCTCCAACCGATGCCCATCCCCAGATTTTTACACGGGCATCGCGCTGAAGGACCATCCCATCCTGAATAAGTTGTGGTAGTTTTACCTGGCCAAAAGAGGTCATGGAAATGAGCAAAAGAGACGTAAAAAATAATTTAAAGATGTGATTTGAACTTTCAGTGACCTCTTTCTTTTCAGCAATTAATGTCCGTTTCATACGTCGAATTATTTAATTAGTCAGTTCCCTCAAGTGTTTTAATTGTACCGTCATCATTGTATTCAATTTCGACCACTTTCAGGCTGCGCAACCAGGTTCTTCCTCCTGAAGGAACACTGTCGTGATGAAATAAGTACCATTTTCCGTTGAACTCCGTAATCGCATGGTGAGTTGTCCATCCGACAACAGGGGTCAGCATCACGCCCTGATAGGTAAACGGTCCATAAGGATTATCTCCGGTTGCGTAGCATAATAAATGGGTATCGCCTGTCGAATAGGAGAAATAATACTTGTCCTTATAACGGTGCATCCACGAGGCTTCGAAGAAACGGTTTGTTTGTCCGGCTTTCATCGGAGTTCCATCCTGATTCAGGATCGTAACAGGACGGGGTTCTTCAGCAAAACCAAGCATGTCGTCCGACAACCGAACCACCCGGGATGGCACTGCCAATTCTTCTCCTGAAGGCAAATAAGCACTTTCCAGTGCCTTATTATCCTTGTAACGTTGTAATTGTCCTCCCCATAAACCACCAAAATACATGTAGTGGGTTCCATCGGTATCCTCAAATACTGCAGGGTCGATGCTGTAACTTCCCCGGATCGGATTGGGCTGAGGAATGAACGAGCCTGCCGGAGTGTCGGAAATAGCCACTCCCAAACGGAAAATATCGGTTTTATCTTTCAGTGGATAATACATGTAGTATTTGCCATTTTTGAATGCAACGTCACAATCCCACAACTGACGTCCGGACCACGGAATATCACTTACTTTAAGCACAACACCATGATCAGTCAGCGGCTCGTTTTCGATATCAGAGGTGGAGAAAACATGGTAATCATTCATATCAAAATGGTCACCGTTATCATTTTCAGGAATACCTGATTCACGGTCGTGAGAAGGATAAATGTATAATTTTCCTTCGAATACATGAACGGCAGGATCGGCCATAAAATCATTTTCAACTAAGTATTTCGCCTTTTTCATCTGTTTATAATTTGTTTTTTAATCGCCAGATGGAACTCGTCATTTTAATTAATCCACTTTTTAATAGAATTCCTCTAATGACTCGTTTCATTTTTTCGTTTTGTATTTTTTTGCCATTTTAATCATTTCGTCAACTACCGGTTTGCGTTGGTTATTGCGGTCGAAAAGCATAGGATAATCTTTTCTCCCCCGGATCGGGAAATTATTCAGCCAGGTTGTATTATCAGTCAAACCCCAAATGGTTACGCGATCAACAACATCATTGTATTTGAGGAAGAGTCCGAACATATCCAACATGCGTTTATTCCATTTCTGTTGAACAGAGTCTGGAACTCCTTCACGATACGGATCCATCTCTTTGGAATATTTGAAATTAGCAGAAATGTTTGCACCTTCATACGGACTTGGGAGAATTGAAATATCCCATTCTGTAATCAGGATGTGAACGCCTGCATCCTTGAGTTTTTTGAAGGTGGTTTCTGTAGCTTCAAGTGAAGGTGAATTCATGTGCCAGTGTGCCTGTGAACCAACCGCGTCAATTCTGCATCCGGCGCCTTTGAGTTCTTTTACCAGTCCGACTATCGCATCGCATTTGGCTGGTGTTTCCACATTGTAATCGTTGTAGTACAATTCCGCATCCGGATCGGCTTCGTGAGCAAACTGGAAAGCATATTTAATGAAATCTTTTCCAAGAATCCGGTAAAATTTACTGTTACGGTATTCGCCGTTGTCTTCAAATGCTTCATTTACTACGTCCCAGCCTTTTATGCGACCTTTATACCGAACAACGACTGTAGAAATATGCTGTCGCATCCTTTCTTTCAATACTTCGGGAGACACATCTTTTCCATCGGCATCAATAAAGAACCATCGGCCTATTTGAGAATGCCAGATCAGGCAATGACCAGTCACAGCCTGTTTGTTTTTTTCTCCAAAAGCAACGAGTTTATCAGCATTATCCCATACATATCGATTTTCTTCCGGATGAATGGGTTGGGGTTTCATGCAATTTTCGGCAACAACAGCGCTGAATTCTTTAGCAATCAATTCCGTTTCGATGGGGTTAACGCCATCAACTTGTTGAGAATTGATTGCTACACCAAACAGAAATTTTCCTTTGGTAGCATCAGCCAAAGTTTTTTGAGCCATGGTTTGTATGGATGTCAGAAAAACCAGGGCCGTAATTGCGGAAAAAATTTTGATTTCCATTATGGACACTAGTGATTGAGTTTAATTGATCTGGCACTGTTATGCGTTTCCTTTCCTGCGGGATTTCAATTCTGCTTCAATTTTCACTTCCATTTTCTTATCAATGACATAGAAGAAAAGCAGACCCACACCTAATAGGAATGTAATTGAAGGATAAACACTCACAAGCAATCTTGCTCCTTCTGAGACAGAATGAGGTTGAATAATCTCCTGCCCGGCAACTGCGCTTTCTTTAGCAATGTATCCGTATAAACCTAAAATCCACGCAACCAGAGCACCCCCGATTGAGAGCCCTGCTTTGAGACCTATCATCATCGCTGAAAAGATGATGGCAGTTGCCCTGCGGTTAGTTCTCATTTCTGAATAGTCGGCAACATCGGCAATCATGGCCCAAAGAATAGGAATAGTTAAGCCATAGAAAAATCCATGCAAAATTTGCGAACCGAACATTAATAACACATTCTCCGGTTTGAAGAAAACAAAGATCAGAACAAAAAGGGTAGCAACGAGTAATCCATATTTAAAAACATCCCGTTTGCCATATTTATCTGCCAATTTTTTTGAAAATGAGATTCCTACAATCATGAAGATAATTCCTCCGGCGTTGAACAAACCAAAACCGGCAGCTGCAGGATCTGAACCAAAGAAATTAATTCCTAAATCAGACAAGCCAGAAATAACAGGACTAATAAAATTAGTTAAGGCAGCCTTATCCACATAATTATTAAAATAGAATACATACGAACCACCTTTCATGGCAAGGGTAATGAACACCAAAATGGTTAAGCTAAGCATGATAAGCCATGGTTTGTTCTTCACAAGATCCGACAGGTCTTCTTTTATAGATGATTTTTGTTCCAGCGTTGGAACAATGCGCTCCCTGGTTGTAAAAAAAGTGATTAATAACATGATCGTACCCACAATTGCCATCCAAGTCATTACTGTTTCAATCCCGGCTGCCTTATCTCCGTGGCCGGCGGATATAATAATCGGCAGCATAAACACCTGAACAAAAAACTGGGCAAACATTACTGCCACAAAACGGTACGACGAAATACTATTTCTTTCGCCCATATCGCCTGTTATTACGCCACTTAAAGCTGAGTAGGGTAAATTACTTGAAGCATACAACATCAACAAAAGAGAATAAGTCGCAGCGGCATATATGAGTTTCCCTTTGTAGGCAAAATTTGGTGTTGAAAATGCAAGAAGTGCAACAATGCCCAAAGGGATAGCAGTGTACAGTATCCAGGGCCTGAATTTCCCCCATTTCGAATTGGTCCGGTCGGCCAATACTCCGATTATTGGATTAAATATAAATGCAGCAGTTAAGCCTACAGAAAGCATTATTATTGATGCATCGTTGCTTTTAAGACCATAGATATCGGTATAGAAATAAGCTAAATAGGTAATTAATGTTTGAAAAACCAGGTTAGCCGCCAAATCGCCCAAACTGTAGCCGATTTTCTCGAATGTTGAAATTTTTTGTGTGTATTTCATTTGTTATTGGTTTATAGGAATTTTAGAATTTATAGTATTAATGACAAATTTTTAATTCTGCTGATTTGGTGAATGGTTTTAAAAGGTCTATTTAAACTGTACCCAATCAATTTCAACCTGATTTTCATCTTTCAGTAACACAATTAGATGATGAATTCCAACTTGAAATTTGGATACTTTTGCTTCAACTGTATTCCAGTTTGTTTCTTTTGATACTTTAACTTCAGCAATCACCGGTCCGTCAACTTTATCCAGCCGGATTTGCAAAGTGCTCCCTTTTTCAGAAAAAGCTTTGACCTGCACCTTTTTCACCTTTTCTTTGCCGAAATCAACTGCATTGTATTGAACCCAGGCATTTTTACTGTCGAGTATTGTTTTCCAGCCATTAAAGATGTTCACCGAATCAAGAAAGGCGACAGACGCACCGGTTTCGCTTTTATTGCTGTATCGGTCGATTTCAATTTTATTTGTTGCACTGGTAACCCCAACACCACGTAAAGTAGGTGTTACTTTCTGCATGGTACCATCAGCATTAAAGAAAAGACTGTCGGCACAAATTGACCGGTTTTTGTCGAATTTTGGTGAATAGGCATCCTGATGATAGAACAAGTACCATTGACCTTTATACTCTACGAATGATTGATGATTGGTCCAGCAGTTCATGGGAGACTCATCCATGACGACTCCTGCCATTTTGAACGGACCCATCGGATTATCGCCAATTGCATATTCAAGCCGTTCGATTTTGTTCTCTACATGTGGAATCGTCAGGTAATAAATTCCGTTTCGCTCAAACACGAACGGACCTTCCTTCAAACCTTTCTGCGGGAGATTCGCTATAATCTGTGGCTCTGAGGCCAGCTCGGTCATGTTATCTTTTAGCTTAGCCGCTACGATATTTCCCATTGCCCAATACAAATAAGCCTGTCCGTCCTTGTCGATAAACACGTTCGGATCGATGCCGTTCACACCTTTTATCGGTTCGGGCAGCGGAATGTATGGTCCTCCTGGTTTGTCAGCAATAGCAACCCCTATTCCAAAACCTTTTCTTCCGTTTGCATCTGCCACGTTTTTGTTGGCCGGGAAATAGAAATAATATTTACCGTTGCGTTCAATGCAATCGGGCGCCCACATGCTGTAGGAGGTTGAATCGACCCATTTCACTTTATTCTGGCTGACAATTATCCCGTGATCGTTCCAGTCTGTCAGGTTTTCAGAAGAAAACACATGATAGTCTGCCATGCAGAACCAGTCTTTTCGCAGTTGCTTTTGGTCTTTAGGTGTTGGTATATCGTGCGAAGGAAATACATACACTTTGCCATTGAATACTCTTGCTGTTGGGTCGGCAGAAAACTGGTTACGGATAATTGGATTCTGACTGAAAGCCAGACCCTGAACAATCATTAGCAGGCAAAATAAGAATGATTTGAAGATCTTCATTATTGAATTGGTTTTTAATTATTACCAGAAATCTGATCGTTTATATGGAAGTAATCGAAATCGGCAAATCCTCCCGGTGTTGTAGTAGAATAGTTAAACAAACCAAAACGGTATCCCATAAAGTGTTCCATCAGGGTATATTCCATTTTAAGCGGCCCGCCAATCATGGTCCATTTTTTACCATCAAGGCTGTAGAAGAAATTAGCGATATCAACCTTATCGAGGAAATTACACTCAATTTTCAAATACACTTTATTTTCTGAAAGAGGGATATTCTGGATTTCAACAGGTTTATCCGTTTGGTTGCTAATCATGAAGATGGATTTCTCGCCGTTCACGATTTTAACACCCACCTGTCCAAACTTTCGTTGGAAGGTGGTTAATCCAGCAAAATCACCATCTTTCATGTTCAACACGACAAGTAACGTTGATCCGGAACATTGCGGGCCAAAAGTACGCTGGGTCAGGGTATTTCTTGATTTTACGAACAAAGTGTCGATCCGTCCGGTTTTCAGTCGTAAATACCCTTTGCGCTCCGAAACCGACCAGAGTTTATTGTCGGGATTGTGGTTCCATTGCCAAACCAATGGCAATGCAGGTTCACCTTTTTTACGTGTGAACTCATCGTTGTTGACAATTCCCGGAATCAAGCCTTTGCTGGCAGGCAAATCAAGCGTTTCCGGCACTTTCCCATCGACACCAATTACCGACCAGCCATCTTCCCATTTCATTGGAACGAGGAAAGGAATTCGGCCAACTGATCCGTGGTCCTGAAATAAGTAAGCAAACCAGCGGCCGTCGGGTGTGTCTATGATTCCTCCCTGTGCCACTCCCTGATCCTGAAAAGCAAGCTTGCCTTCATAAGGCCCCGTAATCTTATCCGCCCTGTGAACAACCACCGTGCGCATTCCACCGCGTGGCCACGCAATGTTAAACAGGTAGTATTTTCCATTCACCTTAAAAAGCTGTGAACCTTCGCCAAGACCAACATTGTTCCCGACAGGGGCATTGGCATTTTCGATGAGTACCTGTTCTGTTCCTTCTTTTACGCCTGAAAGGTCGTCTTTGAGTTCCGCTATCATCAGCTTTCCGGCGCCCCAAATCATATAAACCCGGCCGTCATCGTCAAAAAAGATGGTATTATCATGATAGGATGGTTTGAAAGAATGTTCAATCCAAGGACCTTTTTCAATATCTTTTGTCGAATAGATATAAGTTTTTCCGGTTGTGCTTGAAAAAGTTGAAATATAAAATGTGTTGTTGTGATACCGTATACAACTGGCCCAGGAACCTCTTCCATACGAACTTTTACCATTGACAAGATTCATCGCATCAACATTGGCAAGTGTATCGTAAGCATATTTGATGATTTGCCAGTTAACCAGATCTTTCGATTTCATAATGGGAACCCCAGGACTCATGTGCATCGTGGTACTGCTCATGTAATACGTCTCACCAACACGAATCATCGACATGTCAGGCACATCAGCATATATGATCGGGTTATGGGCAAAATTTGACTGTGCAAAGACAGCGTTACAACATAAAATTAATCCTGCTATAAAACCAAAACAATGTGTATTCATTGATTCAAGATTTAGTTTTTTGTTTTTATTCTGATCACTGTAAGCGACATGGCCGGAGCTGAATAGTCAAATGTTTTTTTGATTTTAACTACTGTACTTGCCGGCACTATACTTTTTGTATTCGTAAACGTATTTTCATCATCAGGATTTCCAGCCAAAACTGTTTGTTCGGCTTCGGCAGCCATTTTACCGAACCGGTTTAGATTAACTTTCATCGGTTTGGCTGTTTCGTTGTAATTCACAAGTTTCAGGATAATATCGCCTGTATTTGAGTCCTGAACGCAGGAAGCGGCTAATGAATTATCCTTTTCATCTTTGGCAATCACCTTATCGAAATAGAAATCGCCCTGGTTAGCTGAAAACATTTTTTGCACGTAATAATTCGGTGTTGGACAAATGGTTACATTGTCGAAAAATATCATGTCGATTTTCCACTGTGTAAAATTCTTTTTGGCCAGCAAAGGTGCATAAGATGCCATCCGAACCACGTCGCCGTTACGTTCGAACGAAGTCATGTAAGCCGCTTCAGCAATTGCGTTTCGCAATTTATTCCCCCACGAAGCATATTCGCCAAGATATACATCACCTGCATTGCGTTTATAGCTGTCGTAACGATGCTGATTGTTGATAAACCATTCCGGATCAGTATAATAATGCTCGTCAACTACCGTTATTTTCAGGTCATTGGCAATTTTCCAACCTTTGTCAAAATCTTCACCACTATGAAACGGACCTGCTGTTCCTACTACAGTAATTTCAGGATGTTTTTCTTTTACCGCCCTGGAAATCATTGTGAACCGCTCTTCAAATTCAGGGGTGATTTTATCTTCATTCCCGATTCCAACATACTTAAGATTAAACGATGCCGGATGCCCAGCTGCTGCACGTTTTGCACCCCAAGTTGAGGTTACCGGTCCATTCGCCCATTCAATCAGGTCCAATACTTCCTGAATGTAGTCCTGCATTTCGTTCATCGGAACTGCTTTTTGTCCTGTTCCGCCAATGCGCCAGGTTCCGCCTGAATTCTGGCAACTAACAGCCGCCGGTAAAACGGGCAATGGTTTCGCGCCAATATCTTCGCAAAACTGGAAATATTCGAAATATCCCAACCCGGCGGTCTGATGATAACCCCAGATATTCCGTTGTTCTTTCCGCTGCTCGATGGGACCAATGGTATTTTCCCAACGGTACATATTACCCAGACCATCTCCATGGACAAGGCACCCACCGGGGAAACGGATAAACGCGGGTTTCATATCAGCCAGCATCTGAGCAAGATCAGCACGCAATCCATTCGGACGGTTCTTAAAGGTCTTTTCAGGAAAAAGGGAAATTACGTCGATGGCAAACTTACCTTCGGTGGTTGCCAGGATGACCAAGCTGGCTGTGTCGCAGTTCTGTGTAGGTTTCAGGCTGGCAGCATATTTGGTCCAGTCGTTGGACGAGGTTGAAATTTTGCTTTCCGCAATAACTTCACCTTTTGGGGTTTGCAAACTAATATTGAATGATATCGGTTCCTTACTTAACTGTCGTACAAACATCGAAAAGTTGTATTGATCGTTAGCTTTCACGACCATTCCGTCAAATCCTGAATTTTTTAATCCGACTCCGGAAATACCGACAAACTTAACTTCCTTGCCAACATGCTCCACATCCAAAACCAGGTAATGCGGGTTATTTAGATGAATAGGAGCCGAGGTTTCCACACTCACTCTACCGTATGAAAATCCCGGTGAAATATATTCCCAAAATGAAAAAGGGTTCCATTCACTGCGTTCAGTTGGATTATACTCAAACGATCGGTTTTGAACCAACTCGGCATATAGTCCGCCATCGGCTGAATAGTTAATATCCTCGAAAAATAAGCCAAACAAATCCGAACTGATTTTTTTTCCACCTTTTACAGGTTGTGCTGTTACCGCTACCGAAATTAACAGCGATAATCCAATAACCAGGATGGATTTTAGCTGTTTCATTCTCTTCTGAATTGATATTAATTGGTTTATCATTTTTTCTCGTTTATTTGTTTCTCACCAATCGAATGTAATAAACCGCTCCTGCCGTGCTTCCGGGAAGTGACTGGAATTTCACCCGAATATGGGTTTTTCCTGTAACTATTGAATCGGGAATTGGATAAATCACGTCTTTAAACATCGACTGGTTCCATTTATTGGTGTTGTCTTCGGTTACTAATTTTTCATCGTCAATAGATATATCAAACTTCCGGTTTCCCCATTCGGCACCCCAGTATCGCACCATCAAACACAAGTCGGTTTCTGACTTTGTTGCCAGATCGTAACTGAAATAGCCTCCATCACGTGCCTCACGAAAGAATTCATTTAAATTATTGCCTTTGTTCGATTTTTCCAGTTGTAGGGCATGGTCGGTTTCGGGCTGTTGCTCACCGGTGGCCACATAGTCGATGGTGCGATTTTCGAGGGCAAGTTTCTCTTTTTCAATGTTTGCCAATGAATCAGTATAGGCCTTATAACCTGAGTTTGATAGTGCCAGCCAGTACATCATATAACGGGCATCATGGATTTTATAAAAAGGTTCCAATGTAAGTTCAGCCGGATTGATCATTTTAACGTTGAGCTTGAAGTTTAGTGGTTTGTCCTTCACCGGAAACAACTTATCTGCAATAGTTTCAATTTTGTCATCAATCAGGATAGGAGCTTTATCCACCGGTAAATATTCTCCACCGGCATACTGTCCCCAACGTCCATCATCGGCAATCAGGCCTTTTAAATCCTCCGTCCCGGTTTTGGCTCCCAATAAAATCGGGCCATGCATGATGGCGATATATTCAGAAACATTGGGCAAATGCTCAATGGTATTGTGCATCGGCAGCTTGATTTGAACCACATCACCTTTTTCCCATTTCCTGTCAATACATACATAGGATGAAGGAAGGGACAAATAGTCAATATCCTTTCCGTTTACCTTAATTTTTAATGCGCCTTTGCTTACCCATACCGGATAGCGCACCATCAATTTGAAATTTGAAGAACCGTCTGTTATAGTCAGTTTTGTTTGCTCCTCATAAGGAAATTTTGTTTCCTGTTTGATTTTAATGCCTTTTCCCTTCCAGTTTAGTTCGGAAGCAATAAATAGGTTTAAGTACAAAGAATCATTGGAATGGGTGTAAATAAACTGGTTGTATTTTCCGTGGTTTTCCATTCCTGTGCCAACACAGCACCACATGGCTTCGTTTGGAGCGGAATAAACCCTGTAATGACGTGGACGAGCCGGCGTAAAATATACATATCCGCCATGTTCAGGATGCTGCGAGGAAAGAATATGATTTAAGATTGTCCGCTCGTAGTAATCGGCATATTTTGCCGAAGGGTGTATCCTGAACAAATCCTCGGTTAACTTGAGCATATTGTATGAATTGCACGATTCAGGACCGTCATTGACATTAACAAAATCGATACATGATTCTTTGGCCGGGAAATGCTCTCTTCTGCTGTTTCCTCCAAAAGCCAGCGAACGGTTGTTGGTAACTGTTTCCCAGAAAAAGCTACCAGCTTTACCGTATTTTTCATCACGACTGAGCTCTGCAATCCGTTCGAACCCAATAATCTTAGGAATCTGAGTATTTGCATGTTTGTTGTCGAGATTGTCTATTTCCTGCGACAACGGGTCGAGAAACATTTTGTGTGAAAACCGTTTTGCAGCGGTCATATATTTTTCATCGCCTGTCATCTGATAAGCATCGGCAAACACTTCGTCCATGCCGCCATGTTCAATATCGAGCATCGATTGCATCTGGTCTTCTGACAGTTGAGAAGTAATACTTATGCCCCAATTGCAAAATTCGATGAAAATTTTCTTTACATCTTCATTTCCGGTATATAACCAGGCATCTCGTAGTCCGGCATACATTTTATGAATGTTGTACCAGATCGCCCATGCCGAACGGTAAGCTGCGAAATCACCTTTTTGCAAAGTGTTCCAAATCTGCCTGCTGTTTGGCGCACCTCCAACATAACCTTTTCCCCACTCCGGATTGTTTTTGTTGTTGGCATCCTGACAAGCTTTGAGCTCCGAGATCATGCGATCCATGCGCTTTTTACATTCAGCATTACCGGTGGCTGCATAATTCATTGCCATTGCCGACAGGTAATGTCCACCCACATGACCATCGAGGCCTTCCCAGTTGGGATAACACTTCGCCTTTTCAGTTAATCCGGCTTCTTTTCGGTATGGAGCCAGCAAACGATCGACATCGTATTTCAGAAGAACCTCAATATTCAGGTCGCGGGCATGTTTGAACTGTCCATCGAGTAATGTCACATCTCCCAGAGGAAATTCGTTGGGATACAATTTATCCTGTGCCTGTATCTCGCTAAAAACCAAAAAAATGGTTAGGTATAAAACCAAATATTTTTTCATCATTTTATAAATATTTTTCTTTCAAATCTACTTTTAATTATCCCAAAGGGATAAAATTTGAATAACCACCGGTTTCACCGGTGGAAAAGAAATAAAATCAAATTCACAACCCTGAAAGGGCTGAACATTTAGTGTGTTAACATTCAACCCTTTCAGGGTTGCGTGTTCCTCTTTCATTCTTGCGTGGGTTTAGCTTCGCTGATTTTCAATTCACCCACGGTTATTCATATTTAGTCCTTTCAGGACTATTTTTTTGACTTTCTGACTTCTTGGAGTGAACGCAATTTTACTTCACAAACGTTAATGACTTTATTAAGATATCACCCTCACTACCAGTCGGAAATTTTACAAACACATCGTGATGACCAGAAATCCCTTTGACAGCTTTAGAGAAAACCTTCCAGTTATCTTCGCTTCCGGTTGAACTCACAGGAATGGTTGCAATAAGTTTTCCATTCTTTAAATCATCCAGCCAGATTTCAATTTTCCCTTTTGAAGTTGAAGAAGTCACTACTTCAATGGATGAAGGAGATGTTTTTCCCAATTCAACTCCTGAAATCATCAACCATCCGCCATTTGTGGAAGTGTTGGTGACTACTTTTCCCGACTCTTTCTGAATTGTTTTGATACCGAAATAGTTGCTGTATCCAGCAGCGAGAACGGGCGAGAAACCATCTTTACAAACAAAGAAATCGAAATCGGCCGGTTTACCTTCGGCAAATAGACCGATGCTTGTGCCTACCCATGAATTGTAATTTGGCTGCACCTTATCGAGGTTAACAGCGCTGATCGGTTCACCAAGCGACTTCCAGGTATTACCATCACTACTGAACCATGCGCTTAAATTGTGCCAGTTACGTTCAATTTTCAGAAATACAGTATTCCCAAATTCGTTGGTGATGCTGCGGGTTTCTTTATCAAAATCGAAAATGATTTTCTTCCCGTTATCAAAACCAGTATATAATCTCACAACGACCTTCTGATTTCCATTGGTGAGGTAAATACCTGCTTTTGATTCAGCGACAGTGGCGTCCAGATCAACTTTCGTGACTGCCGTATAATAATGGTCGGTTTCCTTCTGAACCAGATGTGTCCGTTCCGTTTCCGGAGTGAGTCTTACCCAGCCTTTTCTTGCTGAAAGAGAATAAGATGAGACCGCTTTTTTAGTAAGAAAATGCCAGTTTGCACTTAAAACATCCGCATCGAAATCATCACTCTGGACGCTTCTCCATAAAATTCCTGATTGTGGCAGGTTGGGTTTTATCAAAGGTTTTGTAGTCGGAGCCTCTCCCCATGGACGATCACCTTCCCAGATAACCTGATAAAGAGAAGTCTGACGACCGGTACCCGACCAATCATCGCCATCGTATTTCTCATAGCTTTGGGCAAGCGTCCACCAGGTCCCATCAGCAAGTTGAAGAGGAGCAGACATATGGTTGGGGCGACGAAAACCAACATTGGGATCGCTGATCGGTTTAAAAAATTCACCCAGCCTTTCCCATTTGGTTGAATCTGCTGTTAGTTCTTTTCCTCTCATTGCATATTGGCCCCCGGATACATCGCCAGCCGGGAAGTAGTAGTAAAATCCATTCCGTTTACACATAACAGGCCCTTCAGCCCAACTGTATTGCAATTTTGCATTGACCCAGTCGAGGTTCATCACTGTACCTGTCAATTGGCCATCTTTCCCAAGTTCCTGAATACGATTTACTTTCTGTCCATTCTTAATAACCATATATGGTTTGCCATCGTCATCCACAAAAATGGAATTATCGTATCCAAGTGGGCCAGTCGTCGGATTGGTTTTTACCTCAACGGGATCAGTCCATGGACCAGTTGGAGAATCGGCTTTACAGAACCACTGTCCATTTGCTGAGAAATAAATCCAGTAAGAACCATAGAACCAGGCAATAGCTCCCTGCCAGATTCCTGCTGAAGGACGGTCGTTAACCCAAGCAGCTTTTGAGGGCGGCAACACCCGTCCTATCACTTCCCAATGCACCAAATCCCTGGAATGATAAATCGGCATATACGGTGTATAATGGAAAGATGAACCGCAATGGTAGAAATCATCACCAACCTTCAGCAAAGTCGGATCAGGATGATCACCAGGTAAAACCGGATTGGCATAGGTTTTAACTTCCTGATAAAAAGACTGATCAGATTGATCCTGAGCCTCAACCGGGGTTGATTTCAAAACAATTAAACTTATCAACGCTAAGGCAGCGTAAAAATAATTTCGCATTTTTTATCTTTTCTATTTGTAACTTTTTCCAAAAGAGGTTATTGATTGCTATTGCCCGGTAATTTTAACCCCCAATATGGTAAGCATTTTTTCGGCGTACCGTTTTCCTAATTCCCGGTATCCGGCTGCGTTGAAATGCAGGTTATCAGGGCCATCGGCACAACCGGCTGAAGAAATGACATACGAATTTGGAAGTGTTTGAGGTAATGTAGCAATGATGCTATTCATGCCCGCACAAATTCCATGCTGGTCGGCATTCACTGTTTCGCCTGCAAGCAATGGCACTTTTTTTGGGTCAAGGTTTAAATCCTTCATCAGGTTGTCGTACACGCCTTTTACTTTTCGTGTCCATAGGCTGTCGTTCGAATTTGATTCACCCTGATGAAGAAGAATACCCTTGATAACACCATCCTTCTGTGCCAATTTAGCCATTTCAACCAGTCGTCCATATGGATTCCCATCGTATTCCTTAATCATTCCTTTCATCCAACCTGGCGCGGTCTCGACGTATGACGGGTAATTTTCCTTATCGAAAAGCTCAATTTTGCACCCACCAATTGCCACCACAATCACCCCAACTTTTACTTTCTCCGGAAGATTAGCGACCATTGTTCTTCCAAAATAATCAGTTGGTCCCAGATTCGTTTTGCAACGACACAAGGGTGGAACAGCCTGATACCAGTTGCCCATTTTGCGGTCCAGATTATCACATTTTACCGCTTCCATTACCTGAAAACGCGGATTAACAGTTGAATCCTGAAGCTCTGCCCGGGCAGCACCTTCCATGTTCGATTGCCCCAAACACAGGTAAATATGGAAATTCGGATCCTGCGAAAACACATTACTATTTGTAAACAGAAATCCCGCGATGAGGATTAATCCCAGTTTTATTTTCATTTTCATTTTTTAACTGGTTATTAATTATTTCGCCCAGGCTTCGCCTTCCGGGGTCCTTCTCCATTCGAAATAGCCATCCAATACTTTAAGGGATTCATCGCTTGGCACAGGCCCAATACGCGGTGTAGGCCCAAGGTACATTACTTCAGGGTTTTTGTCGCTGAAAGCCGGCCATTCAGGAACTCCCTGTCCGTTTGGATTTCCATATTTGGCAAAGTTGGTCCAATAAGTTCCCATCGCTTCCGAGATTTTCAAATCAGATTTTGTAGTCTGTGGATTCGAAGAATCGAGATTCATAAAAACATAGCCGACCTCTTGTCCGTGTGGCGAACCAAAGCCATATCGCGGTGAATCTTTAGGATAGTCAGGGTGCTGATCGAAATAGTACAGATAAACTTTCGATTTTCCGGTTTGAGACTGAAGCCTTGCCCAGCTCCAAGTTTGCCAGCCAAAAGCTGCATCACGAGCTAAATCGCGAGCCGTTTTAGGAACTGAATTTTCTGCAGCAGGATAAGCTTTGATCAGGTCATCGGCAAATTTGCCGTACCTGTCTTTAACTCCAGCATAGTATTCTTCCGGAGTTTTTCCCCTTGAAAAGCTGGCGCCTTCGTCGGAGTTGTACCCGATAAGAACGGGCACATCATTGTATTTTCCTGCTTCATAAAGTTTGTGCTGATCATCAGGAATCACATATCCATCGGTAATTGGCCATCCGCCGCCCATTCCCATACCCATAGGAAGTTTGTCTGCTTCCATTTTACGCAATTCAGCAATCGACGAAACACCAACTTTTTGAGCATAAGCTACTCCATCGACTTCTGCCTGCTGAAGCGTTTTCATGTTTTCGCCCGGATAAGTTTTAGCACGTGTTGGCCCGAAAGAACCGCCACTTTCAGAAATGGCGCCCTGGAACAATCCTTTTGCCAAAGGCGAAGCACACAACATACTCACTGAAATTCCACCAGCCGATTCTCCGAAAATGGTTATTTTATAGGGGTCGCCGCCGAATGCTGCAATGTTATTTTTTATCCACTGAAGACCTGCAATCTGGTCGAGGATTCCGTAATTTCCCGAAACTTGATTCGGGTTTTCGGCGCTCAACTCAGGATGTGCCAAAAACCCAAGCTGCCCCACGCGATAAGCAATACTAACCAAAACAACTCCTTTTTTTGCCAGCTTCTCACCATTGTATCCGGGCTCAGCTGTTGACCCAAAACTAAATCCACCGCCATAAATCCAAACAAGCACAGGAATTTTTTCTTTGGCCAATTTTGCCGGTGTCCAAATGTTAAGGTAAAGGCAGTCTTCACTTTTTCCTGAAGGAGGATTTCCGCCCTGCATGGGAGCGGGAGCAAATTTGGTTGTTTGCTTTACACCTTCCCATTTTTCGGCAGGCTGAGGTGCTTTCCATCGAAGGTCACCAACAGGAGGCGAGGCAAATGGAATGCCTTTGTAAACCGTTAACCCATTTTCAAAGGTTCCCTGTACCATACCTTCCAGGACTTTTACTGGTGCTGGTTCTTGTGCGAAACTTTGTCCGGCAACAAACCATGCAAACACTGAAATTACAAATATTATCTTTCTCATTGTTACCTATTTAAATAATTGTGGTGCAAACTCGTTAAGGTCTCTGCGCCAGGTCAGCCATTCGTGGGCAGTATTCGGAGACTCATAATAAATGTATTTAATCCCTTGCTTTTCCAACATTTTTCGAAAAGCCCCCACTGAGCCGGGGAAAGGTTTGGGTTCTTTTGTTCCAAGTCCAAGCCAGAAAACCTTGATCTGTTTGTTGAACGCCGCACCATCATTAAACTTTCCATCCAGAAAAGTTACCGAATCAATTTCATCAGAACTCGGATAATTGGAAGTACCACTAAACCCGCCATAAGAAGCAAACTTGTCGAGGTTGTTCATGATGATCCGCATGGTTTGGTTGGCTCCCATTGAAAGACCTGCAATAGCACGATGCTCGCGGTCGGCAATGGTTCGAAACTTTGCATCAATCATGGGAATGATTTCGTTGATCATCACTTCTTCGAATACAGAAGCTGGACGGGCTTTACTATCGGCATTGTCCTGTGGTTTAAAAGCATAACAATTGTCCATGACAATAATCATTGGAACTGCTTTTTTCGAAGAAATCAGGTTATCAAGAATCAGGTTTGCTTTTCCCTGAGATGACCATCCTGTTTCATCTTCAAAACTTCCATGTTGAAGATAAAGCACAGGGTACCTGGTTTTGGAATCCTTTTCATATTCAGGTGGTGTATATACAAAGCAGCCTCTGAACGAATTGGTAATTTTCGAGAAATAGATGTATTCGCTCACCAAACCATGTGGCACATCTTTCAAAGTATAAAACTCCTGATCCACTGCCGGAATTTCTATTCCACTTCCCCAACGGCCTGCACCATAAAAGTATTTAGTGCCTGGGTCAGGAACTGATGCTCCATCAATATTTAGCTGATAGTAGTGAAAACCTTCGTCCTGAGAAGCCGACTCGCCGGTCCAGACTCCCTTATCGTCTTTGATAAGATCGTATTTTACTCCGCCAATATCGAGTTGAACTTTTTTGGCTTCAGGAGCAGAAATGCTGGTGCGAACACACCTGTCAGAATTAACTTGTGGAAATTGTCTGCCCAACTGATTGACTGAAGAAGGTACAAAATCTTCTACAACTTTTATTTTATCTGACTGAGCATTACAGATTGCATTTGAAAGTAAAGCTGCGAATACAAATATTACTATTCGTTTAACCATTGTTTTTTTCGATTAATCTTTAAATAAAAGTGGTGCCAATTCCTGCAGACTGCGACGCCAAGTCTGGAATTCGTGACGTGTATTCTCGGAAACAAAGGAAACAGCATTGAAGCCGGCCTCTTTTAACGCAGTTGAAGAATTCTTAACACCATCGGGGTTTTCGAAACTGCCGCAACTCAAAAAGATCAATTTTACTTTCGATTTGTCTTTGATTTCCTCCGGCTTGTATAAACCACCACTTAGCAATGCATAATATGAAAATACATCAGGTTTGTTCAATGTGATCATGTGGGTTTCCATGCCTCCCATCGAGAGTCCTGCCATAGCGCGGTGTTGCTGATCAGCTATCGTGTTGAAGTTGGCATCGACATAAGGAATCAATTCGTCAACAAGCACCGTTTGGAAATTTTCAATTTTGAACTCGTTCATATGTCCCCACCGAACCTCATTGGTCATTCCGTAGGTCATTACAATGATGAAGGGTTTTGTTTTTCCTTCGGCAATCAGGTTGTCCATGATCAGGTTGGCACGCCCCTGATTTGACCATGCAGTTTCATCTTCGCCCCAGCCATGTTGGAGATAGAGAACCGGATAACGTTTATTTTTGTCGTTCCCGTATTCAGGAGGTGTATAGACAAAAGCTCTGCGCGAGGTCGCTGTACTTTTTGATGGGAAAAGAATTTGCTGCACATTTCCATGAGACACGTCCTTTAAAGCGTAGAAGTCCTGGTCATGAGCAGGTATTTCAATGCCACTTTCCCAACGGGTTGAACCGTAAAAATTTAAAGCCCCGGGATCATTAAACACCCCGCCGTCAATCGTTAGATGATAGTAATGAAAGCCCTCTTCCATTGGGCCTATAGTAATACCCGTCCAGAATCCATCCTCGGCTTTTGCAAGTGGAGTCCCGCCTTTGGTGCCGCCTAGTCCAAGGCTAACAACAACACTTTGAGCCTGGGGAGCCTCTATTCTGAACCGGACATAACCCTGTGAATTAACTTGCGGGTACTCTTTTCCCGGTTGATTCAGTGTGGAAGGTTTGAAATCATCGGTAATGGTTGGCTGGCTTGTCTGTGCAAAACACAGTGAACCAAATAAAGTCAATATTAAAACGATAGTAATTAAATGCCGTTTCATGGGTTTTCAATTTTAGTTAGTGAATAAAAGTGGCGCAAATTCATTCAGGCTGCGTCTCCAGCTTTGCCATTCATGAGCTGTTTGAGGAGAAACATAAAAATGGGTATTGATTCCGGCTTCTTTTAGTTTGTCCTGATTATCTTTTGGATTTCCTCCGAAACCTGCTCTGGGGTTTTCGAGTTCGCGGCTTCCGTAGCTCACAAACACCAGTTTGTTTGTTTTTTTAAATCCGGGTGCAGTTGCTAAATCTTCGGTACTTATGCTGCCGCCACTGAATATGCCGACATACGAGAATACTTCAGGATGAGCGAGGGTAATCAAACGGGTTTGCATGCCGCCCATGGAAAGTCCGGCCATGGCACGGTGCTGCTGATCGGCCAAAGTACGATAGTTGGCATCGATCATGGGAATAATGTCTTCAAGCAGGGTTTTTGTAAAGCCGTCTGCCCATCCTTTGGGTGGCCATTGACCAGCTGGACGTTCTCCTGCAGGAGGTCTCGCCATATTCCAGGTACCATTGTCCATTACAATGATAAATGGTTTGGCTTTGCCCCCGGCAATCAGATTATCCATGATGAGGTTGGCATGTCCCTGATTGGACCAGCCGGTTTCGTTTTCACCGCCGCCGTGCTGCAGGTAAAGTACAGGGTAGCGTTTCTGGGCATCCTTGTCATATCCGGGTGGGGTATAAATAAAACAACGACGCATGCTGTTGTTGCTTTTTGAAAAATAGGGGAGCTCTATTACCTGACCGTGAGGCACATTTTTCAAAGCATAGAAATCCTGGTCTTTAGCAGGAATCTCGATACCGCTTCCCCAGCGACTTGCACCATAAAAGTATAAGCTACCGGGATCAGGAACAGAAGCACCGTCAACCCATAGCTGATAGTAGTGAAAACCTTCGTCCTGAGGAGCCGATTCGCCAGTCCAAACGCCTTTTTCATCTTTTGCCAAATCGTACTTTACTGCGCCAATATCAAGCTGTACTTTATTGGCCCCGAGTGCAGAAATCTGAACACGCACCCGGCCTTCAGAATTTACCTGAGGGTACTCCTTACCGGGTTGGTTGACTGAAGAAGCTTTGAAGTCTTCAACAATTTTTGCAGGAGACTGTCCAAAACAAAATCTTCCGGTCATTAACACAATAATAAGAATGACCGCAATTCTATTTCTCAAAAAAAGTCGTTTCATAATTCGTGATTTATTTAGTTTAATATTCTAGCTTTGATAAGTTTAAAGTATCGTAATTCGGGTTATTTTCAAATCTTTGGAATCGGAACTCGTTCCATAGTACACTTCATATTCGCCGGAAGTAACAGCCATCTTGAACTGGCTGCGATCGTAAAATTCGAATGCCGATGGTGAAAGATCAATGGAAACCGGAATGGTTTTTTCAGCAGCCACTTCAACCCGTTTAAAACCGCGCAACGTCTTGATGGGGCCATCGGTATCGTTCACTTTCTTCACGTATACCTGAACGACTTCGATTCCTTTTTGCTTTCCTGTATTCGACACTGGAATAGAAAGTTCAAGGGTTTCATCTTTCCTGATCTCAGCCTTGCCTGGTTTGGCATCCCCGATTTTGAATGTGGTGTAACTCAATCCATAGCCAAATGGGAAAAGCGCGTCGTTCATGAACCGGTAGGTGCGGCCTTTCATCGAGTAGTCTTCAAAATCTTTCAATTGATCAGAATTTTTGTAGAAGGTGACGGGCAGTTTTCCCGATGGATTATAATCACCGAAAAGCACATCGGCAACGGCTTGCCCGCCTGATTCGCCTCCATACCAGGCCTGAAGAATAGCATCACAGGATTCAGTTTCTGGAGTAAATGCAATAGCGGAACCCGAACAGTTTATGAAAACCACTTTCTTTCCAGCCTGCTTCAAAGCTTTCAGACAATTTCGCTGAACAGCTGGAAGGTCGATGTTGGTGCGGTCACCACCTTTAAAACCAAGGTACGATACCGGCATTTCTTCGCCTTCGAGTGCAGAAGAAAGACCGCCAACAAACACAACCAAATCAGTGCCTTTCAGCTTGCTGATCAGATCGGTGTAGTCAACATCCACTTCTTTGCCAAAATTGAATTCGATATTTGCTTCCCAATTGTTCAACTGGGCAAAGCGCATTTCAAATTTATATTTTTTACCAGCTTCAACTTTGTATGGAATCCTGGAAATCAACGTTCTCCAGTTATTGAATTTCCTTACTGATTCACCATTTACAAACAGTTCAAAATATCCGGTAGCACCGCATTTGAATACAATCTCTTCACTTTTAGTGGCTTCGAACTCTGTTTCATATTTAGCCGAAAAACCTTCAAGCTTAACGCCTGAAGCAAATTCGTGCTGTCCAGCCGTTGTTAATTTTATCGGATCTACGATCTGTTGGGTGGAAACAATATCACCGGAAAGGTCTTTTGTATTCCAGTAAGTGGCTTTAAATCCTTTCTTGCCATCGAACGAACAATTTGAAAAATAGCTTTGGGTCACTTTGTCCTCCACCAAATCACATCCTTTATCATAGATCAACTTTTTGGCTGAAAGTTTGGAAGTTATACCATCGAGAATGGTAATGGTCCGGATCGGCGTTCCGTTATAATTTCCCCACAACATGGGTTTATCATTGGCATTTGGTCCAACTACGGCAATTTTGCTGGTTTTCTTTAGAGGAAGGATATTGTTTTTATTTTGGAGCAGCGTCATCGATTCGCGGGCCATGTCCAGCGCCAGTTTACGATGCTCTTCGTTATTCACAACCGACATTGGAATTTTAGTCCAAGGCACAATCGCATCGTCGTCCATTTCACCCAGGTCGAAACGGCCAATCATCACTCGCATCACATGCTGGTTGATTTCATCCTCGGTAATCAAACCTTTTGCGACAGCTTCAGGCAATTTCTTGTAATTGTGGTCTATCCACTGACACTCAATATCGGTTCCTGCCCAAACTGCCTTCGATGCAGCATGAACCGCATCGGATGAAACTTTATGGCTCGTATAAAAATCGGCTATTGCGCCGCAATCTGAAACTACCAAATACTTAAATCCCCATTCATCACGTAGGATTTTTTGAAGCAGTTGCGAATTACCACAACAGGGTTCATCATCCAAACGCTGATATGCGCACATTACCTCGCGGACATCAGCGTCCTGGACAAGCGATTTGAAAGCAGGAAGATAGGTTTCATTCAGATCGCGCGGATCGACATTGTTCAGGTTGAGTGAATGGCGGCTCCATTCGGGACCTGAGTGTACAGCATAATGCTTGGCGCAGGCCAGCAATTTCCGGTATTTGGCATCGGCCGGACCTTGCAGGCCTTTCACCACCTGAACACCCATACGTGATGTCAGGTAAGGATCTTCGCCGTATGTTTCCTGACCACGTCCCCAGCGTGGGTCGCGGAAAATATTGACATTGGGCGTCCAAACCGACAGACTCAGAAAACGCTTATTTTCCTGCCCTTTTTGTGTCGCTTCGTTATATTTGGCGCGGGTTTCATCCGAAACCGCATCGAAAATTTGATAAACCAGTGTATCATCAAAGGAGGCTGCCATGCCGATTGGTTCAGGAAAAACAGTCACATTCCCATTGTTGGCCAAGCCGTGCAGCGCTTCGCTCCACCAGTTGAACTTTTTGATACCCATGCGTGGAATGGCATCCGAGATGTCACACATCAGGATTGCTTTTTCATCTAAAGTCAAGCGCGATATTAAATCTTTCGCCCGTTCCTCTGAACTAAGTTTTGGGTTTTGGTAAGGATATTGTTGTGCCCAAAGACTTACTGTGAATAATAGGCAAACGCCTAGTATTAATCTTTTTTTCATTCGTATATATTAGTATTAAGTTGCTGTATATCTTTTGAATCAAAGTGTGTAATGCCGTAAATTCCAGATACCCGCTCATGGAACTCGCATGAATTTATACATCTCTTTTTGCTGTTTTTGTGCCATGCTCGTTTCATGCGTTTATAATTTATTTTTTAATTGTCGCATGGAATCGAAGATCAGCGAAGTTAATAGCCATATAATCATTTTTGGATTGTGAGAAGATTCTCACACGGTTATTTCATCTTTATAGATTTGTTACCTGACTTAATTTATTATTTGTGTTGAGGCGTGATAATTTGATATTTACCGCTTAAATGCATCAGACTGAACAGATACAATAAGCCATCGTAATACGGATCAAAATAACCATCTTGGTAAGGTTCAAGTTTAGCATTCCAAAGTGCATTTACAAAGTCGAGACTTTTTTCATTCTTGCCAATCAGAGAGGTTGAAGAAGAGGTAGCTAACAACCCTAAAGAATGTCTTAATTTTTTAAAACCTCCTGCCTGAAGAATGGTTTCGGGCGTTGATCCGTCGAGATTGAACTGATCTTCAAAGGAGTCAATACCTTTTGATCTTAGGAATCCTTGAAAACGTTTGGCATAGTCTTCCTGCCAGGTTTTGTCCCTTCCATACCAAACGTAATCCAATGTAATATTCATGGGCACTCGCCAGGAATCATAACGAAAACCTTCGGGCATCCAGGGAGTAGGGTGTGGCTTTCCGCTAAAATCAGTATAGTCGGCATTAAGACCTGTCACAGGATGACATGCCCTATGTAAGAAAACGCGGGACGTATCTGCACAATCTTTATAAAATTGTTCATGGCCATCTTTGGCATATTCGGCCCAAATCTCATAAAATGCAGGTAAATGATAAGATGGGTCTGTCCACTTATAACCATTGCCTTCTGGCACAAAAGAGATTTGTTTAGCATCGGTGTTTATCAGATTATATATATTGCCAGTTCCATCTTTTTTCCACATTTCGTCCAGAATATTACGTGCTTCGGCATAATAATCAATCCCAGTGTTGTTGCCCCAACGGTTCGATGCAAACAACAGGCTGGTAATGTAGTAGAGTTCGCCATCGGATGCGCTACCCTCAGAGTTTTTTTTCAACGTTTTAGGATCGATACTCCAGGCAAAATACCCTTTTCGTGGTCCTTCCTGATGTTGAAGATATTTTTTTGACCATCGCCATATACGGTCAAAAACCTCTTTTTTATTGAATTGAACGGCAATCATCATCCCATACGAAAGGCCTTCGGTACGGGCATCGTGGTTTTTGATATCCGACACGTAAGCCATCGAATCGCCCACCTCAAAGTAAATGCGGTTTGGACCTTCAAACAGGTCAAGATAGGCCTTTTCAACTTTTTTATCAATTTCGGTCTGACCGTAACCGGCTTCGAGAAAGAGGTTCCGGTAAGCGCCGGTATGATATTCTTTTTTCAATTTTTCACTCTCGCTCTTTTTCGTTTGTGCTGTAATTGAATGAGTGCCAAATAAAAAAATAACTGTAATAAGTTGCAGAATGATTTTAAGAAGGCTAATTTTTTCCCAAATGTGTGTTTCCGCTTTCATATTTCAGGTAATAGTCTTTTATTGTTAATAAATTATATTTCAGCTTAATAAATTAATATCATTCCTATTCTGCTAAATCCACCTTTGTACGAATACTTATCAATGAAGTCGACTATATTTTCTTTGTGGCAAAAAAGACAGTACCATAAAAATTTATCCGTGATATTTTTCGATGTAGAGTATATCAACTGGAAAGATGTATTAAATCTAAGGAAAAAAGGGGGAATGCACACTAGTATCCCCCCTTTTTTATTCAATGTCAAGTTTATATTACATTCCCAAAAATGTAATATAATTTCTTTCCATTATTTGTAAGCATCATTTTGATCACACAACTTGTTTTTCAACAACTCATCCGTTGGAATTGGCATATCCATCTTTTTGAGATCGAAATCATAAGTACGGTAGGTATGCCAGGAATCTTGAACCTGAGGGTCAGTATTTGGAAAACCCAGGTTTTTGGGATAATTGTGGATAATATGATCTTCCAAAAAGCCAGAACGAAGCAAATCAGGGGCAAGACACCATTCTGCATTAAATTCCTTACGACGTTCCTGACCTAATGCTACCAACCATACCGGAGAACTAAATCCTTTATCTGCTTTTACCTGAGTATAATAAGTCTTCGAGTCAGGAACGGTTACTATAGTTTCATTGAAAGGGAGTGGATAAGTATTAGGCACTGCTATATCCGTATTGTCCTTTCCAATGTAAAATGCAGCTATGGATTGATAATAGGGAAGATAAGTTGAAGTTAAAGCCGCTTTCTTACCAACTTCCAAATTGCCGAAAGCACGGTTGCGAATTTGATCAATATATCCCCACGCCCTTGCATCATTTTCACCATTCAAATGAAACAGGCATTCTGCATAGTCATATAATACGTTAGTATAACGTTTATAATAAATCTGTTGAGGACCCCACATTGCATTCCAGTTTGCACGGCAAGTACGCCAATATTTCAAACTCCAGATTGCAGGAGCAGGTTCACCGCCATTCAAAAAGTGATAATGCTGCGTTGAAGCGATATTTGATCCATCACTACCTTTAGTAATACTTTGCTGTAAATAAGGATTGTAACCATAATTTGTGGCAGATTTCCAATTCGAATCAATACCTGGTACAGCGCCTTGAACACCTGAAGCATCGCGACGTTTGTCACCCTGTTCATAAGAATTCCACCATTCCCAGGAGAGGTAAAGAGAACCCCATCCGCCGACAGCCGGACAAGCCGTAAAATAGGTTACCCATGCGTGACCATCAGATACATTCCCCCCGGTCCATAAGGCCCCTTCGTCAAGCACTTCTTCCCAAATACTTTCTTTTGTCCAAACAGCTCCCGGATCCCATAAAGTGGTGAAAGAAGGATTTAATTCGTATTTACCGCTATTAATTACTTGTAGTAAAGCAGCTGCCGCTAATGCATAGTTTGCGGCAGCTTCGGTAGGAACACGATAGGCTTTCCACATATAAGCTTCACCCAAATATGAAAGGGCAAAACCCTTGGTACAGCGTCCATACTCTCCGTTCAATGGATCCCATTGAAGCTCATCAGCCGCCTCTTTCAAATCCTTAATGATGTAATCCCACATCTCAGTGAAATCTTTCGCACGGGCTTTACCCGGAGTATTAAGATAATCTTCACCTTCTTCCAACAAAGGAACCCGACCGAACGTTTTTGCCAGCCACATATTGAAAAAACCACGAATAGCCTTTGCCTGACCATCAAGTGAAGTTTTTAAAGCTGGGGTAATAGCCGTTGAAGCCTTAAGACCGACAAGGAAAATGTTGCACCGATTAATTGCTCCGTAACATTGTCTCCAACCTGCCAATAATTCATTGCTACCAGCAGTCCAGTTTTGTGTATTCCAGTCTTTATCCCAACCTGTTGCCTGAGTATCCATAGTTGGATGTCCACCTACAAAAAGGTTCGGTTTAAACCCCCAGTCTCCATCAGCATCAGCGTTGCCGTCACCGTCGACGTCTCCGCCCGGAAGCATATAATCGTAGCAACCAACTATACCAGCCAAAGCATCTTTATCCGACTTAAACATTTGATCAGCAGGTAAAATGGAATAGTGTTCTACTGTCAAAAATTCTTTGTCATTGCATGAATTTATTCCTAAAAGGAATAAGACACTGGCAAGTGTTAATAATATTCTTGATGTATTTTTCATAATGTTAATCTAAATTTGAGTGGAACAATTAAAATTGGATGTTCAAACCGCATGAATAAATACGGGGGTTAGGATACCGACCTGTATCCAGACCGGTAAAGAGCACACTTCCTTGTCCAGCTTCAGGATCACCATATTTATTGTAACTAGAGAAACAAGCTACATTTTGAACAGAAACGTACAAACGTGCACTTTCAATTCGCACTAGCTTTAACAGGCTCTTCTCAAAACTATAACCAATCTGGATGTTGCTTATTTTCAAAAAATTACCATCTTTAACCCATGCTGAAGAACCACGCATGTTTTGATTATAATCCATGATTGACAACTTAGAAAGGGTATTGCTCTTATTTGTAGAAGTCCATGCTTCTTCAGCCGAAGATTTTAAGATATTAGGAATCGTACCGTTATCAGTTCCGTAAATGTTAGATAATGTCATTGCTGAGTAAGAATTGATTTGTTGACCGAGCACACCGTAAGCGTAAACAGAAAAATCCCAATTCTTATAAGAAGCGTTTAAGGTCAAACCGTAGTTTACCTTTGGGAAACCATTACCTAAGATAGTCATGTCGCTCTCATCAACTAAGCCATCGCCATTAATATCTTTATATTTAAAATCACCGGCTCCTGTTTTCTCTTTTTGGTATGGAATAAAAGTTGAAGGAAGATGACCGGCAGCAATAGCTCTGGCATTTGATGCTGCAGTAGCAGCAACGTTTAAAGCATCAACTTCAGCCTTAGACTGGAATACACCCTCTACCTGGTAGCCATAGAAAGAACCTACAGCATAACCTTCTCGACAGATTGAGTGACCGTCCCAATGTACGCCCGAAGAAGCTGCAACTGCTCCCACGTTAGAACCATCATTGGTGGAATTTCCGTTTACACTAAACAAATCAGATCCCATCGCAATAACTTTGTTTTTCAGGCTTGAACCTGTCAACGTAGCGCCGATATTCCAATCCTTATCAATCTGCGTCTTATAGTTAAGGCTGAATTCAATACCTTTATTCTGGATTTCACCGTAGTTAGTATAAATATAGCTATAACCGTTTGTAGTGCGTATTGATTGATTCAACAACAGATCTTTAGATGTTCGGGTGAAATAATCCATGGTTATATTCAAACTATTTTTGAATAGCCCTAAGTCAATGCCAATGTTGCTTTGTTCATTGGTTTCCCATTTCAAATTGGGATCGACTAATACCTTAACATAACCGTTAACTGTTTGTTTTGTTGTACCTAAACCTGCAGTTCCATTTTGTGCATAATAGTAGTATCCAATAGATTTTGAAGTTAATGCGTTTATAGCTTTATCTGTTGCTCCTCCTGAGTTACCAGTTCGTCCCCAACCTAAACGAAGTTTCAAATTACTGATAGTTGGAATGACTTTCATGAAATTCTCTTCTGAAATACGCCATGCTGCTGCTGCCGACGGGAAAGTACCCCATAGGTTATTGACACCGAAGTTTGAAGAACCGTCACGCCGAATAGTACCTGTTAAGATATAGCGATCTTTCAAACTATACGTGGCACGACCAAAATAAGAAATTCCCCTAACTTGTATGTGATATTTGCCGTTACCAGTTCTTGAAGAAGCATCGCTGGTCAAACTAATATCACGGATGTTAGCTGACGGAAAATCATACGCTTCAGCTGAAACTTCGTCACCGAAGCTTTTCGTTACTGAGTTACCTGCCATCACCGTCAAATTATGAATATCATTCTTCCAATTGTAAGTCAAATAACTTTCAATCGCAATCGTGTTATCTTGATAATTGTTTAATGATAAATGATACCGAGCATCGTAATCCCTCAATGTAACCAATGTTACCCCGTCTGGCATATAACGCTGTTTGTTACCACTAAAGCTTTGATAGTTACTGGCAGAATAATTATAGGATGCTATCGTTTTAAATGTTAACCCTTTATATAATTTAATATTGGCATAGGCACTGGTCAATATCTGATTTTTTTTTGTTAACCCATTATTTTCCATCTGAGAAGCAACTAAATTATCTGAAGTCCCACCATCGTATGAATTTGGGTATTGATAAGTAGTGCCATAAGTTCCGTTTGCATTTTTTACATTAGGGCTCACGTGAACCCCATTCGCATCTACATAATCCATAGTTGGGCACATGAAAGCCATGTCTCGGAGAGAAGAAAGATTACCGTTATTCGTGCCGTTACCAAAGTTACTTCCGCGCGATTCTGAATGAACAAAATTGATGTCACCACCGATCTCAATGAAATCACCTACTTTGGTAACAACATTGGCACGAGCGGTCAAACGGTTGTAATTTGAATTGATAACAATACCGTCATTATTCAAATAACTTAATGAGAAGTTCGACTGTGTCTTTTCCGTGCCACCTGAAGCAGAAAGATTATATTGTTGTTTTAGTGAAACGCGAGTCATTTCTTTTTGCCAGTCAATGTTCTTTCTTTTTCCATCATACGCTGTAGTAAAAATCGCATTAGCTGGAACTCCACCATCGTTTGCACGACCAGTACGTATGTTTTGAGCAAACTGATCAATATCACCAACATCCAATGTTGAAGCTAAAGTTTGAACCCCATAGTCAGCCGAAAAAGTAAGATGTGTAGTACCTGCCTTACCATGTTTTGTAGTTATCATGATAACACCATTGGCCCCGGCAGCTCCATATATAGCCGTAGCAGAAGCATCTTTTAATACTTCAATACTCTCTACATCACTGGGGGAAAGAAAATTAGCATTTGTACCTACCTGCACTCCATCTACCACATACAACGGATTGGCGCTACCGTTTATAGTTGCAACACCTCGAATACGAATGGCTGCGTTTGCATCAGGAGCACCATCTTGTGAAGTAACAATTACACCCGCAGCTGCTCCTTGTAACCCTTGTAAAATGTTCGTTGGTGCCTTTTTCATCATTTCTTCTTTGCTAACTGAAGCAACAGATCCGGAAATATCGCTCTTCCTTTGAGTACCATAACCAACCACAACAACTTCATCCACTTGCAAATTGCTCGGAACAAGTTTGACATTGATCTCATTTTTGCCGGAAACTGGAATATCCTGAGTCTTATACCCAACAAAAGAAAATGATAGAGTTGACTTACCATTGGCTTCAATTTGATATTTCCCATCGGTATTTGTAACAATACCTACTGTAGTTCCTTTGATAACTACACTCACCCCAGGTATCGGACTTCCACCTTCATCAGTTACAGTACCTTGTACTTTGATGGATTGCCCAAAACCCCAAAGTGAAAATAGCAACATAGGTAGCATAATGAATGCAACCTGTAATAATTTGTTTTTTTTCATACATTTAATTTTTTGTTTGTTAATAAAGAAATAAGTTTATGGCTACATCGTCTATTCTTTTCCGACGAATGCCTGTTGCTGGTTAACCAGGGCAACTAAGGACCTTTATTCTTATGCATATTTTGTTTAGATTTAAGTAGTTTTATCGTAGACGATTGATTAAATGACCAATCCGTACCCCGTTGATCAAATCTTATCTGTGTATATTTTCAGATGCATGCAATGCATTTTAAAAAGAAGTAATTTGAGCAACAATCCTGACTATAGACATACTATTGTTATTCTCATAAAAATTGAAGTTCGTTAGTTAATTTATGTGATAAAAGTATAATAGATCACAGGCACAGACTCTATGATATAGCTATTTTATTCTATGTTTTGGATAAATTTGAATAAACAACTATTTGCATCATTACATTTAAGTGGATAAAATGCAGTCACTTATCCTAAATATTCTGAATCTGACAAATATGAATTTGTGTGTATTTTTGATTTATACTAAAATCCCGTTTGAAATTGAGCTACCACCTATTTACTGGTGGCTACAAATCGAACTTTTGAAAAGTAGAAAGTGAAGTTTCACCCGCAAGAACTATAAAAGCATACATCAGTAATGGATTGATGGCGACTGCGGCGCCTTAACGATCCGGTTCATATCTGAAAGAGGTTGGGTACCTAAAGATTTTCACTCTTTAAATGAGCAAATGATGCCTATAGAGTAGATGACGTAACCGTAATTTCGCTCATTCTAAAATTTCTGATGGTGATTTACCGAATTGCTTTCTGAACACGATGCCGAAATATGTCAAACTTGCAAAACCACAAAGTTCACTTACTTCTGTAACTGTGTATTTTCCTGAGTGCAACAATTCCACAGCGTGATTGAGCCTGATGGTTTTAATAAAATCACCAGGTGATTGATCTGTAAGCGATTTAATTTTTTTATAAAGCAGAGAAGAACTGACATTCATTGCCGAAGCGAATTCTTCCTTGTCGAATTCTGAATTGGGAATGTTAATCCTGGCAACCTCCAACATCTTCTTTACAAATTTATCGTTGTGTTCGTTTGTCAGAATAGGTTCGTTTGAATCGCCTTTAATTAGCTTCAATGCTTTTTCCCTGACCACCTCCCGGTTGCGAATAATCGACTTAATTCGCTGAATCAATAGATTCATATCGAAAGGTTTGGTTAAATAATCGTCTGCACCCAATCCCAAACCATGCAACTGATTGGTTGTTTCAGACAGGGCTGTCAGTAAAACCAAGGGAATGTGTGAGGTTTCGTAAGTCGATTTCATGATTTTGCACAATTCAAAACCATCCATATTTGGCATCATGATGTCGGATACAACCAAATCAGGGATTTCTTTCGAAATGAATTCCCAGGCCTTTTCTCCATCAACGGCTGTAAACACCTTAAATTCAACACCGAGAGTAACCTTCATGAAATTCAAAAGATCGTCGTTATCCTCAACAATCAACACTTTCATCCAATTCGAAGTTTGAATCTCATTTTCAGGTTCTGTTTGCGGAGAAGCATACTTAATATCACTTGAGGTTATTGATATGTCTGAAGATGCTTTCGTTGCAACTGACTTCCCCGATATCGATTTAAAAGGAATTACAACCTGAAATGTTGATCCGACATTTTCCTGACTACTGCAACTGATATTTCCTCCATGGATGGCAACATAGTTTTTAACCAATAAAAGCCCAATCCCGGAACCGACAACTTTTGAATTGATCGCATTGTCGCCTCGGTAAAACTCTTTAAATAATTGTCTATGTGCCTTTTTGCTGATGCCGATCCCACTGTCTTTCACCTGAAGAATCCATTTTTTATCATCGCATTTGAGGTTAATCTGGATTTGACTATTGTTCTGCGAATATTTAATGGCATTTGAAATCAGGTTATCTATAATCTTCTCCATTTTCGACTCATCGACTGCTGTAATATAGCTCTCACGGTCAAAAACAAACACGAGTTCGATATTTTTGCTTTTTGCAAAAGAAGCCAACATGATCCTGCGGTTTGAGATAAGTTTTACAATATCTGTCATCGACAGTAACAGGTGTTCCTTACCAACATCAACCTTCTGGAAATCCATCAATTGTGTAACAACAGAGGTAAGTTGCCTTGCCTGTTCAATGGCCAAATTTAAATAATACTTCCCCGATTCAGTTAAGTCTTTTTCTTTGCTTAACTCCTCGACAGGAGCTTTAATTAAGGTCAGCGATGTTCGGATGTCATGTGCCGTATTGGTGAAAAACCGCACCTTTTCTTCGGTATGATGCTGTTTCAGCCAGTTAATATAGTATAGCAAATAGAGAAAGACAATTCCGGACATCACTATAATAACGAGCATCCAGAACCAGCCTGTTCTCCAAAATGGAGGGATTGAATTTATTTTTATTGACCGCTCGGCTAAAATATTGCTCAATGAACTGTCAAAGAGTCTTATTTTTAATGTAAAGTTCCCGCTTGGAATGTTCGTATAAGTTATTACACTGTTTCCTGTAGGCTGATTCCATTGCTGGTCAAATCCCACCATTTCCCATGAAAATTTTGATCCGGGTGTTAGACCAAGTGAAACTAGTTCAAGGCTAATCGTATTTTGAAAATACCTGAGATTAATTTCCTGTAAACTATCTATGGGAGTTTTCAGATTAAAAGACGGTATATCCCTGATTGAGCGACCCGCAACAGTCAAGTCCTGAAAGAAAATTCGCCCTTTTGTCCAAGGCATATCGACCATATTTGGAGCAAAAATTACCACCCCATTATTGGTTCCCAAAGCTATTTGACCATTCTTTAATATAGAATGTGAACCATTATTAAATGAAGTCTTTGAAAGTGAATATATTGACGAATATGCGAGTACATTTTTATTCTTTGGGTTAAACCTGCATAATCCATTCTCTGTTCCCAACCATAAATAATCATTTGCATAAATAATGCTGTTAATAAAATTCGAGGGCAATCCCATCTTTGCCGTAAACTTTTCTGTTTCGCCGCTCTTGGAATTAAACCTGATTAATCCATCTCCGGATGTGCAAATCCAAATATCTACTCCCATTACCAGAACATCACGAATCAGCAATCCTTCAACTAATTTTCTGATTTCACCTGTTTGTTTGTTTAATTGCTTCAATCCATCGCTGCACCCTAAAATAATCTGTTTATCAGCCAATTCAGCAAAGCATCCAATAGTTTGATCAGAATAAGTTCGGAATCTGTTTTCCCCGGACAAATAACAAACAACCGAACCACCAACACTTCCTAACCATATATCTCCGCGACTATCTTTAAATATATCAAATATAAAATCATTATTAAAAGGTGACCCTTCCCCGTTTTTATTATAATGAGCCAACTCTTTCCCGGTTTTTCCATCCAATAAATAGACTCCCGAAGAATAAGTTCCTGCCCATATTCTTCCCTGGTTATCTTCACAAAGTGAGAGAAATACCTGGGCGTGCGTCTCCATATCATTATAAAAACTGCTCCACTTATTTGTGGCTACATTCCAGCTACAGATTCCATTATTTGTTGCAAACCAAAGCTTTCCCCAACGATCTTCAATAATACTATTAACATCGTTATTTATTAATGAATTGATATTTTTGGGAAGATGAACGATTTGATTAACTAAGGGGGAAGTCTGATCGAAAAACGATAGTCCCCCGCTGTAAGTGCATACCCAGACTCTTTTATTATTATCACAAAAAAGGTCATAAACTCCATTTCCCCTTAAAGAAAATGGAACATCTAAACTTTCTTTATAAATATTCAGTACCTTTTGATTTCTCCTGTCAAGTTCCCAAATCCCTTGACCATCAATCCCAATTAAACAGGTAGAGTCAGAATTCTCTGTAATAGCCAGGATTGGTTGTTCGGGGAAAATTGATTTTAGCTGATTGGAACAGGTTCCATTTCTGAAATTGTACAAGAACAATCCTTCAGACATTGTTCCAAGCCATAGTATATCCTGATCCTTATCGAAATAAAGCGAGGAAAAATCAACAGTATTTAGATTTCTACTTTCATAAATATGTTTCTTTTCCAAAGAATTGATATTAAAAAGCCAAATCCCATCCTGCTTTGCTACAATTATATTTTGTGAATCGTGCCAATTTATCGCATATCTATTCGATGCATATTCAAAAGCGGAAGAAAGTTTTCCTGACTGGTATTTATACAATCCCAAAGACGTTGAGAGCCAACAAATGCCTTTATCGTCAATAAGCACATCCAACAAAGTACGATTAAGATTCAATATCAGTTCAAACTTGTCGAATACCGGATTATAGTAAAAGACTTGACCATTATTGGTATAAACCATAAGTTTGAAGTCCTTATAAATTAGCCTTACTCTATAAAAGTCTGTGGATTCGTATGGAAGCTGATAAATGTGATAATTGTCTTTTGATAGTCGTAAAACACCCATTTTTGAAGAAACCCAAACAAATCCATTATCATCCTGGCACACAGAGTTTGTCTCCCGCATCGAAATTCCATACAAAGAGTTGATGCTATAAAATTTTACAGCCAAAGCATCCAGCGAAAATATAAGATTGAGAAAAAGAATCGCGGCTAGCCTGTATTTCAGAGTTTTTAATTTTTTCAAATCAAGTCCCTTCTAATTTTAATCCTTAACAATAAACTACTACACTGTAAAATTTGAAACGGCTAAAATTATCATTTTTTTAGACCAAACCTTCTTTTCCTATCAATAACTCCTTTCTTATGTATTTAATCGGAAGTGAAAAAGGGAATAATAACCGGATCTTAAAATATTACTATTATTGAATCAATTTCATTCCACAATAAAGCGTCTGTAACAGAAAGGTATCATAAGTTGAGCTTCTAATGAAAAGATTGGTTATAGGCAATATACTCACAACTATTTTCGCAAAATGGTCCGAATCCATCAAAGCCCACAAAACGGGATTTTAATTCAAGCCAAAAGGTAGTAAATTATTGATTTACTGCCTTTTTGTTTTAGTCTTCAACCAAAGCAAACCTGTCAATTCCGAATGACTCATAAAATTTTCAGAACATACTTCATCGCCTCATCTCCCTGAACTTTGATATCAGGTTCAATCCCGATCTTATTCAGACTTATGCCTTCTTCCGTATAAAAATCAGCTACAGGTAAATAAAGTTCATATCCATTAGCGATCGGAATACGCTCAGGCAACATCGAAGTACCAGCTGTTTTTTGTCCTACAATCGTGGCTATCTTTTCAATTTTTAAAATATAAACCAAAACTGCAGCTGCTTTTGATGTTCTTGAATCGGTTAGAACATAGACTTTACCGTTGAATGGTTTCTTCGCAGGAACGATATCAATAAACCGACCATGTTCTTTATAAAGTTCTCCTACCTGATAACCCATGTCAGAAAAGCTTTTGAACGTTTTTTTATAATCCTGAACTTTAGGAATCAAATTATTGCTCTCGTACCATTTCCGGGTCAGGTAAACGCCGGCTCTAAAAGATTTATCCGATAGATAATTTACCAAAATATTTGCAGTACGCGGGTTTATATTGGCTCTTCCGCGAAGATCAATGATAATGTTCGTATATCCTTTTTTAGAAACAATCAATGCAACACTATCCATCTCACGTTGATCTTCAGGAAGCCTATTGGCATCAAAAACAGCAGTACTGCCCTTTATTTCCCTGATAGTTATCTCATTTCTCCGATCCGAAGATTTGTTTCGGGGTGTCATTTTGCGTATTTCGTAAGGCGAAAATGGGAGATCTTTCCCAAGCCAATAGAACGTCGCAGCAAGTTCATAATCGTCAGCAATCTTTGCTTTCAGTTCATTCACCTTTTTTCTGAAATTCTGCCATTCACCCGATTTAAGCCAGGCAGCATTAAAAATATTCTTCTCAGTTGAAATAAATTCCGAATTGACAATTGACGTATAATCCTTTATTGGTTTGTCTGTTGGGACTTTTATACCTGTCAATTGATGCGACCTGTTTTTATTATCGAGGTATTTGCCTATAAAACGATTACCGGAAACAGACGCTGAAAACAGGAACTGCCTGTCGAAGTAATTGAAGGTGCCCGTCAACTGAAGACTATCATTTTTATTTTGAGTTTTTCCTTCAATAAAAACGATCTCCGGATATTTTAGCTTCCCGGCAGCCTTTGCCAACGTGTAGGTAAAAATACCCGCAAGATCCTTCAGCGCATCCTTTCGGGTGTAAGCTTCGAACGTTTTTTTCGCATCATTCTGATGAAGGGTGAGTAAAATCTCGTCACCATTTTCGTTTTCTATTTTCCAGTAGGTTTGTGAAAAAGAATTAGATGAAATCAGTCCCAATAAAAAAAATATCAGAATCTTATACATATCAAATTCGCTGCTTTTAAAGGATTTAATATTCTCATTACAAAACCGGATGATCAACAATCTCCTCCTTCACCCGGTCCCAGCATAATTTTTTGCCTTCACGGTAACTTTGAGTGGACATGATAGTGCCCACTGCATGCCAAAATCCCGTGTGAATATTACCATTTGTATTTGGATTTCTGCTACGCATACAATCCACCCAGTTATCCATATGATATTTGCTATCATCGCTTAATCCAACCGGAGGCAGTTTCATTCCGTATTCTTCCGTTGTTATAAGTTCAGCTTTGCCGTTTTTGACCGCGTCTTTGAGGCCTTCATAAAAATCGAATCCTCCCGGTAAATCCAAATACTCCGGGATGAAGAACCATCGCGGACTGCCTTCGCCTCCATGCGCAAATAATGTACCTTCCTTGCCCCGAATGCAGGTATAATCGCCAAACTTGTTGGCATAACTGGAAGTATAAGAATATAACAGCTTTGCATCATCGTATGTCGCCAATGCCTGAAACGTGTCAGGATTCTGCCTGATGTCGGGCCAACCGAATATGCCTCCGTTGGCAACCATAGAATCAGGGATTGAAGTATCGGTATAAAAATGGACCAAACCGATTGCATGGCTCATCCACTGGGAAGTAATTCCTCCTGAGTATTCGCGGAAAATCCTGAATTCAAAATATTTCCAGGGATCAAATGGTTCAAAAGGCTTTCCGAGCAACCACCGCTTCCAGTCCGTATCTTGCTCCCGTATTGCCGCTACATCAGGATCTTTAGGGTCGTGCCAGCGCGGACCGTTGTCGTTCCAGACCCGTTCAATCTTGGTAATCTGTCCCAATTTGCCGGAGCGGACAATATCACGCACCTTTCGTTGAACAGGTTCGCTAACCCATTGCGAACCCATTTGTGCAACCTGTTTCGAAGACAATACAGCTTCTCTTGCCAGTTTGGCTTCTTCCAGGCTGGTTGACATTGGTTTTTCGCAGTAACAATCCTTTCCTGCATTGACAACCTGCGCCAGAAGTTTCGCGTGCTGAAAATCACCTGTAGCAATCATCACGGCATCAAGGTCCGGCATGAGTACCATTTCTTCCGAATATTTGAATTTCTGAACATCAGAACCAAACAGATCCTTGCACCGCGAGGCGGTATCCTCCCTGTTTTTAGTCCACAAATCGCAAACTGCAACAACTCCAAGGTTTTTATCTTTTGCAGACATCTTCACCATATTCTGGTGTCCGCGGCTCCTCCCTCCACAACCCAGGAACCCAATATTTATCCGGTCGTTTGCACCTAAAATTCTTTTATAGGATGCAGTATTCATTCCTGATGTACTGGCAGATAACCCTAAGCCGGTTGCTCCTATTGCTGTTTTACCGATAAAATTTCTTCTTGACATTTCTTCTTTTGACATTGCATAAATTTTTAGCTGTTATGTTCAATTTTCTGAAACAAAACCATTGCAGGAACTTCCTGTTTCTCAATTCCAGGTCCTGAATATTTTACCTGGAGGTACATTCCACCACCTGCCTGAAAATAATGAAGCCGGATGTGATGATTTCCCTTTAACAAAGGAATTTTGCCTGTTTTCTCAATATCGGCTCCGTGTGGACCGTCATGATTGATAACAACTTTATTATCAATAAAGAGACGGGTTCCATCGTTTGACTGGATGTAGAATTCATAAATCCCAGCAATTTTAATTTGTATCACCCCGTCAAAAGTCAGCGCATACTCATCCTTTGTAGGAATAATCTGATCCAAACCAAATTTATAAACGGTTCCTGTTTTTATTACCGGAAATTTTGAAAAATCAGGAAGCCGCGTCCAAACACCTTCGTAATATTTGTAAGTTAATCCATTGATTTTGGGATTTATAAAATCAATAAAATTCGTTTTGGTGAAGCTTGGATCATAGCCGTTTAGTATAGCTTTTGCTTTGATTACTGTTGGTTCTGATACAGGAAACGGTTTTGTATACAATTTCGATGTACTGTCTGGTTCGGAATTGTCGGTTGTGTAATGAATATGAGCTTCGGCTACATCAGAAGTTATCCTGATCGTTATTGAATCATGCACTAATGCCAATGTATCGGCCGGATGAATGATCGGATTCGTAAGAATTGTATTCCGCAGTAATTTCCTTGATCCTTCAGACACAAATTGATAATCTCCGGATTCAACCTGATAAACAGCATATTTACCTTCGTTTTTCAGAAATTTAACTTGTGAATTCATCGCGATTGATTTGCCGCTCTCAGTTACTTTCTCCTTATTTTTAGCCAGAACATAAACCGTTGCAGTGGTATTTGCAGGAATTCTCACATCCAGCAGATAATCTTCCCCGGCAAATTTCCATTGCGTTTTAATCTCTCCATACATCGATTGATAAGTTGTATTGGCAAAGGACAAACTGCTAATCGGTGTTGGCTTGATGATCGTATGTTTAAACCCAGGATAAGCCGGATCGGGAGTGATACCGCCAAGGTGCTGATAGAACCATGCACATACGCTGCCAAACATGGGGTGGCTGTGCGAAACGTCCCCCTGAAAGGTTTCCCAGATGGTGGTAGCTCCTTTTTCGATCATAAAACCAAATCCGGGAAAATCACGCTGGTTCATCAGCGTATAAGCCAGATCAGCCCGATCCATTTCGGTCAGGACTTCGAGCAAAAGCGGCGTTCCCAAAATTCCGGTATCAAAATGAGCTTTATTTGGACCCAGAATACTCTTAACCAGATTATCAAAAACAGCATTAATATGTTGACTTTCAGTAATTCCAAATCCAAGCGGATAAACGTTCGCGCCCTGCCGTCCGATTGAATAACTTAAACTGGCCGCATTAAAATAGACTTTGTTGATATCAGACTTCGCCTTTTCTGCCAAACCGATGAAATATTCCTGATCGGAATTATTCTTTAGTATGCCTGAAATCTGAGTCATTAGCTGGCAGCAATGGTAATAATAACAGCTGTTTACAAAATCTGCCGGGAGATCCACAATATCCGGGGGCACCCACTCTCCCAGCCCCTGAATTGCCAGAATTCCATCCTTATTCAAGGAATTTTTCATGTATTCAATCCAGTGCTTCATTCCCGAATAATGTTGTTGCAGCAAACGGACATCGCCGTAATACTGGTACATATACCAAGGGATAATTACATAGGCAGATCCCCATGCTGTTCCGCCTCCCCCATCCTGGTAAGGAGTTGTATTTGGAACATAACCGGTCTTATGATTTTGCGCATCGCTGATATCATTCAACCATTTGGTATAAAACTGCGACATGTCGAAATTGGATATCGCCGCTTTGGCTGAAATCTGACCATCGCCGGTATAACCACGACGCTCGCGGTGCGGGCAGTCGCTTGGGACGCCGCCATGGACATTTCCAAGTTGAGTCCACTGGTAATTATCCAGTATTTTATTTAGCAGTTGATTGGAACATTCAAAACTTCCGGCACGACTGATGT
>Ga0209484_10000007_pt1 | contig 58968 bp, 68 predicted proteins | sample NGEPer16B_FD_185493 | JGI IMG/M metagenome (GOLD analysis project Ga0209484, IMG submission 185493) | Arctic peat soil microbial communities from the Barrow Environmental Observatory site, Barrow, Alaska, USA - NGEE Permafrost159B-16B... | ecosystem: Environmental > Terrestrial > Soil >... | reverse complement strand
GCAGCGCACACCGTAGTAGTGACCGCGTGAAGGGCTATTTTTCCCTTCTTTTTTCTTTTTTTTCGCGAGCGTTGTGGGCCACGATTCCTATTCTTTGATTTGCCAAAATAAGAGGCTCTCGAAGGGTAAACGCGGCATGAAAAACTAGGGAGTAACGCTTCTTTAGTTACCTAAAAAAGAAGGAAAGAGGAGCGCGAACGCTCCCTTTAGGTTCTAAGTTTGGCCACCGTAAACGGTTGCATTCCCCATAAATCCCCGCTGTGGTTGTTATATAAAATCGGTCATTCCGACACTTCTGTTTCGGTCGCTTCTGGCATCTTGAAGCCCCGGAAGAACAGCCAGAAGGGCAGAAGGATGATCTCGAAGACCGCGACGGGGACATTGATGACTGTTCCTAACGCGGCAGCGGGGTCGATGAGGCCGAACCAGACCGCTAAGCCGCCGAACAGGGACAAGGCATACCCGACCAGACCGACGACAGAAATGACTCGGGGAACCATCTTGTGCCGAACCAACATCCAGGTGAAGATGATCCCACTCAGACCGAGGAGCGGCAAACCTATCTTGTTCACGCCCGTCACCTGCACAAGCGAGTTGCCGAGGGTCACATACCAGGAGCTCAGGGGAGTGCCGGCGTTGATGAACTCGGCACTTAGCGGAATCAGCATCAGAGTCACCATGACGCCGACCATCATGAGGGTCCCTTCGATGATCCGCACCGCCAGGTACCCGACCGCCGCATTCTCATCGAGCTTCCACAGCAAGGGATACATGAACACCGCGATGAACACGATGCCGATGTTGTTGATCGACCAGAGCAGGGCTCCCCAAGCGACAGCGGCCGTGTTGGGAGATATCCCTGCCAGATAGTTTGGCGCCGTCAGAATCGGCTCCAGAAGGAACCCCGCGGCGATACTGGCCGCGGCGGTCACCAGGAAGAGGGTCGCCACCATGATCTCGGCCCTACGTTGCTTTGCATCGACGATGCGTTTTTGTGTCATTTTGATTTCTCCTTGATCGCAGTCTCGCGGCCTCTGGCTTAACAATTCTTATTCTACATGACACTTTTCATGCCGTAACTCCATGAAGTTTAGTGACAACTCCTAAACGCAAGCCGCCAATCAAAGGAAATCGAAAAAAGAAATAATTAGCTAGGAGATAAGGGTAGGTTAAAAGGAACACATTATCTCTTATCTGTAAAATAAGCTCCGGAAGAATGAGTATGAGTAATGAGTTACACAAAGACCAATTGCTGACGGAAGATGCGTTTATTCGTTATCAAAGCCGCATCGGTTGGACTCTTCGGACCCCCTTTTGCCATTGCTTCAAATGCGTAACACAGCGGCGGACAACCCCCAGGGTCAGATGGATTTAGTTAAAGCACGAAATTGCTAAGGAAACCTTATCGTCCATTATACTGACTGATTTGGTTATGCTAATCGAAAAGAAAGCTATCAAATTTTCCACAGTACTGTACCCAAGGGCAGGAGGCCAAATTATAATCACTTGTTACGATCAATATATTTTGTCTATATACTTCTTCACAAAGGAACTGGAGCAACGAACACCACATAAACACGTTCATGACGCAGAACGTAAACTTGGGACCGCTTATGAGGATATAAGTCTATATCCATATTACATTGACTTACTACGCAACGCAGATCAAGTCTATGTGAAGTTTGATGATAGCGCTACGAGGCTTGTTTTTGAGATTGGAGTACCCTCGGTGCCTGTAGGTGAATGGGTGGATTAACCCTTTTGACTCTATCATGCCCTCAAGATTTGCTGGTCCTATTTGGCGCGTGAGCTGTGGCGGGAGTCGTGATTGCCGAGTGTGCGTTCAGGCGATTCGGCGATTGAGAGCTAGCCGCGCGTGGCTCGCCTCTTAGTTGTCGCTAGCAGCTCGTATCCTCTTCAGCCTGGAGCATTTCCATCAAGGGCTTCTTTAGGACGAGCACCTGCCTTCCAACTCGTATGCCCGGCAGTTCCCCGTTCCGCACCAGCCGATATGCCGTCGATCGGCTCACGCCGATAAGGCGTGCAGCGTGCTCAATGGACAAGGTCTGTGCCTCCTCTTTATGGTGTTTTTTGGTCTTATCTACAGCGACCAATGAAAAGGCGCTGAACCAAATATATATTTCGCCTTTCCACGAAGTCACTTCCCCTGATGCAACCTATGCAGCTCAGGTGCTGCAAAAAGAGATCCTATGGTGTTAAGCCCGGCAAAGCTACTTAATCATTCAAATAGAATGCTAAGCGGTGATATTATTGGCTGAAAAACGCGTCTTTGTCGCACCGACTGTATCTTTTTATCACGACGCGGAAAACTACACCATTATGGTGGAACTTTCTGGCGTGGATAAAAAGGACATCAAAGTTGAAGCTAGCGAGCACGGGTTTTGTCTAACAGCACCCCGAGGCGATATCGAATATGCCGGCTGCTGGGCACTCTCCCATACCCTCAATCCGGAAGGGGCAACGGGCACGTTCACAAATGGCCTTCTGAAGGTGACCGTACCACTCGCTGAACGGCTTGAGGGCGTCAAGGTACCCATAAAATAGTTTACCGCCCCACGCAAACCGCAGAAGTGACTCGCACTTATAACCGCTTCAGTTTTGGAGCTTCACCATATTCGACTAGATCGCTCGATAGCCTGTTATAAAAACCTAATTCTTATTTGGGACTACGGTAACCTTAAGGAATCCGAAGTAGTTTGTTCTGGTGATTGAAATGCAAGAACGTGTTTTTGAGAGCGTTGGCGATGTTACCTTTTGTCTTAATGAGGTGCCTCACGCTGGTCGCAGCACGGTCAATTTCACGGTTAGGCACGATGAGCTCTCGTCGTCAAACTTTGAAGATCCAATGGCAAGGGTTTCCGGATTGGAAGACGCCTACGGGGTAATTAGCCTTGATAGTCAACGAAACGAGGAGCTAATCCACAAACTCAACCAGTATTTCGTCGCCAAGCAACGCCTTACACTTAAGGGAGAGTTCAAGGATACGCTGACTGGCACGGTAACGGCGTGGATGCTTGAGTTGCAACTGTCAAAAAGAAACGTCTCAAGTTCTAGTCAGGAAAGAACCACTATCTACGAATTTCATTCGGCCCTCGCATCGAAAGGCCTTACGGGCGCGCATGATGTTAAGCGATGCTAGTACGGCTAGCACGATTCAAAAGGTGCGTTAACGGCGTGCTTAAAGCCAGATGATAGTCATTAATGAGTGTCTTAGCGCTTCTATGCTTGATGCCTCAGCGTGCGTTTTAAGAGGCTGGTTTTGCGGCTTTAACGCGGCTAAGCTATATAAGCGTTTGAAGTGAACCGTCCACCGGTGATCATGTGGCTGAAAAAATAGAACGAATTCCGGTTGCACCAGAGGTAGTTTTCTATCACGATGCGGGAACCTACACCATCGTAGTAGAACTCCCTGGCGTACATAAGAAGGATATCGAATTTGAAGTGATGGAAAACGGGTTTTGTCTGACGGCACCCCGAGACGATATAGTGTATAGGGGCTGCTGGGCACTCATGCTTAAGACCATTCCGGAAAAAGCAACAGCGACGTTTTCGAATGGACTTTTCAAGGCGATCATACCGTTAGCTGAGCGAGTTGCCGGCGTGAAGGTATCGATAAAATAGGCCACCCTATTCGTTAAAAGCATTATTGTTACCCGACGTCGGCGTCCCTGTGTTAGGCCGAGGGGGCTGGCGCACTGAGGGCATCAAAGCGCAATGCGCGGATTTAAACAGCGCACGGCGAACGGCCAGGGGTTGTCAAAATCGTGCCCCCATGCGGAGGTTATTCAACGACCTTAGGTTGACCTATGTGATGGCGTATAAGGGCTGCAACAACACGGGGATCTGACGTTTCGATTGGTTCCAGCGAGTGCGGGTCTCCCACAGCCTCAAAGAGGACGGCTTTACCGCTGAGCGAAGCCAAAACGACGCGTATTGAATCAGGCGCAAATTTCTCGTATTCTTCCGGAGTGAACGTGCGTGACGATCTAGAGGCCTCTTTCACCGTCGATAATACTGCTTCAAGCGTTTTATGCTGCTCGCCGAGTTCTGCCAGTTGTTCCTTGAGCTCGGCGCGTGCCTTCGCTTTGTCAGCATCGATTTTTATTTGGTACAAGGAGCACTCTTCTCTCAATATCCCCATCTCGGCTGCGTCTGTGATCACCGTGTCGAGACATCGCGTCGCGCTCCGGATCAGCTGTTCTTTCTTCTCGACGAGGTGAAACGCATCGTTCAATCGTACGGCTAAATATTCCGTTTCAAAATGCAGTGAGTCGGTGATAAAAACTGTTGGAACGGGCACGAGTCTCGACTCCTGATCCGGTGTCTGCGCGCGTTTTCTTGCCATCTCACCCCGCCGCTTTCTTTCTTTCGTCGCTCACCTGCTTGTCGCACACAAACGGCGCTTCAAAACAAGTTTGGCATGCTACAGACTAGACGTGCATTGATAAAGTTAACCTTCTCATTCCTCTTCAGGTTGCAGCTGGTCAAATCGAGTTCGCTGAATACAAGTTGCTTGGTAAGTGAAACTTAGTGTCAAACGACTAAAAATCGATTTCTACTGTCTCTCTCTAGTAAAGTGGCCCCAGCCGTGAGTAACCACGTGAAAGTTCCGATGCAGAATGGATCGAAGAGAAAGTATAAGCACGCGAGCCCCACAGAAATACGTATAATAGCCGTGTGTTCTTCATATATTGACTCGATTTGCGGCTAGAATTACGGACGTGTTGATTGCTGCAAAGCATGCAAGGAGTACACTCGACTGTCTGTGGCTATTACAACTGATGGAGAAGCGATAGCAATGGATGTTACAAAAGCAATCTTATCAAGAAGAAGTATACGCAAATACGCTGACGAGCCCATTTCTGATGAGGCTGTCGAAGCATTGCTCCGCGCGGCAATGCACGCACCTTCTGGCGTGAATGAACAGCCGTGGCATTTCGTGGTCATCAAAGACCGCAAAATACTCGACGCCATTCCACGAATAAGCCGCACTGCTCAGATGGTAAAATATGCGCCGCTGGCAATCGCGGTTTGTGCAGACAAAAACCTCGAGAAGTTTCCAGGCTTGTGGGCGCTCGACTGTTCAGCCGCCACCGAGAACATACTGCTTGCTGCGACTGCGCGAGGGCTAGGGGCTGTGTGGACTGCGGTCTATCCGTTTGAAGATAGAATCAAAGGCATAAAGAAACTCCTGAATTTGCCAGGTGAAGTAATCCCGCTGTGCGTAATCCCTGTAGGACGCCCAGCAGAGACCCCGGCGCCAGTTGATCGATTCAACCCTTCCTGTATCCATTACGACACGTGGTAATAACATCGTGCGATAGATCCTTGCAGGACTAACGTGCTTACTACGTGAACCCCTCCGAAAAAAAAGCTTGAGGCTGTGCATCGCTGTCAATCGGGAACGTAGCAGTCGGGTCGAATTGATTAATCCACGTGAGGCAAAGAGCATGGCATTTACAGAGATTACGATCCTAGAGGTTGATTATGCACACGTCAAAGAGTGCTCAGAGAATGAGGTAATCATCCCATATATTCTGTCTAATCTACCACCCGGAGAATGGAAGAACTACTTCGAAAAACAAGCCCCTGCGAGTGCGAGCGTAAAGATTGTTGGCAACATCGCCTACTACAAACGCCAAAAAGACAAAGCGGCAATAAGAAAGCACGGACCTTGTTGGAATGCGGTCGCCGACTTAGTTGAGGATGCAAACCGATATTACTTAGGAGTGGAATTGAGGCGCCAGCAAGAGCTCGGTCGACAAGCTGAAAGGGCACATCAAGAGGAACAAGCACCGCCCGAATTTGAGATCGAGTGGGATCTTATATGAGTCGAGACTGAATTCTGTGCGTTTCATCTCGCTTCGTTGCAGTTTGTTTACATCTCCCTCCGTTGGGCTATGACAATGTTCAACACGAATGTATTCAATCTATTCTGCTAACGCTGTCCGTCATTATATACGCTCCATTTGATTGATCCCATTGGATAATATCGCTATTTGCTCGGCGATCTAAGGAAGTCCGCCAAGAGCAAAATGAGTAGAGGTACAAAAAAAATAACTCGCTGAAGTTACTCAGCAGCGCCGTTTTTGCAGAAATATCCGCCGGTGAGTTTGTAGTCGGCAAACACACCGCAGTTCGTACAAACACATGCCTTCACCTCAGGCGCCTTTTCACTCTTTCCCGCAGCACAAAATATACCGCCTTTAAGGCTGTTCTGCGTGAAAGTAGGGCAACTCGCGCAAAGACACTTCGCGGTATTCTCGGGAGTCATCGGAACTTTCATTCGTTTTCACCTCCGCCACCTTTAGACAGGCACAAAGCGTAGTCAGACTTTAAATTGCTTCCTCGCTCTAAACGCAATGAATCAGCCGATTTCGGAATTTACTATTGTTCGAGTTTTCGTGTGGCATCCTCATGGCAACTGCTATCTTGAAAGCTCATATCCTTCAAAACTTCAGATAAACATCATAAACATTCACCGGCAAAGGGTGCTTGTAGTGCTTCCAATCGATTCCACTAACGCCGTGAGTCATCATATAGGTCCTATTTGACCGATCCCAACACCTAAACTTGCTGTAAGCGATGTTGAGTCTATTAGTTAAAAGGTGATATTCGCCTCGCTACGACGAATTTTGCGTTCAGTGCAAGCAATCGGATATAAAAACCTGGTAACCTACATAAGGCTCAGGCTTTTAAGCTGCTTCACGATCTGATCGACCGCATTGGCCGCGTCTTCGGGCACTCGACCGCCGGTGATCACCAGTTTGCCTGAACCGAATATAAGAACGACCACTTTAGGTTCCGACAACCGGTAGACAAGACCGGGGAACTGCTCAGGCTCGTACTCAATGTGCTCAAGCCCGAGACCGATGGCAATTGTGTTCAAATTTAAAGCTGCGTGAATATTTGCTGACGCGACGATGTTTTGCACCTTAATCTCCGGCGTTCCCTTGACGTCGATGCCGATATTTCTAAGGCTTTGGAATACGTTTTCCATACCCCTGTACACGTCATCTATGCTCTTTGCACCCGTGCAGACAATTTTTCCCGATCGAAAGAGTAATGCAGCGGTCTTCGGATCCTTGGTACGGTAGACAAGGCCCGGAAACCGTTTTGGATCGTAATCTGCGCCCTCTAAAGCAAGCAACGCTTGCTTGAGGTTAATTTCTTGTCCAATGCCGGTGGATGCAACCACATTTACAATTTCAATATTATATTGTTCATTAGTGTCCCGTGGTTCAACCATACACTATATTATTCCCCGTTGGTATATCTAGGCTATGAAGAGCGTGGAGAGCAAAAAGGAAATAAGACGCAACGTTTTTTTGAAGATTTGTTCATTAACCCGATTTGAATTCTAAGCCTTTCCAATATTGTATATACACATCATACATGTTTTCAGGCAGCCGGGCTAGAAGTCACGAAAAGAGTATGCAGCAGCCCAATAAAAAAGCAGTTACGCCTGCTGAGGTGTAAGTTTCTGTAACTTGTAATCAAGGCGTTAAGGAGAGACTCCGTTTCTGCATACCCCTCTTTTCGCCCTTAAATAACTTTTTTGAATCACGTTTGTGTTGCCTCTCAGCAATACTGGGTAGAGGCTGAAGTGCTTCGCACATCGGTCAACGTTTGCGTCAAAGTCTGGCTCATAGGAAAGGCCGGTATCCAATTTGGCGATCTTCTTAAATCGCGCATGCTTCATCAACGTGAAGTCCTCGCTCAGATCCTGCCACTGAGCAGCAATCATGGGCGTCAAAAACAGCATGATGTTGTTGTTGGTGAGCACGTTTGCATATGCCTGATTCCCACCAAGTGCAAGAGCGATGCAGTCCTCAACCGTTGCGCCGCCGCCGTCAGTTAGGAAGAAAAGTTGACATGTGCTGCTGTTGAAATCATGCTCGATCGTCCTAAGGGCGTCACAAATCCCATAGAGTACAAAGATCCCGTCTGAAAAGTCTGCCATGCGTTCGATCTGGCGATATACTTCTTGCTTAAGGAGCTTGCTATCGATATGAAGCCTCAACGGAAGAACGTGGACAACGACAGCAAGATCGTCAACGCTGCGATTACGAAGCAGCTGTCGAAGAACGCCATGTCTTTTTGTCGTATGCCCGCCAGAATGCGCCCTCTGTTGATGCTTCTTAACGTGATTATATGCCCCTTCAAAATCCTTAATAAGAAATGGGCGGTTTTCCGATCGTAGCTTTCGGGCAAGCTCCTGTTGTTCTGTGCTATCAACGATTACAAGCTGCTTTACGTTGTCGTCATTGGCAAGAATGGAAGTGAGTTCATCCTCCAGCATTCTGCATGAAATGATACTTAAGATGGGAATGTAGCGTCACCTTGTGAACACTACTTTTTTCCAATATTTTATATATGCATCATACACGTTTTCAGGCAGCGGATGCATGTAATGCTTCCAATCGATTCCGTTCACGCCGTGCGTCATATGTATGCACGGTTTGGCTGATCCCATTGGATGATATCACCATATTGTGCGGTAAACTTTCTTAGATCACCAAGAATAAAATGAGTCGCTGTTCTTGTAAGTGAAATCTTCTGACGTTTAACCCACATCGCAAGCGAATTGTAATCAAAAATTGAACTGTTGTGATCTCTCTCGCCTAAAAGTGGTTCAATCGCTTGGATTACCTGTGGATGCAGTGGATAGTGTTGCATTTTGATTTTGTCCTGTGATGATTGAACCTCAACTACAGTTGGCTTGGAATGCAATGCTTGCTTAAATTGTTCAACGGTTAGCTTGGCTATCGTTGATAAGCTGCGCTGACCTGTAAACGCACCGAAAACAACAAACGCTGTGTATTGCTTAGCTCTGCAGTCGCTAATAAATCCATCCTTTTTTGCATTGCTGATATAAGCAAGAACGTTTTCAATGTCTTCTTTTGTGACGATGCGACTAGTTACGTTATTTCTAGTTTTGATCCTTTTTAGCCGTTCAAGAAATATCTCAAAGGCATAATAGCGAGTATCAAGTCTCATTTTTGTAAGATATTTCAGGAAGGCTTTAGCAAAACTAAATATCTTGATGTGCGACCACTCACTCTCGTATCTCTCTAGTACTAAAAGACGAAGTTTTTCGATTGTCTCCTTACTTATTGAGCCGTTTGTACAGTCCCATATCGCTTTTTGTGAACGGTCAATCCAATCGACAGAATATTCAGAAAGCCCATACTGTCTGTGATCAGCATAATCCTTCAATTCAACCTCTTCAAACGGTAGCGTAAGCTCAGAAAGAATTTGATAGCCAAAACAGCAGGTTCGTGGTCTAGATGGTTATACGGACTTGAGGTGAAGCGATCAAGTCCGAAAACGAGCCTTGACATGGCGGAGGTCGCCGGTTCGAATCCGGCCGAGCCCATCGTTCTTTTTCTGATCAAGTCCCGCAGCGCACTTTTTCGATTTCTCAGTTGTCTACTCAGTTGTCTACTCCACTCCTATGATTTCGCCGGTCGCGAGGACTCCCCCTCATGTAGCTCCCTCCTGTAGCTGTGGATGAGATGCTCTTATTTGTCGTGCATAATTTAGGCAGGGGCAGCGCAGTTCTTTTTGATTGTGCAATGGAATCCGACGCTGACGGTACACCTGAACTCGAAGTGAGAAGAAACCTCCGGGAATACACGACGCGACACGATCCCGTAGCCGGGTTTAGACGGGTAGGTGCACAGGCGGGAATGATATGGATGAACGATAATTCATTCGGAAGGTTCTGCCTGCCTCCTCACCCAGCGGACGACGATATACTCGATCAGTGGAAGGAGCAGGTAAACCGCCGTGCTCCACGTCTTCCCTGTCAGGGCGATAAGGACCGCGAGGAGGGAGACAAAGGGAACGACTAGGGAGCGGGCGCCTACCTGCCGGACAAAACCGGGGGCCATTCCCGGTTCAACCAGGCGGTCTTTCCCAGTGGCGTACTTCCATTGCAGGAACATCCCCATCCCGAGTGCAAAAAGGTTCAGCTCGAATACGATCTGACCGAGGGGGACACCAGGAAAATCACCCGAAAAGGAGGTGGAGAAAGGAAGGAGGGCGACGAACATGAGGGTTCCCATATTAAGCCAGACATACGTCCGGTTCAGGCGACTCACGGGATGGAGCTCGACATGGTGGCTAAGCCAGAATGCCCCGAGGATCAGGAAGGCCAGCATATAATGGAAAAAATCAGACCACAGCGAGAAGAGAAGGTTCGTGACGAAGCCTGTTGACTGGACCAGGGCCGCCTTCTCCGGTATGTTGATGCCTACAACAAGCAATGTCATCGAGAAGGCAAAGATCCCATCCGTCAGGGCTTCCAGCCGGCTTTTGGCAAGGTGCATCGCCTCACCTTCCGGATACCGGCTTTTGGCAAAGTGCATCGCCTCACCTTCCGAATATTCTTTTTTCATGAAAAGCTATCTCAGCTGTTTATTCCTGAAGGATTAATCTTTTGTTTTTCTCCCGCAACAGGTCAGACATGCGAGGATTTCGACGCCATTCCCGCGTATCAGAATAACACTAGGGGCGCAAGGGATCCTGAGAAGTGCATGCCATTCTGACTGCAATCCACTGAAGGCGGCATCCCACAGGTTGCTTGGCGGGACCCTGTCCGAAGCTGGTGCGGCAATTGGAGATGTTGCCACCCGTCGCATAATAAACCACCTGTCCGGCCCGTCATATCCCAATTCGTACCGGTATCTGCCTGCCCGCCCGGAACACAGGATTATGACAAAGAAGAGCACCTGACAAAACAGGTCAATTTTAAAGACAGAACTGGTGGAATGCCTCGTCTGCGTGCAGAAATACCACACCACGGTGATGGGCGGACCGGGAACAGGGAATATGTAAACAAACACCGGCTATCCACCGTGTTGAGAAACTGGAATTGAAGAAGTAATCCCCCATTCATTTCAAATTCTTTTATATTCCTTGGATTCCTTTGTATACTCTATGATTTTGATATGTGTGAGGTTGATCCGGGCATGAGCGAAGTAACCAGCCCGTCATTCCTCTACCGGATTAAGGAATCACTCCGCGGCTCTGCGGGGGACGTCGTATACGGCATGGAGGATGGTGCCGTCTCGATCTTCGGGCTCGTGCTCGGTGTCGCAGTAGGCGCCCAGTCCGGAAGTGCCGTGTTTCTTGCAGGCGCTACGGGCGCCATTGCGGCGTCGGTCTCGATGATGGCGGGGCTTTACCTCGATCTCGAGTCCGAGAGAGATGAAGCCCGGGTGGAGGCAGAGCAGCGGGAAGCCGAGATCCGTCGTGATCCTGACCATGCAGTGAACGAGCTGATGGGCGTGCTGCATGGAACAGGCCTGAGCAGTAAAAGTCTCGATACGATCCGGACTGATATACAGGCTAACCCCCTGGCGATCCGCACATTCGAGGACGCGGTCGCCGGTGAGGACGCCCCCGCCTCCCAGAAAAGCTCCATGCTCGTGCAGGCCGGCTGGATGGGGATCACGGATTTTGCAGCTGGATTAACCCCGGTGATACCTTTCGTATTTCTGCCGTTTGCCGATGCCCGGATAGCTTGTATCCTGGGAACCGCTACTCTCCTGATCCTGCTCGGTATCTACAGGGCAAAGATTGGCAAACGCCCGATGGGAAGGACGGTACTGGAGACCATAGCCATCGCAACCGCCGCAGCTATCGCGGGTGTCCTGATAGGATTGCTAATCGGCGGCTGACAGCGAGCGGGATTCACCCTGAAATGCCCCCCCTGGTCCGGGTAAACTAATGTAATTTTTTCATTTCAGCCCCTGTAGAAACCTAAGAAGTTAAGCGGTATACCACAAGACTGGTGACTACCGCTCAACTCCCGGACAGGACCCTTATCAAATAGAATTAACGGAGGGGAAGACCTGGACTTTGCGAGCAGCTGGTCATCACGGAGTATGAGTTAGAGTAGCATGCCGGAACAAAAGGAGTGAATTAAAAGCAATCTGTTTTTATCCAATACGGATGAGATCTCCTAGGGGGATACGGCTGAAATTTCAGCTGATTAAGAGCGGTACCCTTCACCTACAACATGTTCGGTGTGCAGTCGTTATCTTGCGCGCAAACACGACGTACGACGCAAGGGGGTGAAAATGGCGTATTGCGCCGCCTGTCGACCCCGCCCCGTTTCTCACCGTTCCATTAGATGTAAGTTAATAAAGCGAGGGAGCTATCATAAATTCAAGTAGTCAAGGAAGTTGTTATTAAACAATAAAGCTCTCGAACTCGTGACCTTACGGCTCCCGGCTCCGAAGGTTGGATTCTGGGCCCGTTTGTTTGGTGGTGGAAAAAAGAAGGTGGAAAGCGATTAGGGAGTTAATATGGATTATTTAATCGTAGTGGAATTATTTATTGGGGTCTCGTTCGCTTTTATTGCTTTTTATTTCTTCTCCAGGGCACACGGAGACCACAGAACATACGACCGGAGAGGCGACGATAGCTACGACGAACGCGAGGCTACAGCTACGAAGGCTACGAAGACGAAGGCCAGGAATACGAAGACGAAGAAGGCGACGAAGGCTACGAAGACGAAGGCCCAGACAGCCATAATAGTAGGGAGCGCCCTCCTGCTACTGTCATAAACAACCTAAATAGAAATGATTATTTTACGATAACAAGTATATTGATTAGTCTTGGCAGTTTCACGTTAGTTCTTCTCAATTACATCTCCTCATAAAATACCCCCTCACCCCTTTATGAGACAAGGAACTTAGGTTGTTGCACGAGTAGGAATCCAAATCCACTCGAACTGAATAACACGAAAAGGACAACCTAAAAGAGGATTATGACAGATAAAAAGCTTTGCAGATTTTGCCACGCAACTGTGGAACATCATGGCATGTTTTGCATAAACTGCAGTGCTCCTATCGAGGAGCCAACGCACGTAGCGCATAGCCCCACAGCGCTACAAACGGAGAACGCACTCGATGAAATTAGAAAACTAGAGGCGATGCGTGATCAGGGCGTCATTACAGAAATAGAGTTTCAAGAGCACAGAAAGGATTTAATCGGAACCCTAACTGTGAATCAAAGTAAGAAGAGTTGACCAGCATAGTTTTTTACTGCGCCAGGGTTGGCTGCTCTTAAGGAGGCAACGATGGAACCCATCGAACCAGGGCATGAAACGATCATTAATGAGCTTGAAGATGTGCAGCTTCAGATAGCGAAGCTTTGGGATGTAGCGACTGAACTTCGCTTGGATCTCGACGATTTAAAACTCGACTATTCGAATTATAAGCGGGTCAATGCCGAGAAATTAAACGAACTTCAAAAAGACGTAGAAGGACTAAAGGCGATCTGGAGCTTCGGGCAGCGTATGAGCGATACTTCGGGCATGCGGATAATCAAAAAAGGCGAGACTGAAGACGATTTAACGAAGAAATAGAGCGAGAGCTAGACGCAAACCGAATCAGTTTAGACGGCTTAAATATTATACCATGATCACGAGGTGACGCATGACCCCGAAAGACATAGACGAACGTGAAGGGCGGTTCGAAGATTTAGACGCGCACGAGGCTTTTAAAGCTGAAGGCATACGCACCGAAAGACTCCATACGCCTCCGACTGAAGCAGACCATAACGAACTTTATCAAGCGTATTGTGACAGCGACGGCGAGTATGAAGAAGGGAGTGGCAAGCGTTCTTTGTTTTATTACTCAAACGCGCTTTTTACCGGCGAATTATTGCTTAAAGGGTTTGAGAAAGCGTTAGCTTACGGCAATAAAGGCGAGTGGAACTATAACGCGTTCGATGAAGACACGCTTAACGAAGTTATTAAAGCGTTTGGAGACGGGCCGATTTACCAACCCGCGCGAGCGTATAGCGTAGAAATTTTAGTACATCGGGATTTAACCGGCGTCGACTTAACGGCATTAGATGCAATGATGGCCGTCGAGATCGATATTGTAGCGCCTAACGTGCTGCGTTTGTTGTTTGATTGATTGAATAGAGGTAAAAAATGAAACTTAAACCGGTCGATTTTGCTATATGGTCGCGTGAGGCTGAGAATCTAAGCTTTCTATTTAGTAAAAAGAAAGGGCTAGAATCATCTGACCCTGGGAGTTGTTCGCCGCTGTGTAAGCCAGTGGACTGCCAATAAGCAACTCGTCACCAAATCGTCATGCTGACCTGTCTTGAGAGCTCCGAGTTCTGGCTGGCCAGCACATCTCATCTTTAGACTATATTGGAGAAGCTCTTCCTGCATTGCCTTGCTATCTCTCGTGTTTGGCAGGTGGAAAAATAAGGCCATAGAGGGCCTTAATCCGTAAAAATAGGTGTTTCAAATCCAGCTACCGTTTCGCGCTGCAAGACCCAAGCTAATGAAAAGCAGTAAGCTTACGCCAATAGCAGTTTTTTGTATCTCAGCGATGTGGTTTATTCCATCTAAAACTATTGAACACATTTTAAAAATAGAAAATTAAAAGCTAAAATGTGTTTGATGATAAAAGGAATTTGGCAAAGTGGAGTTGGGATAACCCTTTAATGATTATAAAAAAAAGTCCAAAAATTAATTTAGCCTTGCCAACACTTTAGAGACGCAATGAGGGATAAAAATGGTTAAAGCTGCCCATACATTGGAAGATTATAAAACTCTGGTTAAACAGATTATAGAATTGTGCAAGGAAGGAGCGAACCAAAGTGCCAAAGATAATCGTGACTCAGTTGATACCGCTGCTTCTTTTGCAAACGGGCGATACGTCGCCTACATGGAAGTGTTAGATCTGATTGAAAATTATAAAAGTGAGGACAAAGACTGAACTGGAAAGCATTCTTTTTTGTAACGGCGTTTTCATAAGCCTCCATCCTTCTATTACTTTAGCCCACGTTATTGCGGACTTAAGTTAAGTGAGGGTAGGGTGTATAAGCAAACGACGTTGTTTTGATTCTTTTTTCGATAATAGCTTATCAATATTCTCACGCACTACATAAGTGAAATCTAAATGACCATGGATGAAGTTTAGTGTTACTCTCAAAAGGAAACCATATATCAAAGGAAATCGAAAAAAAATAAACAAATTTTATGTGTTCAAGGTTATAACTGAATTACCTGGTGAATAAGGCAAGAATTCCACCGATAAACAAAAAGATAACTCCTAACCAAGCAAACCAAATTACTAAACCTGGAAGTAGGAATATAAGGGCTCCTAGTATAATAGCAAGTCCTATCATCGCACCTGCGCTCATTTGTTGTTGCTCCATTATTTCACCTCCTGTTGAATTTTAGTCGATCTAAGTACTAATCTGTTCCCAATACTAATTTGTTTCTTTATTGAGTGGAAAATATTGATTTTATGAGTTCTTTTTCGATCATCACTAAACCATAAGCTCACGTATTCTAAATTGTGCTGTACAACAACATTTGAGTTCTCATGCGGAAGAAAGATCGTGATGTAGCGCGATCATCTGAAATTTTAGCTTCAAAAGCGCTAAATCGAAAAAAATAGAGAGGGGATACGGAGACGTCAAACGAATCAGTATATGCGATTATAAATTGATTCTTATCATGCCATTAACGCCGTCGGCATAACTCAACGCAGTAGCCTCTCCATTCTGTGGGATTTCAAACGTAATCATTCCGGTCACCTTCTCTCCGGGATGCGTGTGGGCTTTTGAACTGAGTGCGTCATCGCTCAGACTTCTCCAAAAAGGGGAATTAACCGTCCCGTCTTTCATCGTCAGTGTAAAATCGGTGTAACTCCGATCGTGAGATCGTCTTTATTCACATTAGTAACGGTCACGTTGAACGTAATGAAATGGTTCCCAGGATGTGGCGTGCTTGCAAATATTGGGTCGTTTCCTATCCTACTGCTTGTCTTTACTGAATTGACGGCGACGGCAACGCCGCCCGCGTTCGATTGCGTTGTTTCTTGGGTATCCGTGCAACCTGTTACTAACAAAGAGGCAACAACAAACGAAAGGACAGCTATCACGGCTGTTGGTTTCAATTGCATGTTAGGTCGCCTACCCTTTTTCAGATAGGGTAACCCCCTATCATAGCAATCAACTTTACTGCGATGAATGGAAACGGACCTAAAAGGAGGGCTGAACAACTTACTCTTTCCGCCACCTCTTCAGCTGTGGCAATATGTTTTCGCACATATGTCTTGCCATATCTTCCGGCATTCCCATCTGAATGCCGAATTTTATGTTCTTCTCAATTTTCTCCTGTAAGGTTATTCCCTCATCCAAAAAGTAGCCCTCCTGAAAGCAGTGAAAACAATAATCTTCACTTTTACTTCCGTCAGCATTGGTACCAAAATCTTCATTCTTTTTAACTGGCATACCACAACTTTGACAAATTGGCTCTTGCGAGGATTGCATACGCGTATGAAAGTGGCTAAAAATGATTTAACCATTCCGATTCTCACGCCATAACTGTGACACATTAATTTATATCTGAAAAGAAACCGCAAAATCGATATCCACTTTGTAGAGCGCGAGGTTGGCAGCTAGCCCACTATTTTACCTTAAAGTAAATGATGAAACGAAATGAGGGACTATTGCAATGAAATCTCTGTTAGTTTTGTATTCGTATCACCACAATAATACTGAAAAAATCGCTCAAGTCTTCGCAAAAGTACTTGATGCACAAATAAAAACGCCACAGCAAGTAACCCTTGAAGAGCTTCAAGAGTATAGCCTAATTGGCTTTGGCTCAGGGATATATGGTGCAAAACACCATAAATATCTGCTTGACCTTGCCGATAAACTACCACAGGCCGCCAACAAGAAAGCATTCATTTTTTCAACCAGTGGAATTACAGGAGAAGCCAAAGTCGCCAAAGATCATTCGCTGCTCAGGGAAAAACTGCAATCGAAAGGTTACCAAATCGTTGATGAATTCGGTTGTAAAGGTTTCAACACAAATAGTTTCCTCAAGCTATTTGGAGGAATGAACAAGGGGAGGCCTAACGCTGAAGACCTTAAAAATGCGGAAGAGTTCGCATCGCACTTGAAGCACCGAATCGTATAATTTAACGCGTGCGCGAGATGCACTTTTAGTCTTTTGTTCCGATAGGCACGTACTACTGGTCTTTTTAGCCCTTAGCATCTAAGCCGCATTGATACAATATCGCTATACTATGTGATAATACCAGCTTAAGCAGCTTACATCTCTATGCACGACGTCTCTAAGGCGGATTGGCGTTTTGCAAGCATCCACTGCCTGAGGACTAGTATGATGTCTATATGATATAGTAGGGAGCCGTGAATTTCAAGTTAGATACAAAAAGATCAATTTACGATTTGAGGGAGCTTACAAACGTTGTTCTCTTCTCTTTCTCGCTTTCAAACGTGATCGCGCCATCATGTGCCTCGACGATCCGTTTGACCAGCTCTCGTTTTTGCGTTCGCTTACTCATTCTTCATCTCATCGTACAGCTTATACATTCTAGGGTCGCGCAACGTGTCTTTGAGAATATCGTCCATCATGTTTTTGCTATGTGTCAACTCGCTTTTTTGCGCGTCGAGCTTGATTTCGGTCGTGTACCACTCATCAAATAAAGCGTCCATCTCCTCATTCAGTTCAAAAACACTTTTTAAGTCTACGTTCTCCGCCTCGTGCGCTTGTTTAGCGACCTGCGCTTGTTGATCGGCGACCGCACCCATCTTTGCGATCAATTTGTGTCTGCTCGCTATTAGTCCTTGTACTTCTTTTCCGATCGCTTTTATACGCTCAGCGAACGCGGCACGTTCTTTAAATAAGTCGTCAAGTTCTTGCTCAGTGTAGTATAGCGGGTCATCGGTCATTATCATCGCCCCATTTCGCTTATCCTTTTCTTTTCGGCTTGACTTAAGTAGATAATCGCCGTCCCTTCGACAAGGGTTTTGAACTCTCTCGGCAATAGAATCGTAGGGTTTCGTGCAGCGGTGCTGCACTGTGATCGCATATTTTTGGTTTGCACAAAAATTGCGTAACGCAGTTACTTGTGTTCTCTATACTAACTATTGCGAATCAAAAGGGGCGATCTTGTTAGATTGGGTGCCAAACTTAAGTGTTATCGTTTTGGTTGCAGATATTGATTTTAAGCAGAAATGGCGCCTGTGAAAAGTGCTTATTTCGTAACATGACGTTTTATGTCAACTCGTGAATGGTGCGCAAAAATAAGATAAAGTTGAGAAGTAATAACTAGCTAGGAGATGGGGGTAGTTTACCGGAATACGTCCTAGCTTTTTAATTTTATAGATTGCGCGTTGCTTATTTTATCCACCGTCACCAAAAAACAGGCTATAACCTATAGTCGTATTTGAATAACTTAATTGAATCTTTATGAGCTCATCCCGAAAGCAGCGGAGACTTCACTAAGAACTGCCATTTCTGGCTCACTGACAGCGACGCCATGCTCTTTGGCCGCTTCAGCTACCTTTTGCCCAATAGCCAGAACCCACGTTTTGTAAGCGGTAGCATCATCTGGCATGGTTTTGGATAAGATTTCCGAAGCAGACGTACAAGCCTCGATAGTCTTGGATCTAAACCCGGATTGATCGTGTTTGATCTGATCCTGCTGCTGCTTAATCAAATCCTTGGCCTTTGACTGCATCTCGCCTGATAATATGCCAACCAAATCGCTTCCACTTGAAGCTGCCAGCTTGGGTGGCTCTGTAAGTAATGCCTTAGATTCGCTAAAGGCGCCCAAGAATGATGGAGCCGCCGTGACTATCGTCAATGATACTGCATAAGGAATGCTCAGAAGCTTCTGCCACTCCTCGTCCGTAAAGTTCTCTCTTATCTCCATAATCCATCCCCCATTTATTCACAATGGCTTTAACAGCCTTTGTAGCCTGAATTGTGATCTCTATATATATTGGTTTTGAGATCGGCTGACGACTTTCGTCCTGAGGCTTGCTCGCCCTAGCGCGTAGTAATCATAACTCGCTAGAGAGTCTGCATATCTTGCAGAGTTTCGTAGTCTAGATCTGGACCATTGCAGTTGCCCGCCAGTAGGGATTGCTGGTGTAGGCGCCAGCTATTTTGAAGCGAAGTATATTATTTAAGAGCTAAAGACGTTGCAGGGTTCATGAAGGGGTCGAGCTTAGTCGCGAATATTCTAGAAGAATATCTCAAAGGAACTCGAACTACTAACACTGAAACCGAGGACTTGAAGAAGAAGTTGGCAGAGAAAGAGACTGCATTAAGTGAACTTCACTCCCAGGACATTGTTATAGCCGGACTACAAAACGAACTCGAAAGCTTGAGAACGCAGGTAAAAACCCTCGAAGAAAAGCTTGCTATCTACGTGGGTTTAAATAACGACTTAAAGGCAGATAAGGAAAATTTACAGAAGCAGCTCGAGCTAGTGACCTTGCGGCTCCCCCCTCCCAGGGTTAGCTTCTGGGCGAGACTTTTCGGAAAAAAAGAAGGTCGATCTAAGAGCTAACACATTGTATCTGCTCGAAGCTGTGATAGCTGATCAGCTCCAAGGAGAAGCGGTTTTCGTAGAAGAGCTCGAGGGCCGGTCCTATGATGGTGCTTTTATAGGCCGCTTCGTAATTGCGCCATGCGTCACATTCAAAGAGTTTGATCTAGTTATCGTGGAGGGTCGCTGTCGGACCATCTCTTCTCTCTCCACTCGCCGCTGGCCACTCTTCCAAATCGGGTGGGCCTCGGTATTGAAAATGACCTTCTCGAAGTCGAAGTCCTGGAGTGGGGTGAATAGCAGATAGGCGTATTTCATGGCCTCTGCCAGAAAGTAACTCTCCATCGTATCAGTCTTGACGCCCGTGCGGACGTCATCGAGTGCGGCGAAGCCGGCTTCGGTCCTACACCGGTCGACTATGGAGTTGAAAAAGGTCACGCCCATCCGCCGATACTTCTCGTCACCGGTATAGTGGTAAAGGTAATAGGCCGACTCGATAATCTCGGGCCGGAGCTGGTAGGAGCCTAAGACGACTTTCATGGTTTTGTAGTCGAACATTTCGGGCGCTATGCCGTGGACTGCCCACATTTTGTAGCACGAATCTTCTAGGCGGGCGGCACGGTCGAGGTCTCCACTCAAGGCGAGGACGGCTGGAAAAAAGGCATAGAGCGTGCCGAAGACCGTGGCTAATTGCTTGCCGTTTTTCATATTGACGTGGCCGTACCAGAGTCTGCCGCGGGCCTCGTCGGCCACATGGGCGTTGACCGCTGCGATCGCGTCCTGCCACATCGTCCAAAGCTCGGGGTCGTTGAACAGGATCGCACCCTTTAAAAGATACTCGTAGTAACTGTCGATCTTGCCGCCGACGTGGCTGTCTTTAGCCAGCCACCTTCCGGTCTCGACATCGATCATAGACCCTACTAGGCCGATCTGAGAGCGGCGCTGATAAAGCGCGACCAATGCCCGTTTGGCTGCGGTGAAATATTTGGGGTCGCCAGTAAGACGAGAGAGCGTTCCGTACTCAAGGATGGAGGTGCCGATCTCGGCGGGGTTAGTAAAGCGGCAGCGGGTCTTGTGAGTTTTCAGGTTGACGAAGCGATAGGGCATGCCGGTGTTGGAGTTGAAGGCGGGGAGCATGCGGTCGGCGAGGTCAACGGCGAGCTCAAGAAAGCGGGGGTCGCCTTCGAGTTGCTGGGCCGAGATCAGACCGCCTAGGATACGGATTGTCACCTCGAAGTGCTGGACCTCCATGTCTAGGTCGAAGTTGAGCCGGGACAGGATCAAATCCTTGGCCTCGGCCGCCTCGGCGGTCAGACCCATAAGGATCATCGTGTCGAAGGCGTCGACTGGGGTCATAAGTAAGGGGGTCGGGTACCAGTCGGAGTAGGTCTTAGACAGCGGCTTGAGTGCGTCGTGGCCCCAGGCGTATTGTTTGTAGCCGTTCCAGGCGTGGAGGAACTCTTTGCGAACGCGGTGGGGGGAGGCGGCGGTGGCGTCAGCGGAGGGATCGTCGGATTGGATGGTGGATGGAGTGAACATCTAAGTATTCTGTATAGAGTTTTCCTTATTACTTTTTGTCTTGACGGTTTGATGTATATCTTGTATTTTTCTACCTTTGCGCGGTTAAAAAAAATTAATCAGGCAACGAAAAAGTTCGAAATATACACGTGATGTCCGCTCTTTGTTTCCGACTTAGAATGCTGTCTAAATCACGCGGAATCTGGCGCTGGTATCTGCTTTGGATATACTTCCCTTCAGAAACGAGCTACCTTTAGCATTAGCGACGCGGATGTCATCTCATTTTACCGACTGCGCATCCATCTACCGCCTATCTGCGCGTTAGAAAATAGCGACTACGGTTTGGAGCAAAAGCCCATCTATTTGAACAAGCAAGCGTAATTCTGGAAATGCAGCATGCTCGATTCCCGTTCTCAAGATGTAGAACTCATCGCACCGTGCGGCATGAACTGTTCGGTGTGTAGTAGCTATTTTGCGCACAAATACGATTTACGAAGTAAAGGGGTTAGAGTCCCGTATTGCACCGGATGTCGCCCCCGGGATAAGAAATGCGCGTTTCTAGAAAGGATGCGATCTTCTCACAAATCGTAAAGTCCGGTTTTGTTACGAATGCAGCAGTTTCCCTAGTCGGAACTTGGAGCGAATTAACGTACGGTACCAAAAGCATTACCGCACGAGTCTGATTGAAGATCTCACTTATATTGAGCAGCATTCGCTTGCCGCTTTTGTCGAGCAGGAACATGCGAAGTGGCAGTGTACGAAGTGCGGAGCAGAGTTGTGCTGCCACAACGGCATCTGTTATAATTGTAGCGTTGATAGCTTACAAACGAGGAAGAAGTGACACAGGTGGGAAGATGATCAATGAAGTTGACCCCTCACTAAACATCTTTTTTAGGGCATAGAGTTGGAAGTCAGTCGATTCGGTCTGAGCGTTATTCGCTCGTGTCCACACACAGCGTAACGAAAACCATCGTCTAGAGCGAGTTTGTACTCAAAAGAGCATTGTTATTATTATTATTATTACTAGAGCACTGTGAGCGTGTTATGCAAACAGGGAACCTTAACGCTTTGCGTATACCTAAAACAACCTCTAAATCATTAGCAGGCTTTAAACGACCTCAATCGTTGAGGGTGGTTTAGGGGTGATATTATAAGTGACGCTTACGATACCGGGCACTTTGCGGATAATCTCTTCAGCGACCTTTTCGAGGAGTTCAAAGGAAAGTCGGGTCGGTGTCGCGGTGCGCGCGTCGACGCTCTCCCAGCAGCGTACCTCGATTTGCTGGCCGAAGTCACGCTTTCCGTCGCGTATGCCGGTAACACGGTCTTCGTGAAGGATCGCTATGTATTGGAACGCGCTGGTGTCTTTTAACAACTCCTCCACGACAGCAGTCGCCTTTCGAACCGTTTCGATGCGTTCCGGAGTCACCTCTCCTATAACGCGGGCCGCGAGCGCCGGCCCTGGGAACGGTATGCGTGCGAAAATTTCCGCAGGAAGTCCAAGGGCCTTGCCTATAATCCTGACACTGTCTTTACGAAGCTGAATAAGCGGTTCGATAATGCGGTAGCCAAAAGCCTCTTCCGGGTCGATCCCTAGCTGCTCGAAGACATTGTGTTGCCGCTTGATCCCTGCGATCGTCTCATCGACATCGGTCAAGATAGTCCCCTGAAGGAGGTATTTAGCGTCGCTTTCCTTGATTAGACGTCCGAATACCTTCCGATAGAAGGTCTGGGTCACCGCCTCACGCTTCTCTTCCGGGTCAGTGACCCCTTTAAATGCTGCGAAGAACTCCTCACGTGCATCGATTACCTCGACCGTGACACCGAGATTTCTGAAAAGACCCACTACCTGTGCCGCCTCTCCTTCGCGCATAATGCCATTGTCAATGAATACGGTTTTAAGACGATTACCTAAGGCACGATGCCCGAGTATTGTGACCGTGGACGAATCAACTCCTCCTGAGAGGGCGTTTATTGCCATCTCATCTCCGACAATTTCCTTGATCTCCCCGATCTTACCGCTAATGAAGCCGTCGATATTTAATTCCCGTGCGGTAATCTCCTTAATCATCTTCAGACCCCGTATCAAAAATTCATTTTTGTTTCTGTCTTAATCTTTAATTTATGCTCGATCATACATACTTAACAGGGCTTCCTCAAACGCACTCAATTTCTTGATCATGGGTGAGAGAATAGTTTATCTCCAACTAACGGCGCGGTTGAACGTTCTGATTCAGGTATAATCATTGAGCAGTTAACCTGGTCCTATCGTAAGAGGCTCAGACTTTTAAGCTCCTTCACGATGCGATCGACCGCATTAGCCGCGTCTTCGGGCACTCGGCCGCCCGTGACGACCAGTTTGCCTGAACCGAACAAAAGAACGACCACTTTAGGTTCTGATAACCGGTAGACAAGACCGGGAAACTGCTCGGGCTCGTACTCAATGTTCTCAAGCCCAAGGCCGATGGCAATGGCATTTAAGTTTAAAACTGAGTGAAGATCCGCGGACGCAACGATGTTTTGCACCTTGATCTCCGGCGTTCCCTTGACGTCGATGCCAATATTTCTGAGGCTTTGGAATACGTTTTCCAAACCCCTGTACACGTCATCGATGCTCTTTGCACCCGTGCAGACGATCTTTCCCGATCTAAAGAGTAATGCAGCGGTCTTCGGATCCTTGGTACGGTAGACAAGGCCCGGAAACCGTTTTGGATCGTAATCTGCGCCCTCTAAGGCAAGCGTTGCTTGTTTGAGGTTAATTTCATGTCCAATGCCGGTGGATGCTACTACATTTACAATTTCAATAGTGTCCCGCGGTTCAACCGTTGCGTCTCCAACCGTTGCGTCTCCCTTCCCCCCAACCATCGCGTCTCCCTTCCTTGTTGCTTTATAAAGGCTTTTTATATATAACGTTAAGGTGCGCTAGTGGGGGTTCTGAAAGAAAATCAGCCCAAAATCTCGCTTGTATGGAAAATACGCGTGCACAGCAAATTCGCTTCTACTGTCCCGCATTCTTTTTTGAATCCTTCTTCTGCATAAATTTGGGTCCTTTCCAGTTCCAGTCCCCGAGAAGATGCATTACTGCTGGAACCACATAGGTTCGGACAAACAGCGCGTCAACAAGGATTGCGAACCCAAGGGCAAATCCGAACTCCTGGAGCATTGGTGCCGAAGAGAGCATCAACGTGCTGAAAGCTCCGGCCATTATGAATCCGCAGATCGTAATTATTGCACCTGATCGCTCAACTGCGTAGGTGATTGCCTCATCATTGGGCCCCCCTTTCCTCACGTTCTCTCTGATACGGGTCGTCAGAAGAATATCGTAAATCCGCTCTTGTTGATCCCGATCCTGCCATTTTAACTTCTAGAAAAGAGTCCATCTACGCTTTAATTTTTACCCTATATTATTTCCCCATTTATGGAAATCGTATAGTCTTTAATTATTATGTTCTTTTGGGCTTTTTCCAGTGCCTTTTTTACTATACTCTCAATACCTGAGCAGCAGGGAACTTCCATATGCACGATGGATATCGATTTTATATCCTGTTTCTGGAAGATTTCTGATAATTTGTCCACGTATTCTTCTATGGTTCTATCAAGTTTAGGACAGAAAATAATCAAAACTTTGCCTTGTATAAATCTTTGATGGAAATTAGCGTAGGCAAAGGGGGCACAATCGGCCGCCAACAAAAGTTCAGCATTTTTCAAGTAAGGTGCGTTGGGGTTTAAAAGCTGTAACTGTATCGGCCAATTCCTGAGTTCTGAGGTTGATAACATCTGCTTTTGGGGTCGGTTGTCAGATCTATCTAAATCCATAGTCATTGAACCGGGACAACCGCAGGCCACTGGTTCTTCTTCATAATCCGGAATTTCAAGGTTATTTTCCTTTAAAAAGTTAATAGCCTCATTTACAAGCTCTTTCTGGCCATGTCCTTTAAGATGCTGCAGGTGGGCTTTAATGACATTAGGTCCTGCTTTAGCGATATTGTCCATCACCGTATATTCATCATATGGTTCGGCTTCTCGTGTTTCTATATCTATAGCGCCCTCCGGACAATCCCCTATGCAAGCCCCTAAACCATCACAAAATAAATCACTGACAACTCTTGCCTTCCCATCAATTAGTTGTAAGGCACCTTCAGGACATCCAGTAACGCAACTTCCACAACCAGTGCATTTTTCTTCATTAATTCGGATGATATCTCTTTTCATTACCAATTCACTGTATCCGATGATTTTTTTCAGGGCTTATACCCCTTATTATTGTTAAAGTACGCAGAAATGATTTATAAGCTCCGTATTACGAGCTCTGAGTCTCCCGCTTAAAAAAAGATGGCTGCGACTTCGTCTAATGACACGCGCAGCCAAACGTAATACTTTTGTTTTACCAGGCCGGTTCAATGCGCCCTTGGGCATCTGGACGATAAGGCGCCCATACTAAAGACACCAGCTGGACAACGATGTCGGTTTTTTGGGCGAAATCGCTACGGGCTCAAGTTCCTCATTAGCAGGATTGATCTTAGCCTCTAGCGCATTCGTTTCTTCTTGAAATTGGGCGTTCAAATCATCTAGTTGTCTTTGATATTCGGCGACAGTCTCTTGGGCACGGCCGATATCGCCTGCCTGTTCCATCGAGCGTCCGGCCCGACTCATAGCAGTACCAGCCCTGCCGATCGTAGACGCACTCATCGCTTTTCGCCCCATAAAAGCGCCTAACAGCGTCGCTCCCACCGAAACGGCGGTCTGCATCTTAGCTTGCGAGGCTTGCGCTGTCTCTCGCTCAACGGCTTGCTGAGCCTTACGGACCTTCTCCTCCAAAATAGCTATCTTAGGGGCGTACTTCTTGCGCAAAGCGCCGGCTGCTTCGTCGCGTTTCTCTCGAGCGGCCTGTTGAAGGCGAATGCGAAAATCGCGTTCTTCTTCGCCTGGATTGGATACCAGCCCCGTGCTAGGACTGCGGTACAGTTCTAATTTTTGGTTGCCATAAACCCAGGCAACGAAGTCCCGGCTCCAGTTTGCATAATTTTTCGGCGTGAAAGCCGGGCGGGGCAAATCGCCAAACCCCACCAAACCTAACGTCCATCTCATCCACAGTGGTAGTAAACTCTTTTGGGCCCCACCATTGCCGTATCAGATTTGGATTAGTGCACGCGTTAAACACGAGCTCTCGCGGCGCGTCGAATATACGAGTGATAATAACTTCGTGTCCTTTTGGTGCTGCGGTTATAGTAAAACGATTATCTTCTGTCATTTGTTGGACACCTCCTTGATCTATAACGACAGTAAAAACTAGCATTTATACTGGGCTAAACATGCAAAAGTTGTTATAAACGTTCAAATAGCTTTCAGATATTCTTTATGTTGCTTCGGTCAATAGGTGCTAAGGCCGTTTAGCTACCTCGTTTGCACGAAAGGGTCGATGTTTGTGCGTGTAAGTTCGTTATTGTTTTGACTTCCTTAGTGTTTGGTGAACGGCCTTAGTGCTGATTACCGTTTTTAACTATGATTAGCGCAACTTCGTTAGTGAAATAACAGCTTTAAACATCGAGACTTCTCCCGACGCTTAACACGGAGGCGACGGTCTGTTGGTCGAAAGGAATTCTTAAAAAGTCGTACTTTGTGACAAAAACGGAATTGTGCTCTTATTGATAAGATCGTCACGATCTCGCCGAATAAGCCGGGCAGAGTTTTAGGCTCAGTAAAAACGAGGATCGATGCTCTCGTGAAAAATATGATAGTTGGAGTGGCGCTTAGTTGCGTATAAACCAGTACCACTCCAAATAGTTGTTAGGGCGACATGCCTTAACGGTTTCCCTCATTGCTTACAGCTGCCATTTCGGATACCGCGCAAACGGGGGACTGTATACATTCAAATGCTGAACGAAGGCTTATTGCAGTGATCCGAGTAGTTAGATTGCTATATAGTTACGTCCTAAAAAATTAATAAACGCTCGCGTTTGACGTTTGTCTCTATTTAGTGGGGGTCATCACGAGTACTAACGGCGTATCAATTTGTGAATTTGGCATAGCCGTAACACTAACAAGCGTGTTTCCTGAGAGACCGTACCATATGTTGAGGTTGGCATCTCCGGTGTTGCCTGGGTTGTAGGTCGCATATCCTTGTGATTGGTAGGGGCGAACTAGTTGGTCCTTCAGGATAAGTGCCTCTGAATAGTTGCTCGTAGGGTATACTTGCGTATTGTACGTCTGGCCATTCTTAACAAGTGTACCTGTATAGGCCGTTCTTCCATTTATGGTGACCTTCTCAAATGGAGAAGCAGTTGAAAGTCCTGCACCTAGACTCACTGTGTTCAGTCTGCTCGTATAATCAGGCAACGAGGATTGTGCGGTTGACGGCGAGACCGTTGTATTTGTCGTCGCGGTTGCTGTTACGGAGGGTGACGCCGTAGGACTTGACGTAATGCTTATAGGCGATGATTCGATAGAAGGGGTCGCTATCGATTTGTTTGCAGTTTGAAGAGAAGCAGATATAGCTCCTACTACGATAAACAGTGACAAAACTGCTAGCAAGGCATAAATAAGATATCGCTTCTTAAAGCGAGGAGCAGTCTCGAGCGGAGCTTCGTACGGCGGTTCTGAGTCTAAGGACTCTTCTAATGGAGGCGGCGGCGGAGGAGTCGCTTGCGTTGTTTCTGAAGAAGGGATAAACGAGTTACCGCAGTCTACACAGAGTGCAGCGTACGGTTGGTTCTTCGCTCCACAGTTCTCGCAAATTTTTTCGTTGCTCATAACGCGCTCCTTGAAATAAACCGGACGAAGAAATAGAACGAAAATGCCTTTTTATAGTCTAATATCTACTGGATCACACACAAAACTTAAAGATATCGATTTTATACTCCCAGTTACCGTTTTTTATAAAATATTTGCAGCAATCTGCGTCGTCGCGGTTTTCTTAGGTAAATAAGTGTTGCGTTGATCTAAGTCGCGTGCGTTGCTCTGACTCTTGTAGTCTCGAACTTGAGAAATTTTGGCAGAAAGAGAGCCTATACAACTGGAGATCACACGCCCATAAATAAATACTGAACTCTACAATGCGAAGAAAACGCGAACCTGTTTGTCAATCACCTTTTCAGCGTTTTTGCCGGTTTCCATTCTAAGGCTAGTTAGCATTTATGACGCCGCATTGTTGAACGTTGCGTTAAATGAGATCACCACGTCGTCAACTTGGATTATGTAACTTGCAGGAGCTGTTGGGGAGTCGCGCTCCATTTTTATATATGAATTCGTGCTTGGCAGGCTTTGCGTAATATTGAGGTAGTGCTTATGCTCATTAAGCGAGCTCGCGGTTGTTAAAGCCGGGAAACCAATCAGCTGTGCAGCGCTGGTGGCATTATAACCTTGACTGATGGAACTGATATATTCGTTTGCTTTTGCAATAGATCCTAATTTTGTGTAATTTGCAGTATAGTTGAGGCTTTGATTCTGGTTGCTCATCTTGTAAGTCACCATAGCGGTTGTAGCGTTGACCCATTGGACTGATTGGTTCAACGATCGAACCCACTGCGCGCTATTGTACGCTTGCAGATCGTCGCTGATGACTGCTTGGATCACTGCATCGTGGCTTGTGCCGCCAGACGTTGATTGTGCGCTCTGGTTCGTGTTCGAAGTGCATCCGGCAGCTAAGACACTAGCGATTATGGCCATAGCAATCAGGATGGCGACTTTCGATTTCATAACTGTAATTAAACATAGATATTATAATTAAGTTTTCTATTTGATGAACGCCGAGCTGAACGATCATTTTTTTCAAAAAGAATGGTCATCTAGCCTCTAATAATCTATTAAGCTTAAAAAAGCTTTTAAATTGTAAATTAGACTTATCAGCGCTTTTTTATCTAGAACCAAAAAACATACGAGCAAGCCAGTTTTTAGAGTGTTCGCACTTGCCTTCCTTTACTCTTTATTCTTCTGAAAAATGCTTAGGATTTCGATGGGGATGGGAAGTACAACGACTGAATTATTTTCTTCGCCGATTCTAACCATCGCCTGATAGAGCCGAAGCTGCAAAGCCGCCGGCGACTTTTCGATGGTTTTGGCCGCTTCCAGCAGCTTATCTGCTGCCATCGCTTCACCTTCAGCAAGCGTAATACGGGCGCGCCTATCTCGTTCTGCTTCAGCTTGCGCGGCCATAGATCGCTTCATATCTTCTTTAAGCTCGACGTCCTTAAGTTCGACTGAAAGGACGTGAATCCCCCATGGCATCGTGAACTCATCAACAAACTTGCGGATGCTCTCACCCAGCTGATCACGTTGGGCGAGGACCGTATCGAGTTCGGCGGTTCCGACGACGTTTCGAAGACTTGACTGAGCGAGCTGATTTATCGCATAATTATAGTTGCTGATTTCGATGACGGCTTTATCTGCTTGGACGACCCTATAGAAGATCACCGCATTGATCGCGCACGATACGTTGTCTTTTGTGATAACCTCTTGCCGAGGAATGTCTAGAGTGTTTACGCGCAAGTCTACTTTCTTGATCGATTGAAATGCTGGAAATGCGTAAGCCAATCCTGGGGGGTAGATTCTCTTAAATGAACCGAGGCTGAACTTAACGCCTCGTTCATATTGGTAGATTATACGAAACCCAGAGAGCAGATAGATAGCGATCGCAACGACGATGATAATGAACAACAAACTAAGGCTACCAAATTCTATTTGGGCAAACATAGTCTATCCCATACATAATAGGATGTGCAAGTTGATCAACTTATCTGAGCGAAAAGCTCTGCTAAACAGTGTCGAAAAAAAAGCGGCGGGGGGAAGTCTGTAGAGACTACCCAACCGGGGGGCGCATTAGAAAGTCTTGATATCTTAGTCCCCACCTTAGATATCTCGAGCGTCACTGATATTGCTTGCGCAGCTTAAACTGAGGCAAATATTTGTTAGTTTTTAACCCCTCTGCATTGCAGCATACTCTGCGTATTATGCGATATCGTGCACGTGAGGCTGATTTGGTTCGGAAATCAAAGAAATGATCGAAAAGCGTCGCAGAATGTCTTAAAAATAATAATTACGTTATACTATTAATGTACATTAAAAGATTTGCTTGATGTGCTTATGTTCAACTTCGTACACATCAAGCACCTTTGGATACCGAAGGTATGGGCAGTTCGGCTATTCTCCGCCCCAGTCCTCCTCCGGAAGTTCGCAGCACTTTCTGAGCGCTTCGCGAGCTGTTGCGACGGCCGGCATGCCAGCAGTTACAACGAGGACGCCCAGCGTATCCAGCACTTCTTCACGCGATGCGCCCATATTCATAGCTGCCTTCATCTGAGCTGTCGCACAAGCTTCACAGCCCTGGGTAGCTACGACTGCGAGGGCGATCAGTCTCTTTGTTTTTGCTGAAAGCGCCCCATCACTTAGCAGCGTTTTGTCCATGTTATAGATGGTGTCAAACAATTTCGGATGCGACTCATAGATGAGCTTCAGTAGTGCTGGCGAGAACCCCATGTCCCGCCTGAGTTCTTTAAGTTCAATGTCTCCAATTGGCATGTTTTAAACCTCGAAATATTGATAAATGTTATAATATAAATCAATAGTTGAACTACTAACGGTGTACTCAATGGTTATCACAGCGCTGAAAACGAAGTTGGTACCTAAATCAAACAGATACAACTGCTCAGATTTTAGCGATTTACTCTTTGCGTATGGTAGCTACAAATGGAACAAAACAAAAAAGAAGAGTTTCCCGAAGATCTAAAGAGACGGGAGCGCTTAAGTGAACCCGAAGGTTTACCGAAAGGAGAAGATTGCCCCCACTATCCGTGTCATTTCAAAGGACAGGTATGCGTCTTCTGTTATTGTCCCAAGTACCCATGTGAGGACTCCCGACTGGGAAAGTGGATCGTAAGTTCTCGAGGTGACGTTGTTTGGACATGCATTGACTGTGAACTGATCCACAAGAAGAAGATCGCATCGTTTCTGCACGATCATCCCGAGGTCACTATAAGCGAGTTGAAAAAACTTGATGATGAGTGATCTAACGCTGAATGTTGTTGATCAGTACGCTCTTTCGTTCCCCCTATTATCGTGAAGCTAAAAGGGCGCTTTTTAGGAGTGGCATTAGGCGGGCACCTAAGCACATTCGTATCAATCTACATCAATTTTATATAGAACTGCACGCAATGTAAACACGTCTTTTTACGTTAATAGGAGGAAGATTATGGCAGGACCCACTGGACAGTTAGCTAATGCAGGCGGACAGCCGATTTTGATACTCAGGGAGGGCGCCACCCGAACGCGCGGGGAGGAAGCCCAAAGCATGAATATCGAAGCTGCGCGCGCGGTAGCGAATGCAGTAAGAACGACGCTCGGTCCAAAAGGAATGGACAAAATGCTCGTTGACAGCATTGGAGACGTCGTCATTACCAACGACGGAGCGACCATCTTGAAAGAGATGGATATCGAACACCCTGCGGCAAAAATGGTGGTCGAGGTCGCTAAGGCGCAGGACGATGAAGTCGGCGATGGCACGACTACCGCTGCGGTGCTTGTTGGAGAACTCTTGAAGGAATCAGAGGAGCTTTTGAGTGAAGACGTACATCCTACAGTAATCGCTGCCGGTTTCACCTTAGCGGCGCGTAAGGCTGCCGAGTTGTTAAATGAAATGGCGTTTGCCGGTGACGATGCTACGTTGAAGAATGTTGCGATGACAGCCATTACCGGAAAGGGGGCTGAGATGATGCTCGGTAAGATCGCTGACATTGTTGTTGAAGCAGTGCGCCTCGTCGCCGAAGATGTCGACGGAAAGAAGACCGTTGATCCGGATGACATAAGCGTCGTTCGTCGATATGGGGCATCTGTAGATGACTCAAAACTCGTCCGTGGCCTAATAATTGATAAGGAGAAAGTCCACCCACTTATGCCTACGACGGTGAAAAATGCCAAGATAGCACTCCTTAACGTCGGTTTGGAGATCGAAAAGACGGAGATCGACGCGAAGATAGAGATTAACGATCCCGGGCAAATGCAGTCATTTTGGGATGAGGAAGAGCGCAGGTTAGAAGCGATTGCTGATAAGGTACTTGCGAGCGGTGCAAACGTTGTTTTTTGTCAAAAAGGGATCGACGATCTTGTGCAGCATTTTCTAGCTAAAGCAGGCATCCTAGCGGGACGACGCATCAAGAAGAGCGACATGAAACGTCTCGAAAAGGCCACCGGTGGCAAGATAACCGATACTTTGGAGGATATAACGCAACTCGGTCATGCAGGTTTGGTACAGGAGCGAAAAGTCGGAGACAACGAGATGATTTTCGTTGAAGAAAGCAAAAATCCCAAAGCAGTTTCCATTCTGCTCCGCGGCAGCATCGAACACGTTGTTGATGAGATGGACCGGGCAGTTAATGACGCGTTGAAAGTCGTCGCTCTGACACTTGAGAATAACCAAGTACTTGCCGGCGGCGGCGCTCCTGAGATCGAGCTTGCAATGGCGCTTCGTGACTACGCGACCACTTTTGGGGGACGTGAACAACTATCGGTTCGTGCTTTTGCGAATGCCATGGAGATCATCCCAAAAACGCTTGTTGAAAATTCGGGAGGAGATCCACTCGACAAACTTGTCGAACTTCGCAGCGCTCACGAATCAGGCGATAAAAACGCCGGTATAGCAGCCGACGGCGAGATTCGAGATATGTTAGCGCTCAACGTTATTGATCCGCTCCGAGTGAAACTGAATGCGGTTGAATCTGCGACGGAAGCCGCAAACATGATCTTGCGAATTGATGACATAATCGCTGCTAGCAGTGAGCAGCCGGACCTCGGAGGCGAAGGGCCGGGGATGTAATGAAACGTCTGTAGTCAACGTTGGTGACTGCGCTCTGCAGTCATTTTTCCTTTTTCTTCTTTTTTTACCCAGTATTAGAATCGCGGGTCCTTAGCATTTTAAATTCAGTGATTGTGACGAGGCGCGCTAGCGTATGAAGATCCTGGGTCCATCGCCGTATCACGGGGTCACGCTCAGAACCGTCCGTGGAGACCGAAACCAATAGATCCTGAGGTCTCTACGGGTCTCTGATATCCCGACATTGCCTTTGCCGGGCACTGTACTTCTATAACACCCCCCGAGTCGGTTCGCCAATACCTTTTTCCTTGCTGAAGCCCAAATGGTGCTGCATGTTTGGGACCGTTCCGCTCCCAATTGCAACGGACCTGGCCTTCGGGAGAGCGATTCCAATCTCTCTTGAATGATCGCGCGTCCCTTACTATGGGATAATGTAATCGCTCCATCTTATTGCGAATCGACTGTATCAACCTCAACCAATACACCACCACACAAGCGATATCCATGGACCTCATCGCATCGTTCTTCCTGGCCATCATGCCCATCCTCGTTGTCTGCGTTGGGCTCGTCTTCTTCAATAAGTCGGGAACCGTGATGGCCTCCATCGGCTGGGTGCTGGGACCGTTATCATCGACGTCCTCTTCTTCTCGACCCCGCTTGGTATCGCCCTATCCGCCACGGCGAACGGGATCCTTGCCTTGTTCGGGATCTCGATGAGGGTTCTCTTTACCATCCTCCAGGTCACCATGATAGACGTGACCGGCGCAATCACTTCGATCTCCGAGTCCATCCGCCTCATCGCGGCCGGTGTGTATGGTTCGTATTGCGTTAGATTTGTTGCTTATTCATTATTTAAATGCAGGAAGATTGCATACGCTTTGCTAATTCTTGTAGTCTTATTAGCGTCAAGCTTTGAAAAGCGCGGAATGCGACTGCAGCATACACAATTTATAAATAGTGAAGAATTGCTTGTTGATTGATTTTTCGCCCGAGACAGCAGCAAAAGGCGTTACGATAGGTGAGCTGCAATCCATGCCACAAAAAACACCCACTGTTGCTATTATACTTATATTACTTCTTCTAGCGTCTTGTGGCGGATGTTTGGGCGGCGGGCAAACTAACAATCAGACAACATCGCCTCTCGCAAACTCCTTGCTCGTGGTGAGATCGGTTCAGGTGATGATCGGTTACAATACGTCTCTTTCCTGCGTTTTGAACACATCTAACGGCCAGGGTCTCACCGATCAAGTAGTCTATTGGTACCTTGATGATAAACCTCTTGGGCAAAATTCCACATATTTCGGTTTTTCTACACACAACCTTTCGGTCAGCGAGGTCTCTGCGTTGTCCACAGGAGAGCATCGAATTGTTGTGGAGTATAAGGGCAACGCTGATTATTCTGGGTCAAGAGGATCAGGAGTGCTGCTAGTCGTTCCAAAACCAACGCCAACACCTACACCGACTCCAACCCCCACCCCGAGTCCGTCCCCAAGAACGTCAACATCTACCGCAACAACAACACCAACGTCGTCAATACGTACTTCAACGACTGGGACTCGTTAAAGTCCAATAAACTAAAAAGTGAAGCTAATTGCTTTCCTTTCCAGATTGAAACACTGACGGCTAAACGTATCGCCACTCTCTTATTTCTGCAAGGCGTTCGCTTGAAGCCAATCTGCAATCTCCTTGAGATCAACGTTATTTTGGGCAATATCTAATAAAAAGCTCGTTATTTGCGCTTTAGGATCGATAAAGTAACCATTTTTTTCTAAAAATAGGTCGCAGGCTAAGAAACCGGTCCTCTTGGAGCCATCGATGAACGCGTTCGTTCTAATGATACACTCGATTAAGGAAGCAGCTTTCAGGAATATGTCTGGATAAGGCATATAGCCGCGAATGTTTGTTTGCGGCCGGTCAAGGCAACCCACAAGAAGACTCTCATAAATGCCAGGGTGAAGACAGCTCTCACGCTCCCCTTCAATAGCTCAGATCATTGCATGGTGTATGCTTCGAACTTGTTCTAGTGTCAAATACACGACCAACGCTATAACTCCGCAAGTTCTTCAAGCACACCTCGATAGCGCTCAATGGCCTCGTGCAGCATCTTCTCAAATTCATCTACGTGTGTGTGTCTTCGAGTTCCATTCTTCTTCGGTTTGTCTGTGTTATTATTTGACGAATTTCCGGTATGCACGGCTTTGAAAACCGTGATATTTGGAGAATCCTTCGGCGTCGCGTTGGTCGAGCGACTTATCGTTGAATGAGACGAGCTCTTCGGAATACAACGCGTTGGGAGAACTTCGAGCGCGAACGCTTGCCATTCCTTTGTGCAACAACATCGTGACAGAACCCGTCACTCTTTCTTGCGTCTTATTTATGAATGCTTCAAGGGCCGCGTAGAGCGGCTCATCCAGCAAGCCTTCGTAGGCAAGCTCTGACCATTCTGAATCGACGAGGTCCTTGAACCTTCGCTCTTGTCGTGTCAGCACAAGCGATTCCAAATCTTTGTGAGCGGTCAGAATAACAGTCGCTGCAGGGTGTTCGTAAATCTCCCGTGCTTTCAGGCCTAAAATCCTGTCTTCCATAATGTCGGTTCGTCCAACTCCATGCTTACCTGCAACTTCGTTAAGCTCTTTTATGAGCTGCAAGCCGCTTAGTCTGGTTCCATTTAACGATATGGGGACGCCTTTTTCGAATTCGAGGCTCAACTGGTGCTGTGCCTTTGCTTTTGTTGGAGCGGTCGTCCACTCGAAGATGTCGTCTGGTGGGCTACAGGAGGGATCCTCAAGGCGACCTCCTTCAATAGAGCGCGACCACAGGTTTTCGTCCACGCTATACGGTTTTTCAAAAGTAGTTGGTACGTCGATTCCGTGCTCTAGCGCGTATTCAATTTCTTCTGAGCGTGCAAGATTCAGTTCTCGCATCGGTGCATGAATCTTATATTTAGACGCACGGAATATCGCTTCAAATCGCAGTTGGTCGTTCCCTTTTCCGGTACAGCCGTGTGCGACTGCTGAGACGTGCTCCCGGTCTGCCACCTCAAGCACTTTCTTTGCGATGAGTGGTCGGGCAATGGCTTGTCCGAGTGTGTATCCTTCATAGCTGCCGTTTGCCTTTATCAAGGGAAACAAATATTCTTCGACAAACTCGTTTTTAGCGTCGACAGTGTAATGCCTGTCGCTGAGTCTAGCTCCACGGGCCTCTGCTTTTTCTAAGTCTTCTTGTGGTTGACCGACATCAACGGTCACGGTTATGATCTTCTCATACTGATACCGGTCTCTCAAAAGGGGAACACATACTGAGGTGTCCAGGCCTCCAGAGAATGAAAGCACAACTTTATTCATGGCAATCACCTTGTTACAGCGTCTATAATACGCACGTTAGGGCTACCTTAAGCGCGCGAGTGAACGACGGCAGTGTCGGCGACCATGTCGGAGAACCGCTGTTTTGGATCCCCCTGAGTGAGAAATCCAACGATGAGATCCAGCAGGAAAAGAGCGGCGAAAACTGGCAGCCACGCTTTCGTAAAGCTTCTTACGAAGGCTTTTGTGTAGCTCATATTGCCTTTGAGCGACTTTACTTTTAAGTCCATAAATCGCTTACCGATCGTCGCTCCTGTAGATCCCTCTAGCGCGACGTAGTACCCCCAGACAATTATAAGGCCAAATATAGCAGAAAATCCTGAAAAGAATCCACCATACGTATTCCAGTTCAAGACTAATACTGGCACTAATAATATAATTGCCAGTATAACGCTTAAAACAGCGAATATAACCAAGAGAATCAGTGAATCAATGATAAACGCGATTGCTCGTCGCATCCAAAGGTTTTGGAGTGTGGTATTAGTTCGTACGGCTTCAAACCTTCGCTGCATGTTATAGTTTAATGGTAAAACGCGCGAGCTTAAAGTGTTTTCGTTAGTTGTTTAATCTGTAATTTGTTTCATTTCTGCGATTTTTTTACACAGTCGTGCTAAAATATGATTGCAACTCAATCTATCTCGTAAGTGTGTGTTTTTGTTTGTGAGCAATAAACGCTGACCTTACTTTAAGGCGCAAGCTTTCGAAGTTAAAAAAATCTCTTTTCGTCGTGCTGCGCTATGTAGAAAATACAGGCAGTTGGATCTCGATTTAACTAGGTCTGAGGCCACAAATCGCTTAAATAGCTGTTTATGGGCCTTATTGTAAGATTCTGAGCTCTGGGTTTGTCGAAATGTTCAAGCATAGTATGAATAGCGTCAGCTGATGCCCGGGCTCCTTGTACACTTGTAATATACGGCACGCTATGATCAACTGCTGCCCGACGTAGCACGTCTCCGTCAAGTCTTGATTGCTTCCACGTCGGAGTGTTGATTATCAAGTGTATCCCGTTATTGCGCATCATCTCCAGAAGTTCAGGGCTGTCGGTGAGTTTGGGAACTCTTTCTACCTCAACGCCGTGTTCTTTCAGATAGTTAGCCGTACCTTGAGTTGCTAACAATTTGAATCCGGCTTTGTACAGCGATTTTGCGATGCCACAAAGGTCGGGTTTGTCTTCGTCTCTCACCGAGATGAAGACTGTGCCTGAAAGCGGTAGCTCATTGTCACAAGCAAGGGCTGCCTTGTAGAATGCTCTTCCAAAGTCATAGTCTATACCCATGACTTCTCCGGTACTCTTCATTTCTGGACCCAATATTGGATCGACACCCGGTAGCTTTTCAAATGGGAGCACAACCTCTTTAACGGCGACATGCTTCATTTTAGGCTCGGTTGGACAAAGGTCACGTAAACGGTGGCCCATGATCACCTTAGCAGCGATCTTTGCAAGCGGCAAGCCTGTAGCTTTTGAGACGAATGGGATTGTCCTACTCGAGCGTGGATTGGCCTCAAGAACATAGACTGTGCCATCTTTTATAGCGATTTGAAGGTTGATTAGACCTATTACGTTCAACGCCTTTGCGATCTTCGTAACGTAATCCTTAATGATTTCTTGCGTACTATCATCAATTGACTGAGCTGGAATGACGACAGCAGAGTCACCAGAATGTATACCTGCCTCTTCGATATGCTCCATTACGGCAGGTACAAGAACATGATCTCCATCGCTAACCGCGTCGATATCAACCTCGAGAGCGTGCTGCAAGAATTTATCAATAAGTACGGGGTGTTTTCTCGATACCCTTACTGCCTCATCAATGTAACGGGCTAACTCGGACTCATCGTACACTATCTCCATAGCGCGACCACCGAGTACGTATGAAGGCCGGACCAGTAGCGGAAAACCGATACCTCGTGCTATCCCGATTGCATCTTCACGCGACGTAGCAGAACCGCTTTCTGGCTGGGGTATATCAAGCTGCTTTAACAGTTGAGAAAACCGATCGCGGTCTTCTGCAATGTCGATGGAATCAGGGGACGTACCCAAGATTTTAGTCGGAAGTCCCCTGCGTTTTATTTCTTTTTCAAGAGGAATTGCGAGGTTTACGGAAGTTTGGCCACCGAATTGCACGAGAACGCCTTGTGGCCGTTCTTTTTCAATGATATTCATTACGTCTTCTAGTGTCAATGGTTCAAAGAAGAGCTTGTCTGACGTATCATAGTCCGTCGAAACCGTCTCAGGATTGTTGTTAATAATATGCGCTTCTATACCTTCCTCTCGAAGCGCGAGCACCGCGTGAACGGTGCAATAATCAAATTCAATTCCTTGTCCTATCCTGATAGGGCCAGCCCCCACAATAAGCACCTTCGTTTTATCTGTGGGAACGATCTCGTTCTGCTGTTCGTAGGTCGAGTAATAGTAAGGGGTCTGCGCTTTAAATTCAGCCGCACACGTGTCTACCATTTTGTATGTGACGTTTATGTTATACGTTCTGTGGTGTCTGAGATCTGTGACCTCCTCACGGATAAAGCCGGTCAGTTCAGCGATTTGCTCGTCAGTGAATCCGAGACGCTTTGCACGTCGCAGATCGTCAGCTTTTATTTTCTTGGCCTTGCCGTTTCTGTACTTTGCTTGAAGGTGTTTTTCGAAATCGACGATATTCAAGACCTTTCTTATAAAAAAGGGGTCAATGCTGGTGCTTCGTGCTATTTCCTCGATAGTATGTCCATTCTTAAGCGCGCTGTAGATCTGAAATAGTCGCTTGTCCGTAGGGACCGATATTAAGTCAATGGGGTCTTTAGAGAAAGAAACCGCTATGTCTAAATCGAGCGACCGAATAGCTTTCTGGAGCGCTTCTTCAAGCGTTCGACCAATTGCCATCACTTCGCCGGTGCTTTTCATAGCTGTTCCTAAGGTATTATCTGCCCTCGTAAACTTGTCAAAAGGCCACCTTGGAATCTTGACGACCGTATAGTCGATAGTTGGCTCAAACGAGGCGGGCGTTTCGTTGGTCACTCGATTCGGGATTTCGATTAGTTGCATCCCAATAGCGATCTTTGCTGAAACGCGTGCGATCGGGTACCCAGTCGCTTTTGACGCTAGTGCTGATGAACGAGAGACTCGAGGATTTACTTCTATAACGCGGTATTCTCCGTCTTTCACAGCAAACTGTATGTTGCAGCCGCCTTCTATTTTGAGCGCTCTTATGATACGTATTGAAGCGCTTCGTAGCATCTGATGCTCAACATCAGACAGGGTTTGTGAAGGCGTCACGACGATCGACTCGCCCGTATGCACACCCATAGGGTCTATGTTTTCCATATTGCAGATCGTAATGCAGGTGTCTCCCGAATCGCGCATGACCTCATACTCAAACTCTTTCCATCCGAGGACGCTTTCTTCGACGAGAACTTGGCCGATTCGCGACTTTTTGATCCCGCCTTCGATTATATCCTTCAATTGAGCGTCAGTTCTGGCTATACCGCTTCCCCCACCTCCAAGAGTGTACGCCGACCGTACTATCACTGGCAAACCCAGTTCGCTGGCCAACCATTGGTAGTCGTTCGAATCGTAAACCGCGAAGCTTCTTGGGACTCCCTCTCCAATGCCTTCCATCGTTTTTCGAAACTTTTCCCTATCCTCCGCCAAATAGATAGTTTCGAGTGGTGTTCCGAGCGTTTCAACCCCGTTTTCAGCTAAAACACCCATCTCTGCCAACTCTGCCGTAATATTGAGGCCCGTTTGGCCTCCAAGTCCTGCGATGATCCCATCAGGCTGTTCTAGTTTTATAATAGCGGCAATAATGTCAGGCTTAAGCGGTTCGATATACACGGCATCCGCCATGTTAGGATCTGTCATTATTGTCGCTGGATTTGAGTTGACTAATGCAACCTTTATGCCTTCTTCACGGAGGGAGGTGCACGCCTGGCTCCCGCTAAAATCGAATTCTGCTGCCTGCCCGATTACGATCGGACCAGAGCCAATGAGCAACACTTTTTCTATATCTGCTCTTTTGGGCATGGTTTATGAGTGCGCATTATATGTAGGCGCTTCAAAACGAATTGCGAACGGTTCCTGTGATTTCGTCGAAAAATGATTTTTCAAGGTCATGTGGGCCAGGTGAAGCTTCTGGGTGATATTGTACGCTCATGATTCGGAGATATTCGTTGCGAATGCCTTCAACGGTGTTGTCGTTAGCGTTTACTTGTGTTATTGTCATTTCCCCGCCCGCTTCGAGGTTGACGGCGTACCCGTGGTTTTGGGCAGTAATATATACACGCTGCGTTCGGAGATCTAAAACGGGTTGATTTGCGCCCCTATGTCCAAATTTAAGCTTAAAAGTCCCTCCACCGAGTGCGAGAGCTATAATTTGATGCCCAAGACATATTCCGAAGATGGGTAGCTGTCCGGCGAGTTCACGCACCACATCAATCCCATTTTTAGCTTGCATAGGATCGCCAGGGCCGTTTGAGAGCAGTAGCGCATCAGCCTTGTAGTCTGCCACTTGTTGTCTTGGCGTATCTGAAGGTACGACGATGAGGTCAATGTCTCGACGCTTAAGATTGTTCAGCATGTTTCGTTTGACACCAAAATCCATAAGCACGATACGCTTCCCTTTGCCCGGAATGCGGTAGGGCTCTTTGCATGTAACCTCTGAAACGAGGTCAAGATGAGATATGTCGGGTGCACTACGCGCAAGGTCTATCGCCCTTTTTACATCGGCGTCGCTTCCTCTGGTAGATGGCAACAAGCTTGCCCGCATCGCGCCTTCGTCACGAATCATGATAGTGACCATTCGCGTATCGATGTCCCAGATTCCCGGAATATTTTGGGTTTTGAGAAACCCGTCAAGCGTTTTATCGTTGGTGGGGTGATCACATAGCTCTCTGATAACAAATCCTTCAGCTTGGATACGGTCTGACTGGCAGTCGTCATAATTTATGCCGTAGTTGCCTACCAACGGGTATGTAAAAAGCAGGATTTGACCGTTGTAAGATGGGTCGGTTAACGCTTCGACGTAACCGGTATATGGGGTAGCGAAGACAAGCTCGCCTGTTATGGCCTGCTTAGCGCCAAAATGTTTTCCTACTATCCCGACGCCATTTTCAAATCCTAGTATCGCCTTCGTCATTTCTTCTGCCTGCGCGGAAGCAGTTCACGGTGAACTCTTAGTGGACTGCCCCTTTTATGCTAATCACGAGTATCCGGTAAATAAATTGTTGTGGTTCGCTCAGACATGCAGTCGAAATATGCGAGCTCAATGAATTAACCTACCTCAGACAAGATCGAAAAGTATAATTTCGGATCGTTCTGCACAATTGTTGAAAGCTTTAAAGATGTCCCTCCTATACTGATGCATTTATGGAAAAATCAAAAGTAGCCCTGCGGCTAGCGTACCTTGGGACTCGATATGCGGGTTTTCAAGTGCAACCAGGCCTCCCAACAGTACAAGCGGCAGTAGTCGAAGCCCTGCGCCGAGCACATTTGATAGAACGGATCGAAACCGCCCATTTTACCGCCTCCGGCAGAACTGATAAAGGGGTGCACGCTCTAGACGCAGTCATAGCGTTTGAAACCGAGGCTCGTGACCACGCAGTTCCTCGTCTTATTAACACTCACCTGCCGAATGAGATCTGGACATGGGCACGCGCTGAAGTTTCCCAGACGTTCGATGCACGACGTGACGCCGTTTTGCGTGAATACCAATATTTCTTGTGCGATGAACAGCTCGACGTTAGTGCAATGCGAGAAGCCTCAGATCTTTTAGTTGGAGTGCGCGATTTTCAAAACTTTAGTCTTGATAAGCGCCGCTCTGCTGTCAGAAAGATCTTCTCATCAGATATCATGGTGTTGGGTGGGTGTGTTGTCATTCAAGTTGCAGCTGACAGTTTCGTATGGAATATGATGAGAAAACTGGTAAGTGCCCTCATGCTGGTGGGAGGTGGACAACAAACCGTGGAGTGGTTTGGCAAAATGTTAGATCCAAAAGTACACACTGAAGGGATCCGATCGGCACCAGCTGCAGGACTGATACTAACCCGCGTAGAATATAAGAACGTCGAGTTCATTGAGGACTCTTACGCTAAGAAACGTGCACAGAAGCATATTCACGAAGCATTGTTGCAAAATAGCGTAATGGTACAAGTTTTAAAGCGATTTAACAAGCAAATGATAGGGGGCACTCCCAGCGGTCGCGCCTAGAACTCATCAAGATGTTTTTGGCCGTGATGTGGGCCGCTTTTTCGTTTTTCGCTGCTATCACCCGCGACCTGCTGCTTGTCACGCTGTTTTTGCGGCTTAGGTGCTGAATCGGCGCGATTCTCAGATGGGAGCGCCGGCGTATCATATTTTTTAAACGTATCCCACGAGATAAGCTCATGTGTTGGCATTCGTTCGCTGATCAGTATTTCCGCATCCGTAAGTCCTTTTTTTACAACAGCGGCGTCTTTTTTGGCGTCCATTAAGAATGAAAGCTCCTCAGCATTAAGACGTAATGCTGCTGTCACTCCCGCTGGATCTCTTAGTGTGAGCTCTTTATATAACGGAAGAATCTCTTCTCGTGCTCGAGTGACAGAGATGTGGGTTGCGGAGGCAATTTTTGACGCGACGCCGTCACGTAGCCTCCGTTTTGAGCGAGTTTGTCCTAGACGCATCCAACGGGTCGGGGGTGAATATCTTGCTGTGGTATTGCTTTGCACGTGGTTCGTGCGGGCAGCTACGTTTACCCCCGAAGTCATAAGTTCATTAGCATATCTCCAAAGGCCGTAATTTTGCCGCTTTCTGGTTCGCCCTAAGTATATATCGGCCTTGCTTAATACCTGAAAAGCACGAGCTAGTCCCCTCCCCTTTAAAGCGCGTGGAAGGTTTTCGTCTATCCAGTGAACAAGGTCTTCTGGGGTTTCATCGACTGCGTATGAGAGAATGAGGGGTTTTTTTGCATCCGTATCGTTAAAGACGCTCCTCATCAGATTAAACGAAGACTCAGCTCGATCACGCGCTGCGGTCTCTCCAACTGCCCCGCCTATGAAAGCTTGAAAGTCGTTTATTGCCGATCGTAGATCTCCTTTAGAGTTCTTCACTATTAATTCAATCGAGGGTAGATTTACCGTATCTAACGAGTGACTAACGTCAGAGACCGCCTCTTGCAGTATCCCGAGCTCAAAAAAAAAGTTTTTTAACGTAATTAATTCAGCACTGACTGCACTCAATTCAATTGCATCGCCTTGGCCACGCTGTGCCTCTTCAAGGTTGGATTTCATGTGAGAAACGGCAGCACTCACTTCGGAAATCTTCTGAAGGAGGTTAAAGTCAAAGCTAAGTTGTGCGAGAGGCGTAAGATCAGCTGCAACTGCCGCGAGATCAGCTTCGTTGTTTTGAATCTGGTTTGGCTCCTCGAGACGATCCATCAGGTCAGCTATAGCTTCTTTGGCGCGGAGAGCCCCTCGTTTTTCGTTATCCCAAATGTCGAGGATTGCTTTTTGTGCGCTTTCCTCTCTGATGGCAAAAAAGGGAATTTGCGTGCAGTATCGGCGTAATGTCGAAGAGACGCCGTAGAGATCATTGGCGGTGAGTATTACCGGTTCACGTGTTTTTTTGACGATTTCGGTAACAGCCTTTGCACCACCGCGGTCAGATGTACCGTGCAAGTTATCTATTTCATCAAGAAGTATCAGCTTCTTAGCATCGAGAAGCGTTGCGTTTTTTGAAGCTTCTCCTGCCGTTTCCGTAATAATTCCTTGTGTCCTCTTGTCGCTGGCATTTAGCTCGAGTAACTGCCACCCCATGTCATTTGCCAGTGCGATGGCAGCGGAGGTCTTACCTGTGCCAGGCCTGCCGTACAGTAACGCTGCTGATTTGTCTGACGGCCAGTTCAATGCCCATTTGCGCAGCTCTTCCAAAGCTTTGCGATTGCCTCTTACCTCTGATAGGGTGCGTGGGCGGTATTTTTCGACTAAGTCCATAGAAATTGAGCACAGAAATCAGGAGATACAGCGGATAAGGATATAAGAACCTCCTCTGTCTATTAATGTTTTGTGAACGATATGAAACTGGACGAATTGGCGCAGTCGCTTCGTGATTTTGAAGGCGTAGCACGGAAGCGCGCGATAGGTCCGCTTGTAAAATGGTTCGATGCAGATCTCAGTACAGGCCACTTCGGTGAGGACGCTGCGGTAATCGAACGCGGCGATGAGTCGCTTTTGTTAGCTGCCGACGGGATCTGGTCAAGGCTTATGGATGCAGATCCCGAATGGGCAGGCTATTGTGCTGTGCTCGTGAATATCCATGATATTTTGGCGATGGGGGGTACCCCACTAGCGATGGTCGACGTATTCTCGGCTAATTCGACCGAGGTCTGCAATCGAGTGTTAGCGGGTATGAGCGAAGCGATTAACAAATTCGGCGTGCCAGTCGTTGGGGGGCACCTGCACCCCGATACGACTTATAACGCACTCGACGTTGCCATCGTTGGAACTGTGAAGTCTAACTCGCTTATATATAGCGGCACAGCCCGGGAAGGGGACGACGTTATTGCTGCCGTTGACTTAGACGGGCGGGTTCATCCATCTTGCAGTCTCTGTTGGGACACTACCACAATGAAACATCGCGAAATGCTCAGCAGACAGCTACAAACTATGCCTCGCCTGGCGCAACAACACTTGGTGACAGCAGGTAAAGACATCAGTAACCCCGGTCTTCTTGGCACTCTTGCTATGTTGCTCGAATTGTCGGAAGTAGGAGCGGTCGTTGAACTTAGTCGGATCCCAATACCTGACGGAATGGACATGGACCCATGGTTACGTATGTACCCTGGTATGGGATTTGTAATGACAGCTCAACCAGAGAACGTAGATAAAGTTGTGACCATCTTTGAGGAGGCTGGCATGGCAGCTGTCAAAATTGGCGGAATTACAGGAACAAGGAAGCTTGAGATAACGAACAACACGGAAAAAGTCGTTGTTTGGGATTTTGCTCACGATACCATAATGGGTATCGGCTCTGTTGCACGCAAATAGCTTCTGCTACAAACAAAAAGCGAAAAAATCAAAAAAAAGATGGGCGATAAGGCAAAAATGCCTTATCGGTTCTATTTTTATCTAGTAGTTCGTGTACGTTCTGATTCTTCCGTCGGGTCCCACAAGCTCAAGTTTTACTGGCCAGCGTCCGTCAATCGTATGGGTTGCACACGAGAAACACGGGTCATAAGCACGGATGACCATTTCAAGCCGATTGAGCAATCCTTCCTGTGGTTCTCCGTCCTTTATTAGGGCTTTTGCAGCCTCGCGAACCCCCAGATCTATCGCTCCTTGGTTGTGACCGGTCGAAACGATCATATTGGCCTTCGTTATGATGCCCTCATCGTCTGTGCTGTACTCGTGGATGAGCGTCCCTCTCGGCGCTTCAAGAACACCAACGCCTGTCGCCGCTCGCACTTCGGGCTTTGCCCAAACGTCTGTACTGGTTATGTCTGGATCGTTTAGGAGTTCAACAGCACGTTCGCTGGCGTACATCATCTCAATTAGCCTTGCGTAGTGGTAGAGTAGCGTCTGTTGTGGCATCCTTCCAAAAGCGGCTCTAAAGTCCGTGAGCATATCGTTGGCTAGCGGTGTTGAAATCTTGTCACACACGTTTATACGGGCAAGGGGCGCAACGCGATAGATGCCATCAGGCCAGCCCTTCTCCTTCCAATACGGGAATTTCAGGTACGACCAGTCTTGGTAACCCTCCTGAATGTAGTCCGCGTATTTGGTCGGATCAAACTCCTTTATAATGGATCCATCAGTATCCATCATACGCAGCGTTCCATCGTACAGCTCGAGGTTTCCGTCCTTGACTAAGCCCATCATTGGGGTATCTACGACTCCGAGCATCTTTATGACATCCAAATACTGGTCGAAAAGAGGTGCAGCCACTTCTAACCCGAGTTTAGTAAACTCAATCGAGTCTTCGGCGTCCTTGAGCATCTTCTGACGCTGTTCCTCGGTGATCCCCTTAGTGAGTCCGCCAGGCTTTGCGGTGACCGGTGCAGCCCTCCCGCCAATGGCCCGTATCATCTCTTGGCCGCGTTTTCTATTGAGGACTGCTTGTGTTGCAAGCTCAGGGTTTGCCTCAATCACACCAAAGATATTCCGCTTCTTTGGATCGCCATCGGGCGTGAATATGAGGTCTGGCGCGGCAAGGTAAAAGAAGTGCAGCGTGTGGCTGTGTATCATCTGTCCCATGTGCATAAGCTCACGGAGCATCGCAGCGGTACGTGGAATCTCAACGCCAAAGGTGTTGTCGGCCGCTTTCGCTGAGGCCAGGTGGTGGCTGACTGGACAGATACCGCAAATGGCCGTCACGATTCTCTGGGCGTCTTCTATAGGTCTCCCTTGCAGGAGTTTTTCAAAGCCACGCATCTCGACAATGTGCAAGTGCGCATCATCGACTTGTCCTGCGTCGTTAAGGCTTACTGTAATTTTCGCGTGACCTTCGACTCTCGATACGGGCTCGACAGTGATCTTCTTTCCCATATTCATTACCTCTTTTCGGTGACCTTTCCCTTAATAAGTGAAACAGGCAGCGTATAACGATAGAAGGTGCCTATCGGATCATAGACGTCTTTAGCCATCTCATTTAAGTCGACTGAGGAGTCCTCGTCTAAGCCGTATGCTGATGCAATAACGTTAAGCATCGCCGCACCCTGTTCATACGAAGACGCCGTTGCTCCGTAGCAGCCTGTACACGGCGCATTGACTTGTGGACATTGTGCGCCGCATCCACTACGCGTTGCGGGCCCCATGCACATGAATCCTTGGTTAAGCAGACACTCATTACCTTCTCCGTTTGCTTCAATTGGCCGCTTGATATCTTCTATCCTCTTCTCCTGCCTCTCTCGTGGACAGTCCTCACAAACGTTTTTATTGCTTAATTGAGGTTCTTTTCCCTGTAAAAGAGCGGTAAGAACTTCCGCGATGAGGAACGCATCCGGCGGACATCCCGGGATAAAATAGTCAACTTTGATAACGTCTGAGACCGGTCTAAGCGTCTCAAAGAGCTTTGGCAATTCACTTGATGTCGGGATCTTTTGATCAGGGGCTGTGGACGTTGTTGTCAAAACTGTTTGTTTGATGTCTGACATCGCGTTGATGTTGTTCAAACCTGGTATGCCACCAAACGCCGCGCAACTGCCGAGTGCAATTATAATGTCAGAGGTTTCGCGAACTTTTTTAGCAACGTGTTCATTGTCTTCATTGCGAATGCCGCCAGTCAGAATACCGACTGTCGTATGTTGATCGAAGTCTTTAATGTCCATTAACACTGGAATGCGAACGAACTCTATTGCTTGTAGCACGTCTAGAAGCGCTTCGTGCAGATCTAGAACTGCTATCTCGCATCCAGAACAAACTGCTAACCAGTCTTCTTGGACCTTTACCTTTTCAGCCACGTGTGTGTCACCTCGTATTTAAGCTCCGGAAAAGCAGTGAGAGTCAATCATATTGTCAACTAAACCGTGACCTCAGAGATTACCAAAATTGCCTCACACTCTTGACCCAATATATTCTAGCTCTGTAGATTAAAACTCTGTAGGAAGTGTTACTCCTAGTCCAGTTAATAATTTATTATGAAATTTCTCATATATAAATCTCTTATAATCCAATCTTACTCCCATTAGCTAATCGTATCTTTTCGAAGTATATGGCAAGTCAAAATCTGTTGATGGAACAGTGTTGAGTATCTAAAATCGTAAGATATAATACAAAAGGATTGGCTAGGTTGGAGGATAACAGCAGCTTTATCTAGTTCAAAAGACATATATTTATTTATATATTATTTATTTTTTATATTTTTTACGAAATCAAGCGAATTAGTTTGTTGAACCCTTATGAGATTTAAAAGTGAATTTGGTCTATTTCATAAGATATATATAATTAAGCTATATAAAATATAAATGTTAAAATAAGAAAAGTGGTGTGGGCCTTTTTTTTGATGGCTACACCTAACTTGTAGGTGGGTTTGAAAGCGACAAAATGGCTTCGATAATTGAGCTAAATGCTAAGCCTTTTATATCACACATTTTGAACCTATACGTGAAATTAGTTGACTTTTTTGAGTTGACATGAGGCTGGTGAAATAAGTGACTTTTGCGTTACATATAGATAAGAACTGCACTGGCTGCAACAACTGCGTCGTGGCATGTCCAGTTAATGCCCTTGAACTCGTCGTTGATGAACCAGCGACGACTAAGAAGACGTACAAGGTGCAGGGTGGCAAATCCCTAACCGTAGATGAGGACGTCTGCGAAGCGTGCGGTGTTTGCCTTCAGGCGTGTCCTAGAGATTGCATTGTGCTAACGCAGGGACAAAGGAGGGAATGAGCTTTGGCTGTGTTTCCAATATACTCTAAAAGAGAGGAAGGACGAAAATCGATCATAGAACAAAAAACGTTGATACAGACCCTCAACCTCGCTCTTGACATGGAGCGATGTACTGGCTGCGGCATTTGTAAAGAAGTATGCCCAGAAGAGGCCATAGAGAAGGGTCCACTCGGCGCTGTGGGCTTTAAGGAGTTGGAAGTCCCCGAGATGGTCTTCGATCAGAAGAAGTGCTCATATTGCGGCGTATGCGTGGAATTGTGTCCATTTACTGCGCTAAAACTCACCGAGAACGGTGAGCCTAAGACCGATCTCATTGACCAGGAAGGGTTCCCACACTATCTGAAGGTAGCTGAAATAAACCCAGACACTTGTACGAGATGTAAGGTTTGTGAAGAGATGTGTCCTCGCGACAAAGCGATAGAGCGAAACGTGCCAGAGGTTACTGAGCGACAGCAAGCGATTACGTACACGGCCGAAATGAAACTCGACGAGGACCCGGGAAGCGAGAATAAGTGCACCTACTGTGGTCTTTGTGGTGAGGTCTGTGATGCGTTGACGGTGGAGCATAGCGAGGCGACCCCCATCAACATCGAAGCGCTTGGAGAAGTTAAGTTTGACTCTACTAAGTGCGATGGATGTAAGATCTGTGAAGAGATCTGTCCGGCGGACTCAATAAAGATCGATCGGACAATCACTGATGCGAAGCTCTTGGGCGAGGTCACGATCAACAAAGATGAGTGCATGTTCTGCACGTGGTGCGCAAAGACATGCCCCATCGAGAACACTATTGACGTTAAGAAGATCTTTGAAGGCTCTATTAACATAAAGACGGAAAACTGCCCAGCAGGATGTTCTGCGTGCGTGGAGATTTGTCCGTGTAACGCACTGTATTTGCCGCCTCAAAAAGAGCCCGGAGAAATCGCAGCGAAACTTGAAGTTAACGACGACTTCTGTGTGCTCTGCGGTGCCTGTGTGAACGTTTGTCCCGTCGCCAACACGATTGAGGTGAAACGCGATGCGATACACATCGAAGGAACGGAAACTGCGCTTTACAAGAAGACGGCAGGCAAGATGATGGAGCTTAAGACTCCGACGATCGAGAAGTTGGGGACATAAAGATGGCAAGCGAAGGTAAAAGAAACCCAAAGCACGAGCAGCTTGGAAGAGCGAAGCTTGACCCCGATCTCATTAAAGAGGTCGAAGCCCGTGGTGGCAAAAACGCACAAATGTGTTATCAGTGCGGAACGTGCACTGCTAGCTGTCCTATGGGTCCAAGAAGTGGGCTGCGCGTTAGAACGATAATGAGAAAGGCCAATCTAGGCATGAGAGAAGTGCTCGATGATCCAGACCTGTGGCTTTGTACAACGTGTTACACGTGCTCTGATAGATGCCCGCGCAGGATCATGGCGACTGATGCAATTATTGCACTGCGAAATCTTGCGACTCAGGAGCATAAAGTGCCGATGAGCATGATAAAGATCATGGGCTCGATCTCTAAGACGGGTCACGGCGTGCCGAACAGTGAGGGCAACAAGAAAAAGCGTGTTCTTCTCGGACTGCCCGAGAACCCCCCGACGACACACTCGTATCCAGAGTACATTAAAGACATTAACAAAATACTCGAGGTTACGGGACTGCTTAAAATCAAAGAGGAGATGGAGGCTGAAAATCAATGAAGGAGTATAACTTCTTCCTAGGCTGTATCGCTCCTAACCGATATCCCGGCATTGAAGCGTCTGCAGTGAAGACGTCAAGAAAGTTTGATATCGAGCTAAGCGATTTCAAAGGAGCGTCGTGCTGTCCAGCACCAGGTGCGTTCGGATCAATGGATGTAGACGCATGGCTTGCGCTCGGAGCGCGAAACATTTGCCTCTCTGAAAAGGAAGGCAAAGATATAGCCCTTATATGCAACGGCTGTTACAAGTCGCTGTTCGAGGCGAATCATCGGCTTAAAGCCGATCCGGCGTTGAAGGAAAAAATCAATGCGATTCTTGCAAACATAGATACTGAGTTTCAAGGGACAATTGAGGTCCGACACCTCATCGACATTCTTTACAACGATGTCGGAACGGAGAAGGTGAAGGAATCCGTTGAAGTGCCACTGACGGGATTAAACGTAGCCATCCACTACGGGTGTCACTTATTAAAGCCAAAGTTCGATCGGACATTTGGCTCTTCAGAAAGACCGAGATTCTTCGACGAATTAGTTGAGGCATTAGGGGCCACGTCGGTTGAGTACAAGGAAAAGATGATGTGTTGTGGGGCCGGAGGCGGCGTTCGATCGTACAAGATCGACCTCGCACTCGATATGTGTAACGAAAAACTCTACAACATGACGCAAGCAAACGCAGACGTTATAGTAAATGTCTGCCCGTTTTGCTACCTCCAGTTAGATCGCGGACAAGTTGAGATCAAGGAGAAGTTTGGGGACGTGTACGACCTGCCGGTTCTCCACTACAACCAGCTTCTTGGCATAGCACAGGGCATGAGCCCTGAAGAGTTGGGCCTTGATGCCAACGAGATAGATGTTGAGCCACTGCTCGCAAAGATACTGTGAGGAAGGAGGCACAAAAAATGGACGAAGAGAAGCGAATCGGCGTTTTCGTATGTCACTGCGGAACCAATATCGCGGGCGTCATAAACGTTAAGGAATTGGTTGAGTATGCAAAGACTCTGCCGCACGTCGCGCACGCTGAGGACTATACTTACATGTGTTCAACGCCCGGCCAAAGCATGATTAAAGACCGGATAAAGGAGTTCAACCTTAACGGGACGGTGGTGGCGGCGTGTTCACCGAGACTCCACGAACCCACCTTTAGGAAGGCCACTGAAGAAGGCGGGGTGAACTCGTTCTTGTTTACGATGTCTAACATCCGCGAACAGGACACGTGGGTGCACATGGAAGAGCCGGAAAAGGCCATGGAGAAGGCAAAGGATTTAGTGAGGATGGAGGTCGCACGGGCATCAAAGCTAGAGCCCCTCACTCCGAAGACGGTTCCTGTTGAAAAGGCGGCACTCGTTATAGGTGCAGGCATCGCTGGTATCCAAGCCTCACTAGAGCTTGCCGATGCTGGGATTAAGACGTATTTGGTTGAGAAAGAGCCGTCCATTGGCGGCATGATGTCACGTCTTGACAAGACGTTTCCGACACTCGACTGCTCACAATGCATCCTGACACCTAAGATGGTGGACGTTGAGCGCAATCCGAATATTGAGCTGATGACCTACTCAGAGGTTGAAGGCATCAGCGGCTATATAGGAAACTTCGATGTCACCATTCGTAAAAAGTCCCGATACGTTTACGAAGACAAGTGTAACGGCTGCGGCAAATGCCAGGAGGTCTGTCCGGTCTCACGGCCAAATGAGTTTGACCTGGGCTTGCAGCCTCGAAAGGCGGCCTATGTGCCGTTCCCACAGGCGGTGCCGCTCAAATTTACCATCGATATGGACAGTTGCATTAAATGTGACCTCTGTAAAGGCGAGGAAGCGTGCGGTGAACTTGAGGCGATTGACTTCGATAAGCCTGATGAGCTCATAACGGTCAAGGTAGGTACAATTATCGTCGCTACCGGATTCGATATGTACGACGTTGAGCGCAAGGAAGAGTGGGGTTACAAGGTCTTCGACAACGTTGTGACTGGAATCGAGTTTGAGCGTTTGATCGGCGCATCTGGGCCGACAGGCGGCAAGGTCATTAGGCCCTCTGACGGGAAGACGCCAAAGACCGTTGGCTTCGTGCTGTGCGCAGGTTCACGTGATCAGGATGAAGAGGACGGCGCTAAACCGTACTGTTCACGCGTATGCTGCATGTACAGCTTAAAGCATGCTCACCAGTTGATCGAGAAGATACCCGGAGTGGTGCCTTACCTGTTCTATATGGACATTCGATCCTTTGGCAAGGCCTACGAGGAGTTCTACTACCGCATTCAACGTGAAGGCGGCAAGTTCATTCGAGGTCGCGTCGCGAGGATCACCGAAGACCCTGTAACAAAGAACCTTTTCGTCACGGCTGAGGATACGCTCCTTGGAGCGCCCCTTGAGATGGAGCTTGACATGGTCGTTTTAGCAAACGCCGTGGTGCCTGCTGAGAGCACACAGAAGATAAAGTCACTTCTGACGCTGTCAAACAGTCCTGATGGATTCCTTCTGGAAGCACACCCCAAGCTTAACCCGATGTCGACGACGACGGATGGGGTCTTCTTAGCGGGGATGTGCCAAGCGCCTAGGGACATTCCGGATGTTGTCGCCCACGCAGCGGCAGCAGCGGCAGCAGCATCAATCCCAATACATAGGGGATCCGTAACTCTGGAACCGATCTACGCTATAGTAGATCCAGAACACTGCGGAGGTTGTGCGACTTGCATAGGGCTGTGTCCATACGGTGCAACTGAGCTTAAAACAGTAGACGACAAACTCGTTGCGAGCGTTAATGAAGCAAAGTGTAAGGGCTGCGGCACGTGCGGTTCTGCGTGTCCGAGCGGCGCTATTAAGATGCAGCACTTCACGAACGAGCAGATCATGAGCGAAATAGAAGCGTTTGCACAGGGGTGGTGAGCGTCGTGGCAGATGAATTTGAACCTAACATCTTAGGCATACTCTGCAATTGGTGTACGTATGCAGGAGCAGACCTCGCAGGAACGTCGAGAATGCAGTACCCACCAAACGTGCGAGTGATACGCATCATGTGCACAGGGAGACTCGACCCAGCGTTTGTGTTAAAGGCGTTGAGCGTTGGAGCAGACGGTGTGCTCATATCTGGGTGCCACATTGGTGACTGTCACTATCTTGCAGGCAACTTCAAGTCGAGACGTCGTGTGGCACTACTTAGGAAGCTAATCGAAGAGTACGGTTACGACCGTGAGCGACTGCGCATGACGTTTGTATCTGCTTCAGAAGGTGCCCTTTGGGCAGAAGTGGTTCAGGATATGGTTAACACCATCAAGAAACTTGGGCCAAATCCGCTAAAGCAGGCAGGTGCAGCGCAGCTGGAAGGAGCTGTGGCCGATGACGAGTTCTGACCCCGTTTTTACGGCTAACCTTATCACCGGACGGACCATTGAACAGGGCGTTGCCATCGAAGGATGGAAGGACAAGCAAGAGTACATTGATGCTGCTGGGTTCGTGCATATCGATCCCAGCGAATTCAAAACGCTCAACGTTTGGCCGGGATCGAGCGTCACGGTCAAGTCTGACTTCGGTGAAGTGATAGTACGAGCAATTAAATCGCCTTATGGGCCGCATCCAGGAATCGTTTTTATTCCGATGGGGCCGTGGGCAAATCAAGTCGTCGGCACTGACACAGACACGACGGGGATGCCTTCATACAAAGGCATAATAGTTACCATAACCCCTGCCCCCGGAAAGAAGGTTTTGGGCGCCATTGCCCTCATAAAGATGACGACACAAGGAGGAGTAGAGGTATGAGAACCGTAACAGACGTCGTGTGTCCATTTTGTGGAACGTTATGTGATGACCTCGAAGTAGACATCGACGATGCCGAAAAGATTTGCGAGACGCGAAATGCGTGCATCATCGGCGACAATAAGTTTATGACGGCTCAAGCGCCTGATCGGCACTTGCATCCGCGCATCCGCAGAGGGGGGGAGCTCGTCGACTGCACGATGGACGAGGCGATAAACAAGTCGGCAGAGATTCTCGTTAACGCCAAACACCCGCTTCTCTATGGGTGGAGCTCGACTCATTGCGAGGCGCAGGAGGCTGGCATGGCGCTTGCCGAAGGCGTAGGCGGCACGATGGACAATACATCAGTGTGTTGTCACGGGCCGTCGGTTTTGGCGATACAAACGGTCGGCATCCCAAGCTGCACTCTCGGTGAGATCATTAATCGCGCAGATACGGTGCTTTACTGGGGGTGCAACCCCGTAAACGCACATCCGCGCCACATGAGCCGGTACTCGTTGTACAAGCGCGGCTTCTTCACCGAGCGGGGTAAGTCCGACAGAACTGAAATCGTTGTCGATGTTCGTAAGACCGAAACGGCAAAGAACGCTGATATCTTCATCCAACCTGAGCAAGGAAGAGACTACGAGCTTATGAATGCGCTGCGTGTGGCTTTAAGAGGCGAACCGCTTCCGGAATCTGTGGCAGGGATATCAAGAGCCGATATTGAAAAGGTCGCACAAACGATGAAAGACAGCCGATTTGGAATCATCTTCTTCGGTATGGGTCTTACGATGACGCGAGGAAAGCATCGGAATATCGACATCGCCATAAGCTTAACGCAGGACTTGAACACGTACACAAAGTTCCTCATTATGGCCATGCGAGGACATTACAATGTTGCGGGAGCAGACCAAGTTTCGCAGTGGGAGTGTGGGTTTCCGTACGCGGTCGACTTCGCCCGAGGGTTCCCGCGGTACAACCCAGGCGAAACCTCCGCGACCGACATCTTAGCACGCAAAGAAGCCGATGCGGCACTAATCATTGCCGCGGATCCGGGAGCGCATTTCCCAATTGACATGGTGCGGACGCTTGCCTCAATACCGATGATAGCCATCGATCCACACGTGACTCCAACGACGGAGATAGCATCCGTGTATATTCCAAGCGCGATCGTTGGCATTGAGGAGGCAGGCAGCGCATATCGCATGGACAACGTTCCCATAAGAATGAGAAAGGTTGTTGAACCGCCTGAAGGGGTTCTCACTGACAAAGAGATCATTGATCGCATCCACAGGCGCGTTATGGAACTTCAGGGGCTCGAAGTCCCAGAAGTCACAGCGGTCAAGGAGCCGGCAGAAGCCAGCGCGTTTGACGGTATACTCCAGCGGTCAACGTGAGGAAGGAGTGAGAGAACTTGAGTGAAATATTAGTCAAAAACGGATACGTCTACGATCCTAAAAATGGCGTGAACGGCGATGTTATGGACATTGCCATTCGCGACGATAAGATAGTAGACGTGGTGTCTCCCACAGCCAAAGTCATTGATGCTAGCGGCAAAGTAGTAATGGCGGGCGGGATTGACATACACGCCCACGTCGCAGGGCCCAAGGTAAACGTTGGCCGCAACATGAGGCCCGAGGATAAGCTGTTTAATACGTCAAAGCGGACCAAAATGACGCGGTCGGGTGGCGGGTTTTCAGTTCCGTCTGTGTTCGAGACCGGTTATGTGTACTCCCGCATGGGTTATACCCAGGTCAACGAAGCGGCAATGCCCCCCCTACTAGCTCGACATACGCACGAGGAAATGGCGGACACTCCGCTCATCGATCAGTCAGCGTATACGCTGCTCGGCAACAACTGGCTCGTGATGGAGTACATAAAGAGGGGTGAGCAGGATAAACTCAACGCCTTTGTTGCATGGATGCTCAAAGCGACGAAGGGATACTGCATCAAGCTCGTGAACCCAGGCGGTTCAGAAGCCTGGGGATGGGGTATGAATTGTATCAACGTCTCTGATCCAGTTCCCTATTTCGACGTAATGCCATCTGAGATCATCAGCGGGCTTGCCGCGGCGAATGAGACTTTGAACCTACCGACTTCGATTCACGTCCACCCCAACAACTTAGGGCATCCAGGTAACTTCCAAACTACTCTCGATACCATAAAACTCCTTGAAGGAGTCCTACCTAGGGATGGAAAGAAAAGAGACCAGGTAATCAACTTCGCCCACATGCAGTTCCACTCTTATGGGGGCAACACGTGGAAAGACTTTGAAACCGAGGCCCAAACGATCGCTGACAGTATAAACAAGAACAAGAATATGACGGTCGACGTTGGGTTTGTGACGCTTGACGAGACTACAACAATGACCGCTGACGGTCCGATGGAGTACTATCTACACAACACGAACCACCTTAAGTGGGCAAATGCCGACATCGAACTTGAAACCGCTGCTGGCGTTGTTCCCTACATCTATAGCCCAAAGATCAGCGTGTGTGGTATTCAGTGGGCTATTGGGCTCGAGCTCGCGCTGCTGATCGACGATCCAATGCAGGCGTTTATTACGACTGATCATCCCAACGCTGGGCCTTTCAGGCGCTATCCCCGCATAATTAGTTGGCTTATGTCAAATCAAGCTCGGCTCGACCGACTTGAAACGTTGCACAAGGTAGTACCTGATCGGGTCGCCATTGGCGGTATCTCTCGCGTGTTAGATTTCTACGACATTGCCAAGATGACGCGCGCGGGTCCTGCTCGAGCGCTTGGACTTGGTAATATGAAGGGCCATCTGGGGGTTGGTGCTGACGCTGATGTCGCGATATTCGATTACAACCCGAAGACCATGGACCCCACAATTGACCCTGCAGGCATTGAAAAGGCGTTTACAAACACAGCTTACACGATTAAAGGCGGCGAAATCGTCGTTATAGACGGAGAGGTTGTGAGTAAGGGCCACAAGCGTACGATTTGGGTAGATGCCACAGACGGTGTCGTGGACCCCGTGATATTGCATGACATCGACAAGAAGTTCTTGAGGTACTACAGTGTCACGATGAACAACTACCCGGTCCAAGATGAGTACGTTGCAAACGGTCTCATTGTCAAACCGGAGGCGGCGTAAGTGAAGAAAATTACCCTTAGACCAAAGGACAAAGAGTACATGTTCCTCGACGCCGACAACGTCACACCTGACAACTTTGCAGGCAAGACGCTTGACGAGGTTCGAGCCATTGAGATCTATGAGGGCAACCGAACGTACGCCCTCGGAGACTATTTTGAGGTGAGCGGTGAGACTGACCCCGATCCGAACGAGATCGGCATCTTAATCGATGGATCCGTTCCCAAGGTGAAGTACATTGGCATGAAAATGTCCGCCGGAAAGCTCCTAGTAAAAGGCTCAGTCGGCATGTATGTTGGCGGCTGGATGACGGGAGGTCGAATTCGCGTCAACGGCGATGCTGAGGCATACGCTGGTATAGGTATGGAAGGCGGCGAATTGTTGATCGAAGGGAACGCAGGCGATTATCTCGGTGCTACCTACCGCGGCGATTGGCGCGGCATGAAAGGTGGCAAGATCGTCGTAAATGGTAATGCCGGGAGCGACATCGGCGAGTCTATGGTCGGTGGCGAAATCGTCGTTAAAGGTAATGCAGATCTCCAGGCCGGTATTCACATGGGTTGGGTCTCTAAAAAGAAAGATAACCCAACTATTGTCATCGAAGGAGATGCAGAGAGTCGAGTAGGCGCTCAAATGACTAAGGGCGAGATTACTGTCCTTGGCAAAATCAGCTATTGGCTTCCTGGCTTTATTTACCAGAAGGACGATCAAATTGACTACGACGGTAAGCAATATGCTGTGAAGGTCTACCAAGGAGATCGCGGCGAGGGAGGAAAAGGCACATTGTACTATGCGGGAGCGTAAGAACGCTCCTCGTCTTCTTTTTTAATTTTTTTAGAGTTCTGTAGCTTCAATCGGAGATAACGACCGAAAAAGTAGATCCAGCACATAGACCGGACGCACCAAGTCCGCATTGGGGCTGCATGGATTTGGCCCTATCCAACATCGTTTATATATTGTCTCAGCTCTGCACGTGGCAGCATCTTGAGCGCCGCAGGGTCCACAGTTACCGCTTTTGGGTTTTCTTTGTTAGGTCTCGTGTCCTCATACCTATGCACTACACTTGTAAAAAAGAACGCACGACAACTCCGCTGCGCCATCGCATAGATCGTTTTTTAACCGCTTTGCGGTTGAGCGTTAATTACGCCTTCGTGGACAGTGACGGGCTTTAGTATCGCAATGTCTTTCGCATCGACATCGAATTGTTCGATCGTCACTTCGGCGTTCGCGCCCTTGAGCATCATAGCGCAGGTCGCAATTTTAACTGCTTAGCCTGAATGAACTTCGAACCAAGGCAAGACGACTGCTTCAATGGAACCCAAGAGCGGCAGTCGCACCGGTGCGTCTTATCGAGCGGAATAGGTCTCGCGCGCGACTAGCGCGTATACCTCCATTGCGTCCTATCAAAGGACGGAACGTCCACGCATGACGTCACGTCTTTAGCGAGGGTTTGTCTCAAAGCACGCTGTAGCACTATCTTTTCAGTTCTGCGAACTAGCGCAAGTCTTCTATTGATCTCGTGGGCCTGTTTGACACTTATTAGCGTTACTCAACGTATCCTTGCTGGCTACAATTCTAAAGCAAACGGCAAATATCTCTGTAGGGTCGGCCCAAGTTCTCTCCTTTGGAATTCAGTTTACGGGTTTTGCATAGCACTAGTAATTACTTATGAGTCTTTTGCGCCGCACTAGCTAGGTAGTTTTGTTAGTTTTGTGTTGCATTTGCTGGTATTTAGCGAATTATGCGAAGCGGTCCGGCGGTGGCCACAACTAGTTTAACAATTCCATTTCACTTCGTGTATTTGTATCACTCATTTTTACAAACTTTTAAGAATATCAGTAACCGGCACACACGACGACCGGGCAAAGGCTGAGTTATTTGTGCTATTGCGTTGCTATTTCTGCTCCCTTTTTCTGGCACGATTCGAGATCAGCTTTAGACGGTTTTCCCTTCACTCTGATAGGCGGGACTAAAACAGTTGCGCCTTTCGAGCGAAAAAAGTCAATTGTCTGATCCATGGCTTCGCCGAAGAACTCATAAGAAC
>Ga0209484_10000003_pt1 | contig 69679 bp, 78 predicted proteins | sample NGEPer16B_FD_185493 | JGI IMG/M metagenome (GOLD analysis project Ga0209484, IMG submission 185493) | Arctic peat soil microbial communities from the Barrow Environmental Observatory site, Barrow, Alaska, USA - NGEE Permafrost159B-16B... | ecosystem: Environmental > Terrestrial > Soil >... | reverse complement strand
GGATGTTATATGAGACTGATCAGGTCATAACTGATGTGGATGTCCCTATCACTCAGTCGTCCAACGTAAGTGCGGTTATGGATCTATTCATGTTACCCGTCAACACACATATTGTAGGATCGGTGCACAGCCATCCGTCGGGAGCGCTCCAGCCGTCGGATGCAGATATTCGCATGTTTATGTCAACTGGTGATTATCATATCATTGTCGGCCGTCCTTACGAAATCACGAGCTGGGCTTGTTACGATAGAGTCGGCAACATTAGAAAACTCGATGTGCTCGACGTTGAAATTGAAGAGAGCGCAGTATATAGAGATATAAAGGAAACCTTCGGCGACGAAAATGATTAGAGTTCTCGCAACAGGCACGTTTGATATCTTGCATCCTGGTCACATCCTTTATTTAAAGAAAGCACGGGAGTTGGGCGACGAACTATTTGTTATTGTGTCACGCGATTCCATGATTAAGCACAAGTCAAAACCTATACTTCCAGAACAACAACGACTACAAGTAATCAAAGCCCTAGGGATGGTAGACTACGCTGAACTTGGGAGCGAGCGCGATATATTCGAGCCCCTAGCGCTAATAAAACCAGACATAGTAGCGCTTGGTTTCGATCAGTATTTTGACGAGAACAAACTTCAAGAGGACCTTGAAAAAAGGCACATACCTGCAAAAGTAGTAAGGCTGCCTTATCAGGATAGTGGCAATCTATCGGGTACTGAAAACATAATTAGAGAGATCATTAAGCGTCGGGTGAAGTGTTAAAATCTATTTGAGTGCTTCTTCGATCCTGTCGATTCCTTTAGCGATGTCTTCGCGACTCGTGGCGTACGACAGCCGCACATAGCCCTCACCGTTCGGGCCGAATGCTGATCCAGGCGTCACGGCGACTGAAGCGTCACTCAACAGTTTTTCAGTCACCTGTTCAGAAGTACCATATTGAGTGATCTTTGGAAATGCGTAGAACGCACCCTTTGGAAGCGCGCATTTTATTCCAATCCTAGCTAGACCGTTAATAATTAGGTCGCGCCGTATGTGGAATTCAGCCACCATAGCACGGAGGGTGCCTTGATCCCCGTTCAACGCCTCAATACCAGCTCGTTGGACGAAGGACGTTGCATTGCTTACTGTGTGTTGCTGGATTTTAAGCATGCCTTGAAGTATTGATCGAGGTGCAGTTGCATAGCCTAGCCTCCACCCCGTCATAGCGTATGCCTTCGAAAATCCATTTACAGTAATCGCTAAGTCAGGAATCAATGTACCTATGCTGTGATGCTTGGTGCCATACACGATCTTTTCGTAGACCTCGTCAGAAATCACAACAATGTTATGGTCTTCAGCCGTCTGAGCTACGCTTTTTATGACACTTTCGTCGTACATAGCTCCAGTCGGGTTGCATGGGCTATTTAAAATAATGAGCTTGGTATCATCAGTTATATAACGTTGGTACTCAACTGGCGCATAGTCATCCCGTTCGTAAACAGGAACCATGACGGGCTTTCCACCAGCGAACTTTACGATTGGTTCATATGAAACCCACGCTGGATCGAACAACAAGACCTCATCTCCTTCATCGATGAGCGTACATATCGCTTCAAATATCGCTTGTTTTGCGCCGGTTGTGACAAGCACGTCGCTTGAAGTGACATCGAGGCGGTTATCAGTTTTCAGCTTCTCTGCTATTGCTTCTCTCAGTTCCAGAATTCCACTACCTTGTGTGTAGTGTGTCTCGCCACGATCAAGGGCGTCTTTTGCGGCGTTTTTTATGTTCTCTGGTGTATCAAAGTCAGGTTCACCCTGACTGAAACTGATAATGTCTCGCCCTTCACGTCTAAGATTAGCCGCGATGTCCGCAATTTTCATCGTAGCGGATTGCGGTATACTTCTGACTCTTGCAGAAATGACTTGACTTTGTCTCATCAGAGTCTTTCATACAGTTTTACAGCTGCTTCAACTGCTCTTTTTGCATAATCGACGCGTTCGTGTGCTTCCAAACGAGACATACGTGGACCAGATATACCCAATGTGACCGGTTTGTTATACTCTAAAGCTAGATCCGCAATTTTACGAGTCGCGTGCTGCGCAACGATTTCGTCGTGTGTTGTTGCGCCTTCAATTACACAGCCGATGGTAACTACGGCGTCGACTTCATCATCTAAAGCCAAATTCTTGATTGCTAAGGGCATATCAAAAACCCCTGGAACATAAATTGTCTTGACAACGTCAGCGCCTAAAAATGCAGCATGCTCTTTTGCAAGAATCTCCATTTGATATGTAATGTCTCTATTAAATTCTGCTACGACAAACCCTAGTCGTATTTTTTCCCCATCTCTTTTATCCATGAACAACTCCTCTTGTTTATCTTAAAATTCAACTGGTTCTTCATCTGCAAAGCCCTCTCTCTTGCCTGTTCCGGCTTCTGGGGTCAGATGGTTAGTCAACAACTTGAATACATTCTGTGCATGTTCACGTGTTCTAGCATCGGCTAATCGAGCAAGCTCTTTTTCGCTTGAGGCTTCATCCTCGTAGACGAATACTTCAATAATATGCCTGTTAGTCATTAGTTGCGCTCTTATCAGTCCAGTCGATGCTTCGTGTGCACACTGTTTGTCGATTGGTTTCGATCCAGGCATGCCCAGCGCCATAACAATATCGCATTCTGATTCTTCTAAGAGCTTCTTCGATGCGACTGGCAGGTCTTTTATTCCAGGCACGGTGTACCTTTGAATTGATGCTGACATCCACCTCTGCAACTCGTCTATAGCCGCCTTAGCCATATCGTACCTCGCAAAAGTGGTGTCCGCTATTCCTATTTTCATTCAAAGATTCCCATCAATAAACGTAAAGCTCACACGTCACAATCCTTCAAGAACGCAATCCGCAGCGAGGGTTCCTTTCCCCATTTCACTAACTACACCTTTTTCAAGTAATACGAGTTCAAGCTTCTCAATAACCTGCAATATATCTCCTTCACTTATGCTACCCATATTGCTTATCCTAAAGATATGGCCTTTTAGTCGTTCTTGGCCACCTGCGATAATGATGCCACGCCGTCGCATCTCATTCTTTAGTGAAACAAAATCTATTCCAGACGGCATTTTTATTGCTGTTACCGTGTTTGAATACGTGCTAGAGGCGCTGGGTTGTGGAAATAGTTCCAAGCCCATCGCTTCAATTGCAGCGCGTATAGATGTCGCATAAGTGCGATACCTGTTAATACGTTCGCTAAGCCCTTCGGCCTCAAGCATTTTTAGAGCCTCCTCGAGCGCGAAGAACAACGGGATAGTAGGCGTATAAGGTGTTTGCCCCTTGTCGGCAGATTTCATATGAGCAATCAGATCTGCGTAGAACGGCCTTTTTTGGGCCGTTTTAATAATATCCCATGCCCGTTCGTTCACAGCAATCATTGAAAGACCGGGCGGAAGACCTAGACATTTTTGAGAGCCAGTGAATGCTATATCGACCCCCCATTTGTCTATAGGTGCTTCGATTCCACCAATAGAGGACACCCCATCCATGATGAGAAGTGCTTCATATTTTCGGCACAGCGCTCCTATCTGCTCAACATCGTTCGTCATACCGGTAGAGGTCTCATTATGGACGATTGTGACTGCATCTGCACCTTCTTGCAGCGCTTGTTTGACCTTGTCCGTGTTTATCGACGTGCCCCATTCGGCAATAACCGGGGCAGAGCTCCCATAAAGTGAGGTGAGTAATTTCAATCGTTCCCCGAACTTGCCGTTTTCAATCGCAACAAATTTTTTATGACCGCCGAGATTGCCGACTGCGGCTTCCATAGCACAAGTTCCTGACCCGCTCAGTATGAGTACATCGCTCTCTGTGTTGAAAAGGCTGCGAAGTTTTTCGCGACTTTCATCTAATATCTTTTTAAATTCAGGCCCACGATGGTTGATCATCGGTTTTGACAACGCTCGAAGTACTTGAGGGGCCACTTGGACCGGTCCAGGAATCATTATTAGCTCAGTTTCAGCTGTGTTGCCCATGGTAGCATCTCTTATGATTATTTTCGAACAAGCAGCTCTCTGCCTCCTTATTTAACCGTGACACCCTATTTAGAATTTTGTGCCACTAAACGTTGCTGAAAGGCAAATGCTGCCTCTTGCGCGAAAAACAGAAAGCTGTTTTTCACAATGAAATCACGCTAAACTAGGTCAAAAGCGAATTTTTGACGCGATTAGTACTTTATACTCACCGCCGAAGTACGGCACGTGTTCACGTCCTTCGAGTTTAGAAAGGGTTTTTACGGTGGCGAGATAATTACAACGCGATGAATCAACCCGACGTGGCTATATTAGTAGGCGCTACTTCTGACATGCACGTGGCAGAAAAAGCGATAGAGGTCATAAAAGATGCGGGTATAACGTATGAGGTAGAAGTAATATCAGCGCATCGAGATCCAATACGCCTTGATGAATATCTTCGAGAAGTTCGGGCTAAAGTTTATATTGCTATCGCAGGTCTTTCTGCAGCTCTTCCAGGTATCATTGCTTCAAAAACAAACGCTCCTGTCATAGGTGTTCCTGTTAGTAGTAAGCTCAGCGGTTTAGACGCGCTGCTTTCTATAGCGCAAATGCCTGCTGGGGTTCCGGTGGCGTCGGTTGGAATAGACAATGGGAAAAACGCTGCCTTACTAGCGTTGAGAATTCTGCAAGTTAACGTGGAGGTAAATAAGGTTTTAGACCTTTAATCAGCTTGGAATTATAACTTGGAGTTCTCCAAAGCTGCTTTTGCAATTTTTATCGCACATAGATCCCCGCACATGGAACACGCGTCAGTTGTTCGACTATGGCAGTTGAATTTCGCCCGAGCTAACTCTGGATCCACTGAAAGCTTGAATTGCTTCTCCCAGTCCAAGCTTGCTCGCGATTTTGCCATTTCTTTGTCGAGTTCGTGTGCATTCTGCATCCCTCTGGCTAGGTCAGCAACGTGAGCAGCGATCTTTGTCACGATTGCCCCTTGTTTTATATCTTCTTGAGACGGCAGCCCGAGATGTTCGGACGGCGTGGTCATACACAAGAAGTCAGCACCATACATTCCCGCCAGAGCCCCCCCAATTGCTCCTGTTATGTGATCGTAGCCGGGAGCAATGTCTGTGACGATAGGTCCAAGCAGGTAGAGTGGTGCGCCACCCGTTAACGATTTCATTGCCTTGACGTTGGTTTCTATCTCGTTAAGAGGGACGTGACCGGGCCCTTCTACGAGGGTCTGAACGCCGTTCTCATATGCTCGTTTCGTGAGCTCTCCGATTTGGATGTACTCCATAAACGTCGGACGATCGCTTGCATCGTGCAAGCATCCCGATCGCATGCCGTCACCCAGACTTATTACGAAATCGTATTCGCGTGCGAGCTCAAGGAGATAATCGTACTCTGCATAGAAGGGGTTATCTGCGTTGTTGTGTGTCATCCACGCTATCGTAAAAGCGCCCCCCCTACTCACGACTCCCATAAGTCTTTTATTCTTCTTCAACACTTCTAGAGATTTTAGATTGACTCCTGCGTGGATAGTCATGAAATCAACTCCGTCTCTCGCGTGCTTACGAACCGTATTGAACATGTCGTCTGTCGTCATTGAGACCACGGCGTCCCGTCGCATTGCGGCTTGGTATATCGGCACTGTGCCAATCGGGGACTTGATCTCGTGCAGAAACTCACTTCGTATGCGGTCCAAATCTCCGCCCGTGGAAAGATCCATGACAGTGTCTGCGCCGAATTTAAGGGCTGTTTTTGCCTTTGCAAGCTCTTCGGTAATCTCAACATAGTCTATGGAGGTTCCTATGTTAGCGTTGACTTTCGTACGGAGCGAGTCGCCTATGCCGATCGCTGCAATGTCGTGAGTCACATTTTTTGGTATCACGGTTCGGCCTTGAGCGATGTTACGCTTCAGTCTCTCGCTCGCTACGCCCTCTGATTTGGCAACGTTTATTATATCATCAGTTAATCCTTTCTGTGCTTCTTCTAGGAGTGTCATGCTGTTTTTTGGCTGTGCTTAGCTTATACCTCTACATAATGTTTATGCGCTTGTTGCTTAAAAATGTGAGCTGTTGAAAACTTTGTAGATCTGGTCAAATCTTTAATAGAGTGGGGGCGCTAAATTATATTGATGCGCACAGATATTTTTTCGAGCCCTGATATGGGCAACACTTACTGGTTAAATGCAAAGCAAAAAGCAATTATCGATCTAGGGTCTCATACAATTGCCAAACGACTTCCCTTAGACGAAGCTCGCTGCATCATTCTAACCCACTTACATTACGATCACACGGCAGCGTTAGATCAGCTTGTCTTTTCAAATGGTGCTAAAGTGATGATGCATGAGGCAGATGCTAAAAATATAGGCACAGCAGCGTCAGCAGCACACGCTTTTAGTGCTCGTGCGCCTAAGTTTCATGTCGATACTTTGCTGAAAGACGGAGAACAAATTGATCTCGGTGATTCCATCTTGCGCGTGATTCACACGCCGGGGCACACTCCTGGAAGTATATGTTTATACGACGCTCAGTCAAAGAGCCTTTTTTCTGGAGACACGGTCTTTCCTTTCGGGGGCATTGGCCGGACTGATCTGCTTGGCGGAAGCTCGCACGACTTGGTTCAATCAATTTCGCGATTAGCGAAGCTGGAAGTGAGCGTATTATATCCTGGCCATGGGGTAATCACTACAGATAGCGTCGATGAACAGATTAAACAGTCTCTTAAGTTCGCAAAAGCGAACGAAAGTCCAGAATGAAATGAAAGGCGCTTACGTGATAATTCTTTGGCTAGCGTCGGCCAAAGATGTGACGGTTGGAAAGCTCGGGACCATCGCATTTGCGCCAGGCTTTTATGCGTACGTAGGATCGGCGATGGGGGCTGCTGGCTTCAAACGAGTTGAGCGCCACTTGGATGTTTCTGCTGGTCGTCTCAAGACGCAAAAGTGGCACGTTGATTACCTCTTAGCCGTTTCTGAGGTATTCGAGACGATTGAAATCGCAACACAAGAGAGAATCGAATGTAGTATAGCTCGCAACTTGGGGGAGTCCTCTTCGCTTGCCTGCATTGGAGGTTTTGGCTCCTCAGACTGCAGGTGCTATTCACACCTCTTCTACTCCCACCGCTTTAATGACCTTGAAGACGCTGTAAACAGGCTTTTTTATAGTCCCTGTCCGGAGATACTTGGTGCATTGAGCAAAGAGGGCTGTGACGGGCGAGAGATAGTTCGTAAACGTTATTTTATAAACACTATGAACAGAGATTGCGTGCTAAATAGGAGTACATGAATGGGAATTCTTACAAACACGGTTGGGAGCTACCCGACGCACACCATAGGAGAAGACTGCAAAGCCAAAATGAGTGTTCAAGATCTTATGGCTGGAAAGGATCCTTTTGTCGCGTCTATAGAGGCAGCAGTCGTCGATCAAGTTCGAGCCGGTATTGAACTGGTCTCTGACGGCCAAGTGAGGGCTGATATGGTCAGCACGTTTGCAGCTGGAATCCCAGGAATGAAAAGCGAGAAGGGCCGATCGTACATAACTGGAAAAATCACGCGGCCTCCAAAGAGCATTACTGCAAAGGACCTCACTTTAGCGCGTCATTATGCGGGAGCCGGTGCTAAGATCAAAGGGATTATAACAGGACCCGTCACAATCGCCGCATCATCTTCTATAAGCCGCGGTGCGCCGTACAGGTCGAGTCTCGACCCACGTTTGCTTAGTGACCTTGCAAAAGCGCTCCGCTTTGAAGCTGACCAGCTTTGTCGTGCAGGGGCTGATGCTTTGCAGATCGATGAACCAGCTTTGTTTAACGTGGGCGTGGAGAACGTGCTCGGATATATCGACGCAGCGGTTGATGATATTGAGATTCCTGTGAAACTTCATCCTCATGTAGCGTCCTATAGGGAATATGACCAGCTCTTGAAGCTGAAAAACGTGGAATACATCGGCGTTGAAGCAGCTAAATATCCTGTTTTGTTGGATAAACTAACGCGAGCTGCATTTGAAGGCCACGAAAAAAGCGTCGCGCTCGGTGTGATAGATACTGACAGTCCAAAGGTAGAATCTGTAGAAACGGTTAAGAAGCGAATCGAGCGCGGGATAGAAGTTTTTGGTGACGATATGTGGGTCAATCCTGATTGCGGACTGCGCCTTCAAACGAGAGAGGTTGCGTTTCAAAAGCTTAAAGTGCTGGTTGACGCCGCTACCAGCGTGAAACTCGAGTTTAGCTAATTCTAGCATCGACCACGACATGTGCAACGCCCGGAGCGTAGTCTTTAACTTTGCGCGTGCTAAGCAGGTCGGCTGATTTCGCGAGTGCCTGCGCCGCTTGCTCGACTCGCGCATAGGGTCGTTTGTACATCAATTCTTCAGGTACGAGTTCGTGATAGTGTATGATCCCTTCGGGGGCTAAACAGCGCAGCGCTTTATGAAGATAGTCGCACGCGTCGAAATGCCCCATAATCACTCGGTCGAATTGAGCGCTTGGCGCAACGTTCGCGCAATTGCCTAATATGGGTCGGACGATACTATTTACGTTATTAAGCAGGATATTTTGCCGAAGGTAGCGATATGCAACTGAATTGAGCTCTATAGCGACAATCGACTGCGGACCGGCGTGTACAGCTATCGGAATGCTGAGTTGACCTATACCGCTAAACATATCAAGGACCCTCTCATTGCTGCCGACAGTACTCATTCGAACTCGTTCAGCAAAATTGCCTGCTGAGAACATAACGCGACTTGCGTCGAGGGCGAATTTGCAGTGATTTTCCTTATGGACAGTCCTCGTTCCTGAGCCTGCAATGACTTCGATCTCTGGCGTCCGAAGGGTGCCTCGTACTCCTTTGTCCCATAAAGCGCTCTTGCAGCGTGGATAAAGATCCAGCAGCGCGTCACCTATCTCGTGTTTTAGATGCACGATCTTGGTTGGGATGTTGACGAGAACCAAATCGCCAAGGATCTGCCATCCCCGTGGCAACAGTATCTTTTCGTGTTCAGCGAGCGGCGCCTTTAATCGTTGCTTGAGCAACTGATGCCCTTTCATGGAAGGATAAATACCCTTTCTTGCGTCTTAACGACCTTTATCTCTTTACCTTCGTCTTCCTTACTGATGTACGGGGGCTTCTTGATTGTAAGAGTAACGTACGTTTCAGGGTCGAGCAGGTGGACCTCATCAGCATCGATCGCAACTAACAGAGTCCTTTTCGCATCACTTCGAGTTCCAACGAGCTCTGCAGTGCGTAAAGCCTCAGGATTCAGAGCAGTTCTATTGCCGGTCTCTAGGTCGACAGCGTTTGTTGCGCTAATTGTCGAGCAGATCTCATAAATATGCTGCCGACACAGAATAATTGTTCCAGTCGGAAATTCGGGCAGTCTCACGAGGTAAGTCACGCGGTAAACATCCTTTCCGTCGCGTCGTCCTGTCAGCTTAGCCGAATCGCTGATAGTCCCCCCCATCTCCCTTAATAAGGCCCGTGCAATCCGTTTAGCGGCTTTGACCGAGCCGATATAAAGGTCGAGGCCTTCTCTTAGCCAGATTGTTTTTGCGATAAATGCTAGTCTATCCGTCTTTTGCACAAGGTCAATATTTATTCCAGCAATTTCAAGCGCGCGATCGAGCTCGGTTCGCTCAGGTCTCCTATGGTTGGCGCGTATTTGCACTTTGCTTTCGTAATAACCTCCCGAGATTCTAGAACATCTGTCGCACGTCGCTCGGTTCACACGAACCTCTACGTCAAAACTTTTGTAGGGTTCTCCTGCTCCAGAGACGTTGATTTCGAAATGTGCGTGTACGATCGTCGGGGAAACCTGATTTGACACAAGTGTCAAAGCTGCTTCGTTTGGATCAATATTTAGAGCCTCTCCAATTGCCTTTGCGACTGCGCTGTTGGTATCTTCGTTAATCCATCTGCCATTGAAGAAGTGATCGGAACACGTCGGACACACTTTTATTGAGATGAAGCTTGGAATTGCCGATATAGTATGGCTTTTAGCAAGGCAGCGTTCGCACACGCCATACGAACTCTCGCCACAGCTGGGACAAACGCTTTCGAGAGTCACATTGCCTCCAATGATCTAGAAAAGAACCATTTGCGCATGCGGGATGCCGTCAATTATAATGACGCAGTTCTTATCAACAACGCCACTGTCGATGCCGCAAGAAACAGATCGTTCGCCGATTAGATTTGCTATTGTAGCTTCTTTTAGTGCCTTTTTCACTTCGTGTTCATCTGCCGGCTGACCTTTGAAGAAGTCTTCATTGACATGCAAGTGAAGTTCTCCTTCGCAAAAGGTCCGCCCGATAAGTTCTGAATCGCACGCAGCTACTAGAATCTCCTTGTTCACATTGTACGACTTTAAAAATATGCTCGAAAGGGCGGTTATTTTTTCCGGCATTTTATTGTTGTGTCAGCCTATAGTTGCCGCTGTATCTGACGGGCTCAAATATTGCTGCTTCTTGCACTAATTTTGTAATCTCTGCCTCAACTTTATCCTTGTCGAAGCCCAATTTTGAAGCTCTCTCCACGATTTTTTCAAGAGGCGCGGATCCCGCTTCTCGCTCGAGCTCTCTGATTATATCCCTTATGCTTTTGATTCGTTCTTGTTGGCTTTTGCTTTTTCCGACTGCTATTACGTCGAAATCTCTTTTCCCTGTTTCAGGGTCAACTCCTACCTCTTTGAGACAAGATTCGACGATTTGAATGACGCGTTTCGCGTCATCGAGCGTCACCCATTTGCTTAATCGCGTGCGTGCGCTCGCTTCAGCTAGCCGCACGAGCGCTTCTAGTTGGCGGGCAGTGATGGGGATAGGTGACCCCTCACCACCTTGTTTCCTCAAACCTACATAGTAGTCGATGAATTGCTGTTTGGCCTCGTCAGTGAGGATCGGGTTGATCCTTTTTGCGTAACCAATAAACTTTCTTAGCAGGTCAGATTCAATTACAGGGCGTATGACGCTCATCGCGGCTTCTATCTCCTCGTTTGGGAAGCCAGAAGAGGCGAGTTCTCCAGCGAAATGCGACTGGAGTATATGCTTCGCTATACCCGTGTCGCGGTCCTCATTCGGCACGTCCGTGAGAACGAAAATCAGGTCAAAGCGAGAAAGCAGTGTGGGCAGCATGTTGATCTGCTCAGCTATTGACTCATAAGGGTCGAACCTTCCATATCGAGGATTCGCAGCCCCTAACAAGGCGCAACGACTCTTTAAGTTTGCCATAATTCCCGCTTTCGCCACGCTGACGGTTTGCTGCTCCATGGCTTCGTGCAGAGACGATCTATCCTCAGCTCGCATCTTGTCCATCTCGTCAACGGCCGCTATCCCTTGATCCGCAAGCACAAGTGCGCCGGCCTCTAAAGTCCACCTTCCGTCGCCAAATTCATCCTTAATCGCGGTCGCGGTTAACCCTGCGGAAGTTGAACTTTTGCCACTCGTGTATATACCTCTCGGCGCTAACTGGACGACGTATCGTAACAGTTGCGATTTTGCTATGCCAGGATCGCCAACTAGTAAAATGTGAATGTCTCCTCGTAAGTGTGAGCCATCAGGAAGTGTTTTCGGCACGCCTGAAAAAAGTTGGAGCGCTATTGCCTCTTTGACGATTTCATAACCATAAATTGACGGGGCTATCGAAGAAATGATAGCTTGGTCAATTCCTGCCCTCCCAGCAAGTTCGATGATTTTTGCTTCATCTTCCTGTAATATCTCAATGTCCTGAAACTCTTTATCTTGTATTTCGATTGAGTTTGCGTCTAGAAATAGATCAAACGTCGTGCTTTTTACGTTTTGATACTGCCGCTGTGCAACTCGTAACAAGCCAGTCATAGCAACTCTGTCGCCAGGAAAGACTTTTCCAGCAAGAGTGGCCTCAACATTTGCATCGAGCATCTGTGGCTGTTCCCCGCCTTTTAGGCCTTCTGGGGCCTCTTGCAGCCGAATTTTTTGCGCATCAACGAATTTGGAATGATTGAAATTTAACTTGAATGGTCCTTTCTTCCGACAGACGCGGTGTGAACATTCGGCTGGCTCTTTAAGTTTGGCTTCGTCTTGTTCGACGGTTGTGATATTCCCGCAGCTCAGACATTCGAAGCCTGCTTCAGCAAGTTTAGGACGTACTTCAGTGGCTTTCCGGATGAGTCCTTCGATCGATATGAGCTTTCCCACATGGTTGCTTCTTAGGTCCCTAATTTTTATTTTATCAGGGACATTGATGATTCGAACTTCTGCGTCAAGCTTGCATTCGATTGGCAAGTCATATTCAAGGAGCGCGTCATGTGCTGCTTGTAAGATCGGTAACGGGGCATCAAGGAGCGCATCTGCTAAAGCGATGTCAAAGTTTTGAAGGGCAGCATAGTCTACATCAATGCTGCTTATCTCCGGGTAGTCGCTCGCAAGATTCAGTATCTGCTTTTCATAGTATCGAGTAAAAAAGGTAGCCCACCGCTCCTTGGAATCACTGCTCATATGAATTGAACTATACAGATCATCGTTCTTAAAACTAAGCAAAGCGCTTGCAGACTAATCAAGGCGCAAAATGGAGCCTCTTAATGATTGACGAAAATCGCGCTATTTGAAGTTTGAGAGTCGGATTGTCCGTGTTTTTATCTCTCGATAAACATCAGAGGATAGTCTGCATCCTCGTCGTATTGCATCTTTACGAGCACTTTTGCAGATCCATAATTCACAACAAGTTCGACGTCGAGCATTTTGCCTTCAAGCTCTGCATAGCCAAATTTGTTTAGCTTAGAAGAAACCCTTTCTTTGTCGATGCTAACTATAATATTTTCGACGTAAGGTTGCACGCGTATGCTTTCTTGGATTGCTTTTTCTAGAGAGGGAATTGTGTTTAAATCGAGTGGCGCGCCAACATATTGGTGATACAAAGCTCCTAGTTTTATTCCTGCTTCGAAAAGCGCTTGTTCTCTATCGTTCATCTTAGATACCCCCGATATAGTGGATTTAGAATATAAGCAATCGAAAGCAGCAGGAGCAGGAGAGCAGCGATCGAATAGCTTGTTCCAATCGCGTAAAGGACGAGAACGACTATAATTAAAACGCCTACGACGCCTTGAGTAAGCGTATTTCTAATTTTGGGATACTTGATTTCGCTTGTCATCAGCACTGCTAGGATAAGCGTCACGATCAGCAAACCTGTAGGGGGCAGTCCTGCGAGAACATAGAGCGCGATTATGAGCCCTCCTGCAGTTATCGGTAGCCCATAAAAGATCGACTCTTGTGGGGTCAGGTTATATCTTGCAAGTCGTAGCATCCCACATACAATATAAATGAATGAGATAATGAAAATCAGGAAGAAGATGTTACGATTTCCTGTTGCGTCTCTTACCACGTAATACATAAGAATTGAGGGTAATAATCCAAAAGAAATAAAATCTGCAAGTGAATCAAGCTGGAACCCTAAGCTTCCTTGACCTCTATTTCGAGCTAAAATTCCATCGGCCCCATCTGCCAGCACGCAAATAAGGACAAAAGCTGCAGCAATAAGTGTATTCTGGCTATAAGCTTCGACGAGAAAAAGTATGGCTAGGGTGCCAAATAGAAGGTTGATTATAGTTGCGACATCTTGACCTCTAATTTCAATGTTGAATGGCAATCTCATATAAGCACCACTTTCTCATTTGAGCAATTTAGCTATCGTCGTCTTTCCTGCTTTTACCTTTTGCCCGGGTGAAACGACAAACGAATAATTACAAGGTAGTAAAACGTCGACCCGCGAGCCAAATCGGATCATGCCTATCCTCTGACCTCGTGTAATTTCATCCTTTTGTTTAACGTAGCATACAATTCTACGGATAACTGCGCCAGAGACTTGCGTAACGATTACATTTCCGATTCGTGTGCGAATAGTAACAATGTTTCGTTCGTTTCTATCTGAATCTTTGGAAAAGGCTGGAAATTTCCCTCCTTTGTGATATTGAATGTCTACAATTTCACCATCGATTGGGGATCTATTGACGTGCACATTATGAAGGTTCATAAAAATGCTTAGCTGGTTATCTTGTATCTTTAATATCCGTCCATCTGCAGGGCTCACGACATCAGTTAAGTTATTACTCGCAGGAAACCGTTCAGGATCTCTGAAAAATATGAGAAGGCTGATGGTAATCAAAATACCGACGTACAGATATGGCGTAAAAAAAGCTATAAATGCTGTCAGTGCGAAAGAGCCTAGTATCCAATACTCAGACCCCTTAGCTAGCACGTACAATACCTCCTTTTAGTAAATCGTAGACCCCAACTACCATATCGAGGAGTTCTGGGAGCAGCTTAAACACCAGGTACGAGATTACTATCAGGGCACCAATCGACCCAAATTTTGCAATAACGTTATGTGAGATATAAAAGCTATTTTCAGGCAAGCCAAACCATTGGTTGCCAGTTGCTGTTAGCACGAATGCATTGCGCAGTATATTTAGAACGTAAATCGTCGGAACAGAGACCATGAATGCCGCTAATTTTCTGCGAGGTGGGGCAGATACGCACGCTATGACCCCGATGAACAGAGCTATACTTTCGATCCCAGTACAACCTAGTATAATTTGTACTGGGTAATCATTTAGCGTTAGAACGTTCCAATCAGCTTGGATTGCCCCCACCCCGAAGAAATTTAACGTCATAGCAGTCTGTGATGCGACAGTTTCGATCAAAAAGTGATTGAAGGTAGCCAACTCTGCAAAGGAGAAGTAAAATATTCCGCCTAAGGCTGCGGCTTTTGTTACAAGAAGAGTTAGATCGTCAGCTTTTTTCCACATGATAAAGGCGATATAGGCGCAAAAAACCGCAACCAAAATAGTCGCTATAACGTTGAAATAGTCGTCGACTGCGAGATAATGTAGAGGTTGATAAGCCCAATGCAAGGCGAAAAAAATCCAACCGACGGCTCCAATCGGATATGCGACCCTACGTGGAGCAACTATTGCAATAAAAAAAAGACCTAGTGCAATCCATAATAAAATCTGCATTCATTTACCAATGGGTTGGAAGCCGCTTAACAAAATCAGAAAGCCTTATAACGAAACTGGCATATAATCATTTTGACTTTCGTTGCGGCTTCTTAGTAGTTAGCACGGTAAGTTTAGTTTAGCTAGTTTATATTGGCTCCCTACGTATTTAAGGTACGAAAACAAAGTCCCCTTTGAAAAGTACCTAATGCGTAACCAAGAACTGTGAGAAAGAATGGAATTCTGTCCAAAATGTAAGAGTATAATGGTTCCCAAAGAGGGTTTACTAGCGTGTCGATCGTGTGGTTTTGAAAAAGAGAGAGGTCAGTTGGCAAGGAAAAAGCGCGTCCATGAACCCTCTCTGAACGCACGAACGATGTTAGTAATAGAGAGTGAGTTGGACGAGGGAAAACCTACTATCAAAGCACATTGCGCAGAATGCGGCCATGATAAAGCTTATTGGTGGCTTAGGCAACTACGTTCTGCTGACGAGAGCGAAGTGCGCTTCTTTCGATGCGTCAAGTGTGGTTATACATGGCGAGAATATGACTAGCAGCTTGAATAATCGCTACCTATGAACCTGCAGGGATCACTTTTGCTGATTGTTTCTCTCTACAGTAAGTACGTTCTTTGATTGGTATAGTCGCTTATCCGAGCCAGAATGGATGTTGAAGTTGTTCTAGTAAATCCCATTTATGAGGGCAACGTGGGCGCGGTAGCTCGCGTGATGAAGAATTTTGGTTACTCAAAATTAGCTCTGATAGACCCGTGCGTGTTTGGGTCGTTCGCAAGAGCGATGGCCTCTCACGCTCAAGATGTGCTCGATTCTGCGCGGCTAACGACACTTGAAGGTGTTTTACGTGCATCAAACCTGGTTATAGGGACTACAGGAATTGTCGGTTCTAAAGCGAACCTAAGGACGCCATACCCGCTTGCTAGACTTGGAGGCAAACTCTCGGGAATGCACGGAACGGCTTCGATACTATTTGGCGCTGAAGATCAAGGACTTCCGAACGCAGTATTACAGGAATGTGATATGATCGTTAATATTCAAACGAGCCCCGAATATCCTGTTATGAATATTTCGCATGCAGCCGCTATTGTACTGTATAATATCGCCAAAACGGTAAATGCCACTCCAAAACGAAAGGTTGCATTGCATTCTGACCTCGATCGATTGCTGCAGCATGCAAACGACGTGCTCGAATTGATAGACTTTCCGACACACAAGCGTCAGCGCGTAAGTAATACCATGAAACGCATCTTTAGTAGATCAGAACTGAGTGCGGCAGAAGTCAGGACGCTAAGAGGCATTTTGAGCAGGATAGAACACCGACTCAGACGGTAAGATCACTTAAGGTACTTGCCCACAAGCGGACGTAGCTTTACAAGCGTTTCCTCTGAAACAATCTCTAGCTTAGTTACAAAGGAATCTTTAAGCGCATATCTGCAAGCGCATTCGTCGTCTTTTGTGGGGAGGTGGGCTACTACTTCTTGGATTATCTTCTGTGTGCTTGCTGCGTTTTTTTCTACGTTGCTTATCACAGTTTCAATAGTGACCTCTTCTTCACGCCAAACGTCGTAATCTGTTACTGCGCCTAACATGCTAAAGCACATTTCGGCCTCCCTTGCGAGTTTAGCCTCCGGGATTGCGGTCATCCCTATAATATCGAAGCCCATATGCCGGTAGGCGTTTGATTCTGCCCGTGTTGAAAACTGAGGGCCTTCTATGCAAACGTACGTTCCACCTTTTTTGATGGAACACCCACTCCGTTGCGCTGACTGCCACAACACTTGTGATAGGCTCTCACAAAAGGGGTCAGCCATGCCTATATGAACGCAAATATCGTCAAAAAAAGTATTCGAACGAAGTTTAGTTCTGTCAAAGATTTGATCGGGAATAACGATTGAGAGGGGCTTGATATCTTCTTTAAGGCTGCCAACTGCTGAAATTGCGACGACATTTACGGCACCCAGAGTTTTTAGCGCGTAGATATTTGCACGATAATTTACGCGGCTTGGCGAAAAACGGTGCCCGGCTCCATGTCTTGCCAGAAAAGCACAAGCTTTTCCGCTGATCTGACCGAGGACTATATCGCTTGAGGGGGGGCCAAATGGTGTTTTAACTACAACCGTTGTTGGGTCATCAAGGAGCGCGGGGTTGTAAAACCCAGAGCCACCGATGAATGCTATTTCTGCGTTCATTTCAACGTCCAACCGCCCTCTTTCTGTTCTAGAAGCTTTCGTCTTTGCATCTCATTCAAGATCTCTGGGAGGCGTCCGGGCTGAGCGATGTCTAATTGAATTGGATCGATCGAGAACAAATGGTTCAGTCCAGCTTTAATTGACTTTTTGTTCCACACGTCTCTTTTTTCATTAGCCATCAGTTTCAATATTAAGTCGATCATATCTTCGACAAAATTCCACGGATACACGACCCACATCCAATCGTCGAGAAACTCCGCGTAATAGTTGGGAGTAATCTTGGAAGTGAAGAGCAGTTGTAAAACGCCTGTTTTGCAGTCAGTCGGTTTTAGTTCTCTGACGTAATCTAAAGAGTGCTGAAGACTTTTTCCTGTGTCCGCGATGTCATCTACGATAAGCACCTGCTTACCGCTGATCATTTCTTCTGCGAGGGGGTATCGTACTTGACACTCATCGGCCAGGCGGGCAGTTCCCACATAATGCTCGACCTTGAGGCTGATCAGGTCGGAAATACCGAGAAAGTCGCACAACATACGGCCAGCAAACCAGCCCCCGCGCGCTAATGCCACGATGACGTCTGGCTCATATCCGGACTCGACTACATTTGCTGACAGATCGCGGCACAGGTCGTAGATATAGTTCCAATTTGTCACTGTACATTTGATCTTTTCAGGCCCAGTCATCGATCATCCGTCGAGAAATGATAATATTTATTTCTACCTATTCTATATTCTAATGGAGTTGAAAAGGAATATCATACAGAAAACGCTATTATGTAGGGTTGATTAAAGGAGTTTTCCTATGCGACTTGAACAAGAAGACCTCAAAGCGATAGGTGAAATTGTAGTTAGTCGCTATTTCAAGAAGAGCGGCTTTAATTATATCACAATAAGTGATCCGAGGAGGATATTCAAAGCGTATCACGACGTCGACGAACAGTACAAAGCGTATCCTCACATGAGTCGCGACTGGTACGTCTCTAACTCGGTTGATAAAGATGCATACATCGCGCGAACGTGGAAGGAACTGAAGAAACTCGTAGATTTTTTGAACGGGTTGAGTGACAAGAAGCTCTACAACTTTGTAGTCCAAGCAAACAACGAGCTCGTTTTAGCCAAAGTGGAAACTGAACGGTCAGAAGCCTCGAAAGAGGCTATCGCGATTGCGAGGAACAACGGTTATAAGCTCTACCTGTTCAAGGTGAAAGTCCCTAGCAACCTCGAATACGACGTAGACTTACTAAACGGCAACTGATCGTCTGATCACGGCGCAAGAGACTGAAGCCGCTTCTGCATGACAACGTATGACGCCTTCAAGTTCTGAAAGTTGTCAAAACTTGCTTTGAGCGTATCTAGTCTCTCTTTATCACGTTCGCCGTCAAAGTGCTTCGCAAAACTAATCATATTTTTCATCGCGCGCGTGACTTCGTCGACAATTGTGATAGTACTCGTTACTGCTGTCCGAGAAAGCGGGTTTAGGTCGACCGTTAGAACGACTTTCCCGAGCTTAGTTAACGCTTGAGCTCGATCGCCGTCTTCTAAGGGGGCGAACACCACGTCTGCTTTGAATATGCCTTGCGTATCAACTTTTGCCCTGTTGCTGGCTATGTGGTCGAGCGTGATGATTTCAAAGCCGCTTAGAACATTAGCGACGCCATAAGCGTGCAAGTAATCTGTGATTCTTTTTATGCGCTCTTCAGATCGATGAAACAGATTAACCTCGACAGGAATGCCAGTTAACGCGCAAAACTCAGCTATCTCTTCTGGAACAAGTGCTGCCGTGTTCCCATTTACCGACAGAATCGGGTAGCGTGCAGTGAGCAAATAGGCGCATGCAACATTAGTGGCCTTAAGCGCATTCTCGCTCGTTTGTTCCCCTAATATGTAATCGAATGCCTCGCCTCTTCCATGTGCAATAAGGCCGTGAGCACTCGTTATACCTTTTTCATAGCCATCCACCAGCTTGTTGCGCAGCGCAAGTGACTCATACCGAGGATGCTCTTTCGAAACCAATATGCTTCACCAAGGGTCGTTTGTTAGACATAGCGCGCTTCGCAACCCGTTGTATATAAATCTTCAGTGACAAATATATCTTTCGTGAGGGTTGTATCAGGAGATCTAAGTCGGAAGGAGCTCCTTTTAAACTCCTTTAAGCTCGGCTCAATAGACAAGGATCTGTTTGGTCCTACGCCACCTTCGGCGTTTGTTGGAAGATTCGGTTACCCCCAGGTTCTTGCGGGACCGTTGGTCTCACCAGCGCGTGAGGGGGTAGCCCTTAGTGATACGCCAGAAAAATGGCTTCATTTGAGCAGGGAAGAGATAATAGGGTTTAGATCTAATCTCGTTCGGTCTAATTTTAAGTTGAATGTTAAAGACGCGCGCGATCCGGGCCGCTTACTGAAGGAGACGCAGGAGCTTGCTATGGCCGCCCTTCCTGTCGACGTTGAGGTGAAGTTTTTAAAACCACCACGGCGGAGTCTTCAGTTTGATGGCATCCTTACGCCTATGGGCCCGTCCGGAACCGTTACTGATATAGAAATAGTTGAGAATCCACAAGTCCCCAAGAAAGTAGATGCGCTTGCCGATGATCGCGACATCAAAGCAACAGAGGCAGCAGTCCTTTTGTACGAAGCTTCGGTATCGCCGTATCAGATCAGTCGACTTCTATCGGTTGGGATCTTAGGTAAGAAACGTTTGATTGTTCCGACGCGTTGGTCGATCACAGCAACTGACTCGATGTTAGGCGAGAATTTGCTTAAGCGGGTGCGGAACTACCCAGAGAACGCAGATGTTCAGCTTTTTGTTTCGGAAGCGTTTGGAAATCACTTTGAGATACTACTCATCCCCCGAGCCTATGCTTTTGGTTGGACGGAAATGTGGGTATCGCAGGGGGGTAAGCTCGAGATAGGTGATTTGTACGAAGATGCAATGGATAAGCCAGCCTATATGGACGGAGGGTACTATGCTGCGAGATTTTCAGCGCTTGAGTTTCTGGAACGCGTCAGAAGGCAGGCGGCTATTTACGTTGTGCGTGAAGTAAAACCAACGTACGACATACCTCTTGGGAGCTGGGTCATTCGAGAGCTCGTGAGGGATGCGTTCTCTCGGCAACCACTGATATTTGAGAACGTTACTGATGCCCTTAGTAATATACGAACGCGTATCAAAGTTCCAGCAAACACCCTTTTTTTGAAAAAGCATCTTTTGCAGACAAGGCTATTGCAATTTGAGTGAACGCCAGAGTATAACAATTGAAGTTACTCACGCAAAGTAAAGACGACTGCAAGGGGAAACCCAAAACTTTTTACTTGTGGGGTGGATGTCATGTTTTAGATCGGCACTAAACCGGTCTCGGCGAATCAAACTTTAATGAGGGGTGTAAATGGCCATAAAAGTAGCAATTAATGGTTATGGAAACATTGGTAAACGGGTTGCGGATGCGGTAGCTAAGCAGGACGATATGGAATTAGTAGGGGTGGCAAAGACGCGGCCAAATTTTGAAGCCTTTGTCGCTAATAAGAAGGGCTACCCCATTTATGCATCTGGAGAGGACAAGATAGCAGCTTTTGATGCTGCAGGCTTAGAGGTCGCCGGTACGACAATGGATATGTTGGGTGAAGCCGACGTTGTGGTTGATGCCACGCCGGAAGGGATGGGTGCGAAAAATCTGGAAGGAATATACAAGAAGCTTGGAATTAAGGCCATATTTGAGGGTGGGGAGAAACACGATGCCATAGGGGCCTCATTCAACGCATATTGTAACTACCAAGACACCATAGGCAAGGATTACGTTCGGGTAGTATCCTGCAACACCACCGGACTATGTCGCTCACTATCCGCTGTTGATAGCGTAGCTGGCATTAAAAAAGCTCGAGTGGTGCTAGTACGAAGGGGTGGAGACCCGGTTCAAATCAAGAAAGGGCCGATTAACGCTATTATCCCAAACCCGCCGACCGTTCCCTCACATCACGGTCCAGACATCAATACCGTGATGCCAAAGTGGAACGTGGCGACGATCGCCGTGCTTGTCCCGACGACACTTATGCATCAACATAATATCATGATCGAAGTCGAAAACGATGTCTCTCGTGAGGACGTGCTCAAGGAATTTTACAGCCGCATGCGGTTAATGCTGGTGCGGGCTGGAGACGGTCTAGGTTCTACTGCGGAGATTATTGAGTTAAGCAGAGATCTGGGGCGGCCACGTTATGACCTCTGGGAGATTGCGATCTGGGAAGAAAGCGTCAACGTCGTAGACAACGAAGTGTTCTATATGCAGGGTGTGCATCAAGAGGCCGACATAATCTTAGACAATATTGATTGCATTAGGGCGATCACTGGCGTTGAAAAAGACGCAAAAGCATCTATTCGGAAGACTGATAAAGCAATGGGAGTGATGGGTTCGTTCAGGCCGCCACAATGCCTTGAGGACAAACCCGAGGAGCTTCGAGAAATTCACAGCAAGGCGTGGGGGATCGAGTAACTACCCCCCACCATTCAACCGTGTAAAATCTAATCTGTGAAAAAAGACACTCAATTGTGACCGATCATACGCGGTAGACGCTTATATTATGTTAGATTTTCTAACTATTGACGAGGTGGAACTTAAAGGCAAAACCGTACTTCTTCGCGTAGACATCAATGTGCCCGTCGATCATGTGAGTCTGCGAATCGCAGAATCAAAGCGCATTGAGGCGATACGGAGCACGGTCGAGGAGCTCGTTGATCGGGAAGCAAAAGTGGTTTTGATTGCGCATCAAGGCCGGGCTGGCGATTATGACTTTCTCCCGCTAGACCAACATGCAGACGTGCTGAGTCGAACTTTTGGCGAGGCGTTCGACTACGTTGATGATACTATTGGCGTCGCAGCGCGTGAGCGTGTTAAGGAAATGAAACCTCGAGATGTGCTTTTATTGCAAAACGTTAGATTCTTGGCCGAAGAAACGCTTGATCGGACTCCTGAAGAGCACGCGACAACGATTCTAGTGCAAAGGTTGGGCTCGCTAGCTGACGTGTTCGTTAATGACGCATTTTCAGCCGCTCATCGATCGCATGCGTCGCTCGTGGGCTTCACGTGCACGTTACCATCTGTCGCGGGTAGAAACATGGAAAGAGAACTTCGTTTCGATCGGCAAGTGTTTGTAAACCCGGAACGTCCGCTCGTTTATTGTCTAGGTGGTAGCAAGCCTGATGACATCCTTGAGGTAATGAAGTATGTTTTGGAAAAGGGCGTCGTTGACGACGTGCTTACCTGTGGGGTGCTCGGTCAGTTGCTTCTGCTGGCTAGGGGATTACAGCTTGGTGAAAAGACCGTCAATATGCTAAAAGAAAGGCACTATCTTGATTACGTTGATGACGTCAAGGATCTGTTCAGCCGGTTTGGCGCTTGGATACGCGTCCCAGTAGACCTTGCCTATAACGACAAAGGAAAGCGGACTGAGGTTAGGGTGGAGAACCTGCCCGGACCTGGAATCGTTGCTGATATAGGCACAAACACGATAACTGCTTATAAGTCCATCATAATGAAATCAAAGACCGTGGTAACGAAGGGCCCCGCAGGTGTCTATGAGGTTCCTGAGTTCGCGACCGGAACTAAGGCACTTCTGGAAGCAATCGGCTCTTCTAAGGCATTCTCACTTGTTGGAGGGGGTCACATGCTCTCGGCTATACGTGAGCTTGGAATCGACGAGACCAGTTTTTCTTATGTGAGTTTAGGGGGTGGTGCACTAATTAGTTATCTCTCTGGCAAAGGGCTTCCCGCGTATGATGCGTTGAAACAAGCTGCTGTTCGCGCTAAAGAAATTGAAGTCGGGCGTGTTTGAGATTTCGTGTCTGTCACGTCCTTTAAAATCATTTCATGCTATAGTGTGGTGAGTGAAAAAATGAAACACACCCAGTTGGATATCGCACCGACCATCAGCGCGTTGTTAGGGTTTGAGATACCCGAAAAAGATGGAAACGAGATAAGTGAGATTGTTGAATTCTGCGCGAAAAAGAGCTATGATCAAATATTGCTGATTATTGTAGACGGTTTAGGGGCGGAACTGTACCGGAAATTAAACGGTGCTTTAGCGCACATTCAAGCCCTAGCTAAAGATGGCTTATTTTTTGAGATCCATTCGTTACCGCCTAGGATTACCACGCCAAATATCGGCACTATCTTGACCGGATACGCGCCAGAACACCATCTTCTCTATGAGACAGCTGACACTTATTACACTCCGATAAAGTCGATTCTTGAGCTTGCGAGCGAGAGGGGGACCAAATCTGGAATAGTAATAGAACAAGCCGGTGCTAAAGCGATGTTAAATCGAGTGGATCTAGCCATCGGCGTCGAGAATCTACACGGGATTATTGATTATGATAGACGGATCGCCGATTTAGCGTTGAAGGCGTTCAGTTTAGAAGGGATAAAACTTCTTATGATACATTTACGGGCAATTGACAATTGTTCGCACCATTACGCGAAGGCGTGGGATGACATTGCCTTCTCAGCAAGGACCATCGATAAGAACTGCGAACGGCTTTGTTACGGGCTGCAAAAGCCTACATTGGTTCTAGTGACCTCTGACCACCCGATACACGTCGAAAAATGGGCCCACCTTGAGGACAATGACCAAGATGTCCCGTTAGTGGTCGGTTGCGTGAGCGGAATAATTACAAGCAAGGAGCAATAAACAAAGGTTATACAATTGCCCTACGCGTAGTGGTTTAAGTTGTATTTTCTGATCAACAAGAGGGGAACAATGAAGGATAGACATGTCTTGGAAGCGTTAGGAAAGGCTTACGTCGTGGTCGAAGACGGGCACGTAGTAGAGGTGGGGGAACCTCTAATCGAACGTTGTCCTATTTTCGCAAAAGCGCGTGGCATTCAAGAGTTCAATAAAGAGATCGTTAAAGAGAATATTGAGTTCCGAATTCGTGATTTTGGAATGTGCACCGGTGACCGGGCTATAGATATGGAAGTCTTCCTTGGGTTTGGCGCATCCGAAGTAATGATGACTGGACTCCGGCGAGGCCTCATTGATGCCGCCGTCATAGTTTGTGAAGGTGTTGGAACTATCATTACTTCCAATCCGACCCTTACTCAAGGAATAGGTGCTCGGATTTCGGGCATCATAGAAACAACACTCATTCCGAAGCTGAAGAATCGAGTGGAGGAAAAAGGCGGGACTTTACTTGATGGTAGCAAAGCAATTATTAACCAGCCTTTGGGTGTCGCTCGCGCTATAGAGATGGGGTATAAACGCGTAGCTGTAACAGTCGCGACGTTAGAGGATAGTCGACAATGTCGTGAAATCGAGCGAGAGACAGGCGCCGACGTCATTGTCATTGGAGTTCACGTCACCGGCATGACTGAGGAGGTTGCGCGCGATTTCATTGATACAGTGGATATAACTACAGCGTGCGCCTCTCGCTTCATCAGAGAAGCCATCAGCGGTAAAGCGCTCGCCCAAGTTGGCACTGGCGTGCCACTTTTCGCCTTGTCGCAAAAAGGAAAAGAGTTGTTGCTCGAAAGAGCGAAGGAAGTAACGACACCGATTCTCGTTAATACGATGAAATTGCCGGTGCTACCAGAAGAAAAACAGCCAAAGCCGTTGAGGTGAGCGAGTGTGAACTTTGAGTATGGGATTAATACGAAGTTAGTGCACGCAGGCGAACATGCATCTCCTAACGTAACTGCACTTACTTCGCCCATTTATCAAACGTCTAGCTTTGTTATCGACGAGCTACTCCCATCAGGAATTAAACACGGAAAGTATGTCTATTCTCGGGTTTCAAATCCAACTCTAACAGCATTGGAACTAAAAATGGCAGCCCTTGAAGGGGGCGACGCTGCTGTTAGTTTCGCGTCAGGAATGGCGGCGATTTCAGCAACCCTGCTTACTCTCCTCAAATGTGGCGATCATCTAATTGCTGATAGGGTGCTTTACGGCAGCACGTATGAGCTCCTAACCAAAGGAGCGCCACGTCTGGGATTTGAAGTGAGTTTTGTTGACACATCTGATCCCGAGTGCGTAGCTGAAGCTGTAAGAGACAACACAAAGGTTGTTTTTTTTGAAACCCCAGCAAATCCAACACTTAAGCTTGTGGATATACGAAAGGTCTCCGAAGTCGCATCGGAAAACGGCGCAAAAACGATTGTTGACAATACGTTCTTAACCCCTTACTATCAAAACCCTCTCGAACTTGGGGCTGATGTCGTAGTACACAGTGCGACGAAATACCTGAACGGGCACGGCGACGCACTTGGGGGGATAGTTGTCTCATCTTCTGAGGATGCAACTAATATCAGAAAAGGGGTTTTGCGGGATCTTGGAGCAGCGCTCAGCCCTTTCAACGCTTTTCTTATTTTGCGTGGGCTTCGCACTCTTGCCTTGAGGATGGAACGACATACCCAAAACGCAACTCAACTTGCTAGTTTCCTAAAAGCGCAGAAGCTCGTTAAGCGGATTTTATATCCGAAATTTGACAGAAATCTGGAACTAAATCCTAACCTCCGCACACAAATGTCCGGTTACGGAGGGATGCTAGCGTTCGAGATTCGCGGAGGTGCTGACGAAGCGGTCAAGTTCTTGAACAACCTCACGCTTTGCAAAGTTGCTGTGAGTCTTGGCGATCCAGCGACTTTGATTGAGCATCCGGGATTAATGACACACGCTGTCGTTCCTAAGAATGAAAGAGAAAAGCTAGGTATAACGGAAAACCTCATCAGGGTCTCAGTAGGGCTTGAAGACATCAAGGATATTGAGGCAGACATTGAACAGGCACTCGACGCTGCTTAGTCGCCTTGGTTATTGCTTTTAAAGCCCATCCATAGCAGCTTCTTTGAACCGAGCGATTACGAATTCGGGATTTAGTGAGGTTAAAAACCAGCCCGCCCTGGGTCCTGATGTTTTTGCCAGGAGTGAGATATATATTGCTTTGAAGGTGTCTTTCGAGTCGATTCCCTCTTCTTCGCTGATTGTGTAGGCTTCGTTGTGTAACCACTCGGGATCGTTGCTATCAGTTTCAACTGCGATCGCAAGCTTTGCTAATGCTTTTCTTTGTCCGTTGTTGAGCGTTTTGACTTGAACGGGAAGTGAGGGCTGGACTTTAAACTTTACGAATTCGGGTGCAAAACGGTCTAGCCAGTTTCTGACGTTGTACGCCCTTTTTTTAAGCGCTCTGACGTCTGTTGTTTCATAACCGCTTCGTTTAAGAACTTGAATAAGCTCATCACAATTACTTGCGATTTGAATTGCAGTAACCATGTGCTTAAACGGAACATCGCATCTTTGTTCGGAAATCCGTGAGAGTTCAAAAGCGCGACCTGAGCCGTGGTCAAATTCATCAACAAGCGTGAGGAGCCCTAAGCCGGGATCGAAATCGATAAGCTTTTCAGGCTTCGTTTTAATTATCATGTAGCGTAAGACATCGGCAGGCGCGCTCTCCAGCATTTCGCTGATGGTGATTGTTACGCCTTTAGAGCTTGACATCTTACCGCGTCCCTTGAGGTGTATATGGCCGTATGGGACTGGTGTCGGAGGGGCGTATCCATATACTTCCCTTGAGATGCGTTGACCTGTATCATAGGATCCCCCAGAAACTGCGTGATCTTTGCCAAACGGTTCAATGGTGACGCCTAAAATCTTCCATCGTGCCGGCCAGTCGATCCGCCACGCGAGTTTGCCCTGCCCTATAGAATAATCTGCCACGCCTTCGGCGCCACACTGGCATATGTACTTGACGGAGTTCCGCGCGGCCATATGCTCGACAATGTGTGCGGCACTGATTCTTTTGCATTGCTCACAAAGTGGGTTGAAGGGGCTCCACCAAGAAGGTAGCTTTCTTTTTGAAACAGTCTCAATTATCTCAGCAATCGCGTCGCGTTGTTCGAGGGCGACTTTAATTGCGCCTGTATACTGACCACTTTTGTACATCTGGTCTGCGTGGTACACTTCAAGATGAATGTCGAGTTGGCTCAGCGATTCGGAGAAGGGCTTAAGATAATGCTCTGCGTAGCTTGAACAACAGCCAAAAGGATCAGGTATCTCAGATAACGGCATGCCCACGTATTCTTTATATGAGGTGGGCAAGAACGGGTAAACCGTACGTAGCGGGTCGTAAGAATCAGCCACATATATAAGGCGCGCAGCTTTGCCGACATCCTTGATTGCCCGGAATATTGCGTCAGCGGTGACTACTTCCCGCATGTTGCCGACGTGAATGTTGCCGGAGGGGGTGATTCCTGTGGCTATTACTTGTAGTCCTTCAGTGGCACGCGCTATGACGTCTGCCCAGTGAATACGTGTTTCTTCCATCCTAAAATCCCATTTCGTCGTCAGTTTTGCAATTTAAGCTTGTGAAACTCGCTCCTTGCTGCAACGGGTCTTCCAATCTTTAGATCTTTTTAACTGCAGGGAGAATGGCGCATATTTAAGCTGGCGACACGTCGGAACAGCATTCCCGCACTTCGCCGTCATTGCGTCTCTTCGCGAATCCAATCAAGATACGGTGGCCATCCGGACGTTATTATGTGGGAGATTATGCACGGGGTTTCGTAGCTATGGAGCTCCTTTACTCTTGCAGTTACCTTGTCAACTAACTCAGTTTTAGTTTTTATTGACAATGCATATTCCTCGTCCTCTTCGATGGTTCCTTGCCAGCTATACATAGACTTGATCGGGTGGATGTTCGCGCAAGCCCCTAACTTTTCTTCAATTATTGCGCGAGCAATACGAGTTGCCTCCTCTAGATTTGATGCAGTTACGTATATGTCAGAGAACATCATGATACCATTTGCGGTGAAAGCCATTTGGATTATTTAACTCTTGCATTAGTTATCTTCGCTGTTTATTGGCTTTTTGTTATTTTTTTGAACAGTCGAGGCATTCTCGAACGATATGGCATAAGCGCTTTCGGCCCTCTTCTAATGGTAAGAACGACACGAGGGTTGCTTCTGTTAGATAAGCTCGCAAAACCAAAGAAGTTCTGGCGGGTCTTCGCGAATATTGGAATCCCCCTGACCGTTTTAGGGATGTTCTTTATGCTTGCGATATTGTTGATAGGCGACATCAATTTACTAGTGACGCGGCCCGCGCCCACTGCTGCGAACGCGCCGCAAAACTTGCTATTAATACCGGGGATAAACCAGTTCATTCCTTTGACGTGGGGACTTATTGGCTTAATAGTCACGCTGGTGGTTCACGAACTTTCGCACGGGATCTTAAGCAGAGTTGCAGACATAAAAGTTAAATCATTAGGTCTTTTAGTCGCGCTCATACCCTTGGGTGCGTTCGCAGAACCGGATGAAGCGCAGTTGCTAGGAATAGACGCCGCACCGGGCGAAAAAATTGCGACACGACCAGAACGGCTGCGAGTATTCAGTGCAGGTATTACGGCTAACTTCGCGGTTGCATTAATAGCGTTTTTGTTATTCTTTGGGCCTGTTCTATCCTCTATCACGTCAGTCGAAGGATTAGGCATTGTAGGCGTCGTGTCGGGGTCTCCTGCGGAAAAAGCAGGTTTGCAGCCAGGAATGGTAGTTAATCAAATCGATAGCGTCAAGATCTCTAATACGGACGAATTTCAAACGTTTATGAATACGACTTATCAAGGACAGACAATTCACATAATGGCAACAGATCAAGGGGTTTCGAGAACTTTTGTCGTTGTTCTAGACAAAAACCCGAACTATGACAAAGGTTTCCTTGGCATTCAAGGTGGGTCCGCGTCGGAAGTTCTAAGTTTCTTGAAGTCAGTCCCATCTAACCTTAACAACTTCCGAGGATGGGCCGCTCTTGCCGCCCTGCCTTTTATTTTCGGTGGTTTCACCGGAGATATCGCTCACCTTTATCAGCCAGCAGGGTGGGGGGCCTCACTTGGGCCCGCCTTTTTTTGGATAGCTAATACCCTTCTCTGGGTCGGCTGGATCAACTTCTGGGTGGGGCTCTTTAACTGCCTTCCTGCAGTTCCTTTGGATGGTGGACATATCTTCAGGGAGCTCTTCAAGTCGCTAGCTGAAAAATTCCTTCGAAACACAAAAGATCAAGAACGTGTTACGAACGTCTTGGTGACAACGTTAGGAGTGGTTATACTCGCCTCCTTTTTGATTTTAATCGTCGGTCCCTATATTTTCGGAGCGTTGTAAGATCGTTTAGGAACGCTCAAGTCTTGCAGAGCAACACTGTGATTTTGTGTCGTTACCCCTCAAAAAATAAACAGCATTTCTACTATAATAGTATCTGGATCTATGTAGCGATTCTTAAATCCCAGCTAATAAAGTGTGAAGGCACCAGACGTACGGGCAAGATTTTGTTTACTTAAAACGCTCGTAAGCGTCGGCTATTTCCTGTCCCGTTACGAACGCTAGTCCATTTCTATTTCCAAAGTTTATCGAATCTTGCTTAGTTAGGGCTTTGCCGCTTTCTGCGTCAAGCATCTCGCACATGGCCATAGCAGGTGTAATTCCCGCCATCTCAGCTAAGGCTATAGACAGCTCTGTTTGTCCTTTACGTTCTGAAATTAGTCCTTGAGCTGCGCGAAGCAACGGAACGTGACCTGGGGAGCGAAAAGCTTCACTGAAGTTAAGTGCTTGGTTGAGTGCTGTTTTTTCGACAGTCTTGCCAAGCTGGGTAATGGTTAATGCGCGATCAATGTCAGATATTCCGGTCCCAACGCTTCTGTGATTCACGGCGATCGAAAAGGAGGAGCGCGTGTCATACGTAAGATCTCCTGGCTTCTCGCAGACTGAATTGAGTTTCAAACCACATCCATTAGAACTTACGAATTTTAAAATATCTGCCATAAATGGTAGACATAGTATTTCAGCAGCTTCAGGAGAAATGGCGACGCAGATGAGCCCTCCAGCTTCGATTCGCATTCTAGCCACTTGTTTGGGCGTTGTAGAAATGGCCGGAATCACCATATCGGTCTCGCCTTCTCTGTCTTCTGAGTCGTAAAGAAGTATCATCTCTCCCTTCTTTATGGCCCTAATAGCTTCTGTTGCGGTCATATCACCACTATCTTAATCAAATCTCCATTGTCAGTTTTAAGGGTTTTTTTAATCGAAACTGGAGCAATAGTTTCAATAATATCGTTATGATAGTGTGAGCGGTCAGGAACGATTATCGCGCCATCGATCCCTCCAATTGAAGCCACATAGCTTTTGATTCCACCGTAAGTTCGGTTGCTGGTCTTGAAGCTTGAGATATAGACTGGTGGTAAGTTACCTAGCCTCACTCGAGCGGCGGCGCTTTCGTCAGCTAATTTAATGTTTAATGTGCCGGGATACGGGGTAAAGCCAAGCAGCTCTTCAAATTGGTTTGTGTAGCCGCGAATCGACATGTAGTACTTGCCCTCTCCTAAACCTGATACGATCGTCCCTTCTAATTCAATAGATGGTTTTGCTTCAAAAATTGATTTATACGCTAAATATTGCTCCTTTAGTTCGTTGGATCCCTTCTTTGTAATGATAATGGCTTGAGACCTTCCTGAGGGCGTTCGAGCAATTAACCCTCTCTCCTCAAGTTCTTTGAGTCGTCGCGAAGCGGTCATAGGACTCGTTTGGAGCCTTTTAGCAAATTCGATTGCCGAAAGTTGAATTGGCTGCTGTACTGCGTTTATAAGTGCTAGCTCAAGAAGTGGATCTTTCATAGAACCTAAAACATCAGTATTGATATAATGATCAATATTGATTTGCTATTATAAGAAGATATTTACGCAGCCGTTTTTGAAGTGAAAATAAACTTATTAATCGACAGTGGGTCGCCTTCCATATGTTCCAACTTTTGAAAAATCTACGGCGTGTATACATCGAGAAGAGCAGATAAGCAAACAAAGTCGAGCTGTAGAAGAGCTGAGAATGCCTAGTCTCTTTTAGCTCTATCTGTCTTTATGTGAGTTAGTGCGAAGCGAGTTTATAGACTAAGCCTGGTCAACTTAAGAAGTTTGCATACGGATCGTTGTAAAAACTGGGCCACGTAAGTCAATTCGTTTGTTTCGGCTTGTAATATATCTCGTCGCGACGGGGTCTATGGTTAGATTGATGTCATTGGGTGATCTAACTATTTTCACTCGTACATCGAACTCAGGTTTGCCCATCTTTAAGGCTTGCTCTACTGCATGTGCAGCTTCAGCTGCGAAAGCTTCAATATAAGTAATCCCTGTCGAAACTCCTTTGGGTTTTATGGCCCCTATAATACTTCCGTCCTTGACGAAAACCTCGTTAAGAAAAGCTGGTCCGCAAAGCTTCGTATTTTCTTCGGGTTCTATCACACTGACGCGTACAGGCTTGTCAAGCAATTCTCCTTCCCAAGCTAGAACTTCAACAGGACTCTCGTCAGCACCGTGGGTTTTACATGTATTGATAATTGCACGTTGGATCTCTTGTCCTTGCGCGGTTGTTGGGGTTTTTTTCAGCGTGATAAAGTTGACGAGCTGATCGTCGGTCAAAACGAATTCTTCATAAAACTGGGGATAAACAAGGGTTCTGATATCTTTATATCCGTGCATTAGCATGGCGATCCTTTCAACGCCAATGCCGCAGTTGACTACGGGAAATTCGATACCATAGTTGGCGAGTGTGAGCGGGCTGTATAGGCCGAAATCGGCTACTTCGAGCCATCCAGCGTCTTCGCTTCCGTCCTCTTGAAAACCAGGGTGAAATGCGAAAGCTTCAAAGTGCTTGCCAGGGGCATAATAAGTATCCGTGCCTGTTGCAACTTGTCTGAATTGAAAATCTTCAAATCCGAAAGGAAGCAAGAACTCCTTCACTATCCATTTACCAAGGTCAATAGTTACATCCTCATCCATCACGACGCATGAAGCGGAATCGTGCACGCGAAGGTGCGTTGCATCCTCGCGTTGTTCTCTTCTGTAGCGAGGGCCAATCGAAAACAACTTTACTGGAACTCGCGTGTTTTTTTGGATAGAAGCTAGAGTTTCGAACCAAGCAGCAGTCATATGCGATCGAAGCGTAAGATTAGAAGGGATTGGCTTTAAGTCTTTAAACTCTTCAAACACCTTTTCGAAGACCTCTACCGCACAGTCATCGGCAATAGCTAACTCTTCTCCAATCTCTCTGATTAACTCATCGCCTTCGAGTTCACCTGTTTTGAGTTTATGAAGTGTGAGCTGAAGCGCAGCCACTTTTTCTGGAGGCAGGTCGATATTAAAGCTTCTTATCGCTGCTTGTTTCTGCGAACTCAAACCGACGTCAGGCCGCGGTAAAGCCGCTAGATAGTAGCAGCGGTCGAGTATGGCATACGCGGTCGGCCCCCACTGTTTTAGTACGTCCTCTTGTGGAAAAATGGTTTCGTTAATTACCTCATCGAAGCCCAGCTGCAACAGGCGTTGACGCATCATTTCAATGAGATCGTTGAGCTGATGCGGCTTTCCTGGCGAGGCTGCTTCGGCAACTTGTGGTAGATCGTAGGTACTTCTATCATTGAGCAATTCGCCTCCATATTTCCATGCAGCTTCGAAGCTCTTTTGTTTGAGACGGAGGATTTCGTCTATTGGAATCTTTTTCAAGTTGCAGTCCCCAACCACATTCAAGCTGCTTTATTTTGGTTTAGCCTGTATATAGGAGTTATAAACCCCTTAACACGATCCTACTTAAGTTTTTACGTAATGAGAAAACACGTATTGTATCAAGAGGGTTATATTAGGATTTCATTCAAATTATTAACGACCAAATCAGATGAGTTCAAATGCTGAAGTGAAATTGAGTGTTATGGGAACCGGACATAGCAAGGGATGCGAGTTATGTCAACTCGGCGCTAAGATGGTGCTTTTTGTTACCGGTTTATGCTACAGGGGCTGCTACTATTGCCCTTTGTCCGACCATAGGAAGGGAACAGACGCCGTATATGCTAATGAGCGGCTTGTAAGAAACGATGCTGACGTTTTAGAAGAAGCCCGGTCCATGGACGCTCTTGGTACGGGTATCACGGGCGGGGAACCTTTGTTAAAACTCAATCGGGTTCTAGACTACATCAGGCTTTTAAAAAGTGAGTTTGGGTCGGAGCATCATATACATCTTTACAGTGCACTTGCCCCCCCTGACTGCACTCTCGACGTGCTCGCTTGCGCTGGGTTGGATGAAATACGATTTCACCCCCCGCTAGAAGAGTGGGATACCTTTTCATCCTCACGCTATTGCGAAGCGCTCGAATATGCTAAGAAACTCGGTCTGCATGCTGGAGTAGAGATTCCAGCGATTAAGCCGGTTCCTGTGATTGTCGAAGCTCTCAAGAATCTCGGAGGTTTCCTCAATCTAAACGAACTTGAATTTTCAGAGACAAACTACGACGCTATGACCTCTAAAGGGTTTATTCCGCTCAAAACTGGTTATGCAGCTTTCGGCAGCCGAGAGATCGCTTTAGAGATTGTTAGTGATGAACTGCCGATATATTTCTGTTCTTCATCGTCAAAAGACAGAGTTCAGCTCAGAGAGCGACTAAAGCGCAAAGCGCGACGTATAGCTCGCCCATTCGATGAAGTTACCGACGACGGAACCCTCGTTTTTGGCGTTTTGCAGTCTATGCCGAGTATAGAGCATCTTAGAGGCGTTTCGAGCAAGGAATATATGGTTATAAACGGCGAGTTCTTCACTTCATGGCAATTAGCTTTGAAGCTAGCAACAAATCATCCACAGCTAGCAGAGCACGCATGCGTCGTTGAGACTTATCCAGACGGTATGACGGTGGAAACTACACCATTACGCGATTGTTTCAAACCGAAAATGTAAATATCTCGTTGGTGATTTATAATTGCCCCGGATGTGATGGAGCTGAACGACAGGAATGTTGAGGCCCGTTTGAAAAATTATCTTGAAAGAGATGGGTTAGGAGTACGAAGGGCTGTCCTCGGGCTATTCCTAGAAAAGCATATCTTTACTACTGAAGAAGTCTACCAACATTTGAAGGATAACGGATATGAAGTGAGTTATCGCGGAGTTTCCGCAATGGTAGGGCTTATGAATACTAGGTTGGGGATATTTAGGATAGACGTCACCAAGAATCACAACGTCTATACATTGAAGGACACATATGAAGACGTCGTCCGGTCGCTTCTAAGCGAAGAACACGGGCTTATTTCCTTAACTAAGGACATTGTGTTTTAGGGGCATTATGTCGTGGATCAGACAAAACGCTCATAATTCGTTATATAAAGCTTACGAACGGCTGTTGGTCCGAGAAGTCAAGGTGGCCCCCATTCCGCAACATGTCGCCATCATACAGGATGGTAATCGTCGATATGCTGACAAGATTGGCGAACCCCATACAAATGGCCACGTTTACGGCGCTTTGACGACGGAGCGGGTTTTATGGTGGTGTCTTGATCTTGGAATTAAAGAACTTACGCTCTATTCATTTTCAACTGAAAACTGCGGGAGACCCGAGCAAGAGCTCGAGTCCTTATTCTCACTGATCGAACAAAGATTTGAGGATTTGTTTAACGAAGACCAAATCTACAAAAAGGAAGTTCGAGTTCGAATGATCGGGGAACGTGATTTGTTGCCAGACGGGGTTATTCGGTCAGTTGAGCGTGTCGAAGAAGCCACCCGCAATTTTGAGAGGCATTCCTTAAACTTCGCTTTGGCCTACGGGGGAAGAAAGGAGATCGTGGACGTTGTGCGATCTATCGCAACGTTAGTTGAAGACAACGTAATAAATGTTGATGAAATCGATGAAAACGTCCTTGCACATCTTTTTTACAACAACAATGCTCTCGCTGACGTTGACCTTATCATCAGGTCAGGTGGTGAAGAACGAACATCCAATTTCCTGCCTTGGCAGGCGAACGGTAACGAGTGCTGTTCGTATTTCTGTGCTCCTTATTGGCCAGAGTTTCGAAGAATTGATCTTCTAAGAGCTATACGTACTTATCAAAAGCGAGAGCAGGAACGTAGGGTCAATATTGTTCAGCGTGCTTTTCTATTTCTCAACGAAATAGGGAAAGTCGAAGTTGAAGAGGTCTTCAACCTATCAAGAAGAGCCTGCGTTATAACCCACGAAGAGGTTAAAGAGATTCTCCGAGATTTTGTCCCTGGAATTACGGCCCTAAACGATTGATGAGAACTGCGGTAGTCTTGGCGGGAGGCAAAGGTTCCAGATTGAATTATGTTGAGAAAGCGCTGCTTAAACTTCGTGGGAAGCCCATACTGAACCATATTGTCGAAACACTGTCTGAATGCGTTGATGAGATAATTGTTGTTGCTCGAGACGAAGAACAGCAAATGAAGTTGCACCTTGCCGGAGTCAAGGTTGTTCGAGACGAGGTTCAGGGCTTTGGTCCTGTGGCAGGCATCTGCAGTGGACTAGAAGCGTCTAGTTTTGAATATTCGTTCGTTGCTGCATGTGATATGCCTTTCATAAAAGCAGATGTTGTAGACCTGCTTTTTCGTAAGGCGGTGGGATACGATGTAGCCATCCCATATCCGCTGGAACCGTTGCATGCGGTATATCGGCGCGAGACGACTATTCGAGCTGCGAAAGCGGCCATTCGGAGGCGTAAAGGTGCGATTATGTATGTCGTTGATCAGTTGCAGGCTAACTACGTGCCAAAAGAAGAGATTCGTGCCATCGACCCAGAATTGTGCACTTTTATTAACATCAATGACTTTGAAGACGTCGAGTTATTGAATAAAAGGACGATCTGCGACTAATCAACTCGAGTAACTTCAGGTGTAGCTTCTGCTAATGGCGTATCGCTCGCGTGTGGTGGCTTTTTACGCGTCATGAAGAGCAACAAGAATACAAAACCCACGATTCCACAGAAAAACACCGTGCCCGCGACGTCGCCGCCTCCGGCGTAACTGTGCAACCCCGTGCTTACGCTAATATAAGTCTCGAGAAATGGAAGGACATATGCCACACCCAAAAACGTGCAAATCACGGAAATAAATCCAAACGCAGCGATGTAAGCGGCTAGCGATGAACTCCAATTCTGTGTTTTTGCATGTAAGTATATCAAAAAGACAAACCAGGTGATAAGCGACCACGTCTCTTTTGGATCCCAACTCCAGTAGCTCCCCCAGGCGGCTTCGGCCCATATCGCACCGGTTATAATTCCAATAGTGAGAAGGGGAAATCCTACTGCGACGCTTCTATATGCTAGGTCGTCCAACTGGGTCAAACTTAACTTGTCAAGGATGTTTGTATGTTCCTGCGAAAGTGCACGCATTGCTTCCGTGGATCTATTTTTTAGCAGGCGTTTATCCTTCAAAGTACGCTGCTCGCTCAGCTGTTTATCTTTAAATAAAAAGAGAATGCTTGCCACGAACGCGATAAAAAGAGCACAGTAAGACACTACAACGATGGGAACGTGTATAAGAAGCCAGACGCTCTGCAGCGCAGGGATAAGTGGCGTTGGGTTTGAAGGCTGTAATGAAGCGAAACCAAGCGTGGCAAACGAAAGCGGCGCAACGAGCGTTCCGACACTCTTATAGTCAGTTCTAATGTTAAGTACGAGATATGCGCCTACGATGGTCCATGCAAAAAACGACATCACTTCGTAGGTGTTCACCCACGGTGGGTGGCCCGCATAAAACCATCTTGTTATGAGTGCTAAGGTTTGAAACGCGAATCCAAAGGCTGTGAGGGTAAACCCCATATCTGCAAGGCGTCGTTTTTTTGATGACAAATAGAGGATAAAAAGAATCGACGATATGAGGTAAGCTCCAAGTGCAATCTCAAATCCCAAACGCTCAATGGCTGCGATGTCCATAATCATGTTTTGTCAGTTCAATAAAACATCATTACTTATACTAATCGGATCACGTGCTGGGGTTCTTAAGAATGATCTTCGAGCTTTGCACACAAATTATCAATATTTTTTAAGAACCGTACGACGTTTTTGTTGCTTATCGCTCCAAGTGTAATCTGCTCTTTATACAACTTTATCCAAACCCTCTTATGCGATATATAGAGCGACAACATTATTCCAAGAAGCGTGACTGCGGCTCCTGTCCAAACTAGGGTAATTCCAGTATCGTTTTTTATTTGAAATGCGACCCAGCTTGCTTTTCCGGATTCTATCACTCCTTGAGAATCATAACCATATAACAAGAAAGTCAGCCCTTTATAATTAGTTGGCCCATTTATCGTTATGTCGCGAGTTTGCACTTGATTGCCGTCTATTATCGTAACAATCGCTCTGTATTCCCGCACAGCACCGTTATCATAATAGCTCACATTGAAACTATCGAGTCGTAGAACAAAGCCATCAACTTGCTGCGACCCACCAACTGGGATCACTGTAATCGTGTCGTTGTAGGGATTTGTTTGACCAAAAGCCGCTCCGATAACAACCCCCAATAAGAGAATTAACACGCCAAAGTGTGCGATATAGGGTCCGAATCTGCCGATTCTTCCTTTTTGAGCAAATACAAAAGTGGTTTCTGAACTAGTTGACTCATACCATTTGAATCCTTTTAAATGGGCTTTGAATTGTGAAATCGCGACTCCTGTAAGCTTTGTGTGGTATGGGAGCTGTTGTAAAAATTGATCGTCGACTTCTAGTTTGGGATGCATAACAGCGCGCAATAAAGGACGGATTCTCGTTAAGCTACAAGTTACGGTAGACAATGCAAGCAGCCCGATGAAGGGAAGGAAAAGCCATGATCCAAAAATAGCGTCACCACCGGGATAAACAGTCCCAAACGCTGCTAGGGCAATTATTACGGCGATTATAACGATAGCGAATTTTGTTGAAGTAAGCAGTTTAATAGCTATATTCATGTTTAGCTTTGAACTTGATGTTTGTGAAGTGCGCTTGGCATTCAAACCATATGCCGGTCAAAGTTGTTTTCGATCAGCGTAGCGCACAATTCGCTTGTTGTGATCAGTGGTGAGGTGATCAGAGCCCGTGCCGCTGTTGTCTTTTTTGATAATCTCGAATAGCCCTAAACAAATCCATTCTCCTGAAATTTGCCCAGTTCACTTCAGTGAAGTATAGTTCTGAATAAACAGCCTGCCATATCAAAAAATCAGTCAGCCGATTTTCACCCGTTCGTATCACCAGTTCAGGCTCCTCTTTGAAGACCAGATTTGAACTTACGGTTTCTTCAGAAATATCTTCAGCTCGCAGCTCTTTATCCTTGACTTTCTGTGCTATTGATCTAATGGCATCGACGAGCTCTTTCTTACCGCCATATCCAATAGAGATACTCACTGCGGGTGCTTGGTCGCTGCTTACAAGGGTTTGCCCGTCTGGTGAGTAAATGGTGGCAGCGACTGCAGTAGATTGAAGGCAGTCCGATATTCTCTGGACTACTTGAGATCGCAACTTTTGGTTAACCTCTTCCCCCAGATGCAGCATGTTTATGTAGACCGTGACGCGACTTATCCCAATATCGAGGCACCATGAGATGAAGGCTCCTAGCTTTTTATACGCTTCAACAGTATTGAGGTCTTTTTCAGCGACGACAAGCACAACGTGTCGCGGCACTTCTTGAATCTGATCGAGCAGCCTTCGTTCGTAAACGTTAGAAATCATGTGTCATTTGGCCTAGCGTTAACCACTCTAGAGACCGCAGCCTTCACAAACGTAAAGTACTTCGAGCTTGAACTAGAATGTGATTAGCGTGAATGTTGTTACAGCTCGTAGGCTGATAATTCGCGCGAGTTTTGGTTTGGTCGCATTCGTCCTTCCTTTTTTAGGAAGTACGGGCTCACTTTTTTTCTTTTTATTTTTGTCTTTATTGATTGCGCTTGTAAACCCTAAGATGAACATTTTCATGCTAGTGGCGACTGTTGCGGACCGAAAATCCGAAGTGCTCGTAAAACCGCTGGCTCTAACGTTTTCTTTAACTGCGCTTTGCATCTTTAGCGTGGTCTCTGGTTTACCGTTGTATATAGTCAGTGTCGCGCTTATAATTGTAACGTTGGCAGAGGTTCTCGCCGTTTTGTTTGAGTCATATGGTAGCTTCACCAGCAGCTTGATTTTCGTGTTGTCTGGAGGTTTCTTCGGATTTCTGGTCGGAGGAGCAGCTGCAACTTTTACTAACGTGAGCACTTCAGCCGACTTTCTGCTTTTTGTTGCTATGATTGGCGCGCTTGTGGGTGCGTTGTTGAGGAATATCTTGCGTGAAGTAGAGGAGAATGTCGTCGTGCCGCTCGGTATTGGCTTAGCTATGTGGTTATTCGACGGCTTGTCTTACTCAGTGCCAGTGGTCCGACTTCTTTTAACGCTCCTCTTCATGATCTTTTTAGGGTATACCCTTGGGAGGGCCAAACTAGCAGACATTTCAGGCGTTATTAGCGGCATCTTAATGGGCCTCTTGATCGTTTCGTTCACAGACTTTCGTTGGTTCGTCCTCATCCTCTCATTTTTCGTCATTGGGGGCATTTTTACGAAATATAAGTACGACTACAAACGAGCGATTGGTATTGCAGAAGGAGCGGGTGGTGCGAGGGGTTATAGGAATGTCTTCGGAAATGGACTTGTTGCTCTAGTTTGTGCCATCGCTTTCGGTATTACAGGCAACGTTTTGCTAATTACAGCTTATGTCGGTGCGATAGCAACGGCCACTGGCGATACCTTAGCGAGTGAAATTGGACAGACTTACAGAAAGCTTCCACGATTGATTACTGACCTAAAGGTCGTCCCAACCGGTGCAGATGGGGGGATAACCACGCTTGGTGAGGTCTCTGCGCTAGCAGGCGCTGGAGCTATAGCAATCATAGCGGCCTTATTGGGACTAGGAGCGCTCAGTATGATTGTTCCAGTCGTTCTAGGCGGTTTGTTCGGGGTTAATATTGACAGCGTTCTGGGGGCGGTGTTAGAGCGAAGGCATTACTTAACAAACAGCACAGTAAATCTACTCGCAACTGCTTTTGGTGCATTAGCGGCGGTCGTCATATTTTTGCTGCTCCAGTGAGATCAGAGTTTTACGTTTTGACTAGCAATACTATTCCTCTTACGTCAGACTTGGTAACTATGCCTTCGTAATTACCGTAGAGTCACGTTTTCGCTCAAAAGTCGAAGAACGATTGCTTCTCTTAGATTGTTTACGGAGTCAAATGGTGAGCCTTCTGATCTAAAGATAAGTGAAAACGTAACCCCCTGTTCATCAGTTTTTGATACGACAACGTTAATCGTGCCTTGTTCGACCTCAGCGGCTTTCTGTGCTTCTTGTTGGATAATTTGTTTTGTCAAGCCCAAATCTGAATCATAAGAGACGCGAATATCTAAGCGGGCTTCTATGTTATGATCTGAGTGGTTAAACACCACCTCGTTTGTAATCGCTGAATTCGGTACGATCATGTGAGCATCGAGTATACGAATGACCGTATGTCTAAAAGTGATATCCTCGACAAAACCCGATTCGCCGCGTACGGTTACAAAATCACCAACGCCAAAGGGTTTGAATACGACAATTGCTATACCTGCGATGACATTTGAAATGGTGCTTTGAGCAGCAATACCGACGATGATGCCGATAATGCTGACACTTGTAAAAATGGCGATAGAGAGCGATTGCAACTGTGGCGTTGAATAGATAAGTATGATGACGCCCGTTACATAGACGCCAGCAACAACAAGCCGCCGAAGCACGAGATATTTTGTGGGGTTTACTTTTAACCGTATCGACGCTTGTCGCAAGTATCGTTCGAGTAATCTCTCTATCACCTGTGCTATGATGATGGTGACAACTGCAAAGAGTAAAACTCGCAATAAGAGACCCGCAGTCGAGTTCAAATCGTACAGGTCATTTGGAAATGTCATACACTTGTGCAACCTCTAGAGCTCTAAAGGCTTGGACTACTGCTCTGGGTAGTAGTACTCTCCTTCGTCGCGTTGCTTCCGGTCCAACTTGGAACCTGTTTTATTAACTCGTGGACGGTGGCTGTCTTCATCCCGCCTGAAAGTTATTCCAATGTGTTTCAAAAAGCGATTCATTCCGGTGTGCATATCAAAGGGACCTTCAGCTTTTCCGTTTTCGCCGGGTTTCCCTGTAAAAACCATTAATCGCTCACTTGCGAGATCGATCATATAGATATCATGGTCGACGAGGAGTGTACCTACCTTTTTATTTTCGGTGAAGCGTCTGATAAGGCTTGTAGCCAAAGCCCTTTGTTCTACATCAAGGTGTGCGCTTGGTTCATCAAGCATAAAAAGGTCTGCATTGCGGCTCAGGCAAGCAGCAATGGCTACACGCTGGAGCTCGCCCCCACTTAGCGTCTCAAGTGGCCGGTCTAGCATACGTTCAAGCTGCAATGGTCTTAGGATTTCTGTTCGGTAGTAGCTTGAATCATAAAAGTCTGTAACTGATTTTAGGAACGAGCCGACGCTTTCATCTGTATTCTCGTTTCGTGTCAAGTACTGCGGCTTATAAGAAGTTTTTACCTCAACGTCGACACTACCTTCGTCAGGTTTGATAACGCCTGCGAGTAATTTGACAAACGTTGTTTTCCCAGTACCGTTTGCGCCCATAACGCCGATCACACCTTTGGTAAGGTCACCACCCGCTGCTTCGAATTTGAACGAATTGTAACTCTTCTTTAGGTGTTCTACGTGTGCCAAGGTACGCGTATCTATATCAAAGCGCGGGGCATGGAGTTCAAATTTAATAGAATCTCCTCTAATTCGAACATTCTCTTCTTTTAGATACCCTGTGAGATACTCATTTATCCCCGCTCTAACCGCTTTTGGATTGGTTATAACGCCGTAAGTCCCCGGCTCACCGTAAGCAATATGCACAACATCTGCGAGCAAATCAAGTATGGCGAGATCGTGCTCGACGACGAGGACAGTCTTTCGCTTTGCGAGTTCTCTAATTAAGTGGGCAACGTTAACACGTTGATATATGTCGAGGTAGGGAGTAAGTTCGTCGAAAAAGTAGAAATCTACGTCACGAGCGATGGTAGCTGCAATCGCTAGGCGCTGTAATTCTCCTCCGCTTAAGTGTCTTACCTCCCGCTCTTCGACGTTATCCAGCTCAAGTCGATCGAACAGCGTATTTCGTATTCCACGTTCGTCGGCCTTTTCTATAAGATCGATTACCTTGCCGGTGTACGCGCGAGGGATGAGGTCGACGTATTGTGGCTTGCTCGCAGTTCTGAGTTTGCCGTCATAAACATTTTTCAAATAATCATGGACGTCTGTACCTGAGTAGTATTCAAGAACATCTTCTTCGCTAACGTTTTCTCGACCAAAGTTAGGTTTAGTCTCCCCTGTTAAGATGTTGATTAAAGTGGTTTTGCCTATGCCGTTCGGGCCTAAAATACCTGTAACGCGGCCACTGCGCGGAATCGGCAATCCATACAGGGCATAACTGTTAACGCCATAGCGGTGGGTGGGTTGCTCAAGTTCTTCAGGTAAACTGACTATCGTTATTGCACCGAATGGACATTTCTTTATACAGATCCCACACCCGACGCAAAGCTCTTCTGAAATGACTGGTTTACCGTTTTCTCCGATAACGATCGTTTCGTCGCCTGTTCTGACCGGGGGACAAAAACGCAGACACTCTGTGCCGCATTTCTTGCTGCGACAATTGTCTTTTTTTAGTACTGCAATTCTCATCGGAATGTGCCCGTTTTAGCTTGGTCACGCTGGATTAAGCAATATCGTCCAAGTGACAAACCAGAACGCGACGGTCATGAACACAAGGAAAAACCAGTCCGTAGCGCGAAATTCTTTCGCATCAACACCGATACGAGGTAGGATGACCCTTTGGCTGTATACGATTACAATAAGGATGAAAAGGCTGTAAGCTGACAGGTAAAACGAAGCCACCCCTCCGATAATACCCAACAGCGATGAAAGTATTGTCTTTTTGATGCCTTCAACATGTTTGACTTGTCTATCTGGCTCTTGCTTTTCATCTGCTTTTACCAAACCCTTTTGTTCAGCCTTTCGCGAGGCACCTTTTTTTTCAGTTTTAGGGGCGGGTTTACCTTTGGTTTTTGCCATGCTTTGACATCAACTAACAAGCAACTGTGCTTATATGTTTTGCGGCTTCACAACGGTAAAACTAGACTCGTTAAAGTCAAACGTAAACCAGCGTCTTAATTAATATTGTAAAAAGGCCGTAGATACGTTAGGCAGAGACTTTCTGTAAAAAGGGAGGTTTAATATCAAAGTCAAACGACGCGTGATAGGATTCGGTCTGATTAGCACACGAGCAGCGAAGCGAGGGGTGATCGCTTGAAGACGGTAATGACGAGCGTTGACGTTGCAGCGCTATTGCCAGAACTTGACAGCCTGATCGGAGCAAAACTGGAAAAGGCATACCAACTTACACCCGTCGAACTTCGCTTAAAGCTTGTGACGAATACAGGGAAACGAGATCTTATAATTGAGGCCGGAAAGCGGTTACACCTCACCAATGCTCCCACTGCAGCACCCGCTCTGCCGCCAAGCTTTCCGATGCTGCTTAGAAAAGAACTCAAAGGTGGACGGATCAGCACAATCGAGCAGCATGATTTTGATCGGGTTGTCGAAATACGTTTTGTTCGTAGCGACGATGAACGTTACTTGATATGTGAGTTCTTTTCAAAAGGGAACGTCATCCTTACTGACGAATCTAAGCGTATCATATTGCCCTTGCGAGGCGTGAGGTCAGCTTCGCGACAGGTCATAAGGGGGCAACAGTACGAGTACCCCTCGGCGCAACTCAGCCCCGTTGAGCTATCCTACAATGAGTTTGAAGCGGTCATAACTTCCATCACTCGTGATGTCGTTAGAACGCTCGCGACGCGTTTCAACATGGGTGGTTTATACGCAGAAGAAGTTTGTTTGAGAGCCGAAGTCGAAAAAAAAAGCGAGAGCCTTACCCCAGAAGAGGTTCAACGGCTCTACGCAGCGTTGAGAGAAGTTTTTGAACCGTTGCGATCGAATACGTTAAGACCTCATATTGTATATGAAAGTGAATCAGCGCCAATCGGCGTCCTCCCATTTGAGTTGGTACAGTTCGACAAATGTAAAAAACGCTTTTTTTCAAGTTTTAACGAAGCGCTCGACGAATATTACGGGCTAAAAATTGATGAATCACGCCCCACTCCGGTAACTAAAACGCGACTCCAGAAGATTATTGATAGGCAAACGGTGGCAATTCAACAGTTCAAGACACAAGAACGTGAGTATCAGTCGAAAGGGGATTTGCTGTTTGAAAAGTATCATGAGATCGATCGTGTAATTAAATCAGTAAGAGAGGCGCGGAGGTTAAAAACTTGGGCTGAGGTTAACCATGAGTTAAGCTCTTTCTCGTTTTTCAAGGAGATCGATCCAAGCACAGGAACGATTACTTTAGAAGTTAGCGGTGTTTTGATCGATATCGTTGTGGATGAAGATGTCCCCCAAAACGCTCAGAAGTACTATCATAAGGCGAAAGTGATGAAAGCCAAGGCCGAGGGTGCGGAACGTGCGTTGGCTCTCTCATTGAAAAAACTAAAAGAAGAACAAGGAAATGAATTAAAACAGGCGGGTCCTGAAAAACGTCGTGCCAAGAAAAAGCGACCTCGCTGGTACGAGCGATATCGTTGGTTTTTTTCTTCAGAGGGTATTTTGGTAATCGGGGGCAGAGATGCAGATACAAATGAGGAATTGGTGAAGAAGTATTTAGAACCTCGAGACCTATTCCTTCACGCTGACGTTCACGGAGCGCCGGCCGTGATTGTGAAATCGCAAGGCAAGGAAGTATCAGAGGTAACCTTAAACGAGGCCGCTCAATTCGCTGTTTCTTATTCTTCGATTTGGAAACAGGGTCTTAGTTCCGGTCGTTGCTACTGGGTGTATCCCAACCAAGTGTCGAAAACCCCTGAATCTGGAGAATATTTGCCCAAAGGAGCTTTTATTATCAGGGGTGAGCGGCATTATCTCGAATCAGCGGCCCTACTCGCCATCGGCGTCCACGACGAAAAAATCGTGGGTGGACCTGCATCAGTTATAACAAAGATTGCTCATCCCTTTGTTGTGATTGAGCCTGGAAAGTATAACTCAAGTGATTTAGCAAAGATGATCTCACGGGAACTTCTCGACACGGTTAGAGATGACCAGAAGAAGGGCTTAAGAAAGATCATTGCTGTTGATGAGGTTGCTAAGTTCCTGCCGTCTGGATATTCTGAAATAAGCAGGGTTGAATCCCGATGAGACAGCCTTAACGAAGCCAATTAGTTCTTCGGTCTCGCGCCATCGAAAAAGCATTTATACCTAACCATATAAAATGAGGACACCAACAGGATATCGCAAGCGGCTATTGATGAGAATACGCTTGGTCGATACAGCTTTTTGGGTTCCTATTAGAGCACCTATATCGATGAATGATGACAGGATTCGCTATTGCGTTCGGATCCTGAAAGAGGTATGTGAGTATGGCAAAACCAATGTTTGTGAAATTTGATACTCCAGACGAGATCGAAAACAAGTCGTTAGAAGCCTTAGAGAGCGCCCGTGATACAGGGAAAATAAAGAAGGGTACGAACGAAGTCACGAAAGCGATAGAACGCGGAATCGTTCAACTCGTATTAATTAGTATAGATGTCCAACCTGAAGAAATCCTCGCACACATTCCCCCCCTTTGCGACGAGAAGGGGATATCGTACGTATATGTAAAACGACAGAGCGATCTCGGAGCTGCGGCAGGACTTGACGTTGGCTCAGCAGCAGCTGCAATCATCGATGCTGGGAAGAGTAAAGCCCTCGTCGACGAAGTCGTCGAGCAAATCAAAACGATTCGCTCAGGCTAGTCTCGTAGGACAAATCACGGAGGGTATACGGTGGCAGAATATAACGACGCAACGCCTGCAGAGATAATCGAAATAGTGGGGAACACCGGAATGCACGGAGAGGCGAAACAGGTAAAGTGCCGCGTCCTCGAAGGCCAAAACAAGGGAAGAATAATCACGCGAAATTGTGTCGGCCCCGTTCAAATCGGAGACATACTTATGCTTCGCGAAACGTCACACGAAGCCAAGAAACTGATGACACGGTGAGATGATGGAAAAGCGAACGTGCGTCTTTTGCGGAAGCGCTATCGAACTTGGCACCGGCAAGATGTTCGTGAAGCGAGATGGGACGGTACATAATTTTTGCTCGTCTAAATGTGAGAAGAACTTCAAGCTTGGCCGTCTTGCGCGACGAGTTGCGTGGACGGAAGCCGGTCGATCAGCGCGCAAGAAAGCGTGAGGGGGCCTAAATGGAGTCTGAAGATCACATTGAATCTACTTTCGTTATGATTAAGCCAGACGGGGTAAAAAGGGGACTTGTTGGCGAGATCATTTCACGGCTTGAGGAGAAAGGACTGGAACTTCGAGCCATGAAATTTAAGAATTTAGACATTGAGACGGCCAAAAAACACTATGCAGAACACGTTGACAAGCCATTTTACGAACATCTAGTCTACTACGTCACCTCTGGACCAATCATTATAATGGCGGTAGAGGGATTCAACGCAGTACGAGCGGTTCGTCAACTTGTTGGATCCACAAACCCTATTGAAGCGATGCCCGGGAGTCTGCGCGGAGACTTTTGTCTCGAGCAAGTGAGAAACTTGGTACACGCTGCCGATTCGTTAGAGGCTGCTTCGCGCGAGTTGGCACTCCATTTTAATAAGGATGATTTTGTCAGTGAGCTGCCGGTAGACGAGAAAATCGAGTAATTCTTCGGAAACACTGGCTAAATGCCTCAAATCTTTATCGATCAGGAAAAGTGCACTGGCACAGGAAAATGTGTGAGGATTTGTCCAAAGGGGCAGCGAGTTTACGGCGTTAAAGTCATTGACGGCAAGAGAAAATGCTTCGTTAAGGATGCCAATTATTGTCTTGGCTGCACGACGTGCATAGGAAGCTGTCCAACGGGTGCCATTCGGATCGACTTTTCCGTGCCAAAAAAGAAGCGTTAACGTTCTTCGCAGATTTTAACAAAGTTCAGCAGTAGCGTGTTTCCCGATTCTGTTTGTGCCACTTCAGGATGCCACTGAACGCCATAAATAGGCTTGTTGAGGTGTTTCATTGCTTCCACTTCACAAATCTCAGAACGCGCAAGCAGCGCAAAATCCTTCGGCAGTCGATTTACTTCGTCTGCATGTGATGCCCACGTGTTAATTATCGGCCCTATATCAACGAGAATATCATCTGGTTCGATGATTTCAACAACAATATGCGCGTATCCACCCGAGGCGCCTTTACTGACGGTGCCACCAAAAGTCTCGGCTATAAGCTGATGGCCTAAGCAAATCCCTAGGATAGGCAAGTCAATCTCTTTAACGTAAAGCTTGCAGTTTCCGATGCGATCCATGGTAGGACCACCACTTAAAATCAAACCGTCTGGATCTCGTCGGAGTAATTCGTCTACGCCGAGCGTATTTTTCACGAGTTCGCTGTTCAACGTTGAGATCACGAACCGCACGATGAATAAGGTGGGCAAATTGGCCGTAGTTATTGATGACTAAGATCGAAGTCAATGCCTCTCCAAAGCGTTCTAAAAAAAGTCGTTCTTAAGCTTCTTTTGCGGAATACACCCGCCAAGTCGTCCCGTGAGAATAGCTCCATTTCTCAATAACGATATTTTCGGAGTTGTCGATTAACATGCTTATATTTGTGCCGACTTCGTTAGTGCTCAAACCTAGCTCACGTGCGATTGATTTACTTTTAAAGAACTGTTTACCTAGAGTAACCCCTTTTTTCAGATAATCTAATATCTTAGTTTGGTTTACGTTGGTATTCGACATCTCTACTCTCCATATGTAAATTGACGTCTTTGTTATATATATTCGTTAGATATGCTTTTTAGTATCCATTTCCTGGCCGCGGTTTTGTTTTCTGAGGTCTTTAAGCGTAGTTAGATAAAAAGTGTTGTCCCTTTTCGAGCGGAATTGCTTCAATACCGAGGCGATCGCGAACAAGACCTGCAAATCTCTTTGCATTTCCATGACACGTATAGACCAGCTCTGGGTTGCAACGGTCAATAAAGGTCATAAGGTCTTGATAATCAGCATGGTCTGACAATGCAAATGCATAGTCTACACCTCGGTAATATTTGAAACCTCGATTAATCGCCCACCCCGAAACTGCAAGTGTTCTCTTTATTCCACGTGGCAGTTCGCTTATGCCACCGATCTGCTTTGCGTTCCCGCTCGAGATGAACACGAACGGCTCTCGTGATTCTTTGACGGATTCTTCGTTTAATAGCTGGTGGTGAAACGTATAGCCAAAATTCTTCAGTTCTTCATTAATCTTGAAAATACTGCTATCAACAAATGGAGTAAAATCTTGAAGAAGCTGTGTTAGCTCTTGGGCTTTTCCAAAAGGGTAGGCAAGAACGATCACCGATTCATCGTGCTCTAAACAGGAAGTGACGCATTCTTGAATTTGCGCGCCTATTTTTTTTGTCTCTGGAAAAACATACTGCTCGCTTCCGAATGTGGACTCGACAACTAAAACATCGACATTGACAGGCTGTGCGCCATTTGAAAAGAACTTTTCTTTGGTGCAAAAGTCGCCTGTGTAAAGCATAGTGGCATTGCCTTCTAACAAAAACATGTGCGATCCAATAACGTGCCCTGCATCGAGTGCGGTTACGGAACTGTGACTTAGGATGTCGGCAGTGGCGCTTTTTCTGATTTTTAGCAGCGCCTGTGTGACTTCTGACATCACGATGCTTTTGCCGTTGCAGCGCGTCGGCAAGTGATCGGAGTGTCCGTGTGAGACCAGATTAATTTCGTTTGGCGAGTACGTCCGTGGATCAAGTCTAAACTTTGTCCCGTCGTCAAAGCTCACAGATATACCGTTATTCTGATAAATCATATTGGCGGGAGCTATCTTCTCTTCAGACAGACCGTTGAGCTACGGCAGATTACCTTCCCCACTCAGGCCATGCTGCATTTCCAAATTCATCGCAATCAGGATCTCAAAAATAGCTTTCACCGAGCCCGCGTCTATATTTCGTTCAGTTGCTAGGTCAATCGCCCTGCTGAGCACTCGCTCGTTTTGCTTTTCGTCGTTGATTTGTTTGAAACCGTCCGCTCTTTTTGCAATCAAAACTTGCGAAGCTAAGTCTGTTCTTTGTGCTATTAAAGCGATGATGTCCGCATCGATCGCTTCTATTTGACTTCGCACCTCTTCTATCATCTAGCTTGAATATATCTCTCGCATTAGAAGAATGTTGCCTGCACGTAAGCGAATCTTTAAAAAGCTTTTATCGTTGCCCCCTTGTTAGACGTTTTCGTCTCAATGATGAGCCCCTCAAACTGCGTCCACTCTCTTTTTACGGGTTGTGCCGACGCACGGTCAACGAGCGCTATATATGACGGTCCCGTTCCTGATAGTGTAGCAGCTTTTGCTCCGGCAGCCAAAGCGGATATCATAGGTTCCGTGCTAAAACCAAACGCATTGCAGTAGAGGAGGCCGTTTAAAACCATTGCTTTTTCATACGCTCCGTTGCATGCTAGATCAAACGCTATGTCGACCCACGGAGCGAGAAGTTTTGCTCGTGCTACGTCGGCTTTCGCAGAGTAAGCCTTTTCGCGCGGTAAAAATATCAGTGCGTCGGCATTCCATTCAACACGCTTCAACAGTAGGTCGTGCTCATTGTCGGTAATTACAAGCCCTCCGAAAAACGATGCACAGGCATCATCGAAGGCACCGGTAATTGTCACCCCCGTTCTTCTCGCAGCAAGGACGCCTAGCTTAACGATCTCGATAGGCTCGATTTCAACTTCGAGCGCTTCAGTGAGTCCAAGCACCGTCGCATTGGCCGCTGCACTACTGCTTTTTAGTCCGCTTGCGATTGGTATCTCGCTTCTCGTAGTAATATGAACACCAACATTTGGGGCAAATCGTTCCAGCATTAAGCGCGCACATTCAGCTATAAGCGAGGTATCTGCTGTGGGGTTGTCAGCAATTTCGCATTTTATACCTTTGTCGACGATCTCAACCTCTGAATAAGTCTTTAGGTTTATACCAAATGCAGAGCCTTTGAGCGTTGCGATAGCATTTATGACGGTGCCTGCTCCTTGCGCTGATGCGGTTATCATAACACGTTCACCATTTCGCGCAAGCTACCCAGATTGGCGACATTTTTCAACAACGCAAATGTCCAATTGAGTGTCACTAACTTCTTCGATATGATTCTCACACGAGACAAGAAGACCCCCCTCAATTCAGCTCACTTCACGATTTTAGTCTTTTCTAAAACGCGAATATTTTGAATCTTTGTCACCGGGTAGTTACCGGTTGCGTCTTTTTCAACGCTTTTAACCATATCCCATATCGTTAACAGGGCTACGCTTACGCCAGTGATCGCTTCCATTTCAACTCCTGTCTGCCCTTCGGACTTAACTTCGACTATTGCTTTAATAGCTGAATCTTCTAGAGAATAATTCACCTGAATGTTCGTCAAAAGGATCGGATGACAAAACGGAATAATTTGCGAGGTCTGCTTGGTTGCAAGCACAGCTGCAACTGTCGCGGTGTTTATCACGTTTCCTTTTTCGATCGAACCTTGCTTAATCGCTCTAATCGTTTCTGGTTTGAGCTCTATAGTACCTTCCGCCAGAGCGCGTCTCGAAGCTACCGGTTTATCGGAGATATCCACTTGCTGTGCTTTCCCGTTCTTAATATGTGTGAACTCCATGACTCACCTACCATCACGAAATAAATCTAACGAAGGTTACAACGTCGTTATAAAAAAGGGTGATGTCTACTTTCTACTGATGTCGGTTGACAGCTACTTGAGCGATAGTATACTAACAACGGTAATTTAAATTAGCCATCAATTAGGCCCTTCAAATCAAAGTGTCTTGTATTCTACAAAATGGGAGTTGAATAACTATAAGATTAATCGATTCAAATATCGGCCATCAATCAGTCAGACATCTATCAAAGCCTTTGTTAGTGGCTAAATCGCGAATTTAATGAAAGAAGGTGTTCAAAGCGTGGACAAGTTTTTTGGTAAGCTGTTAGTAACAGGTTTCTATGGCAATTATCAAGAGATTAGAAGGCAAACGTGTTCTCATATTGTTGGCGTCAGAATTTGATGACTCTGAGTTTCGAGATGTCGCAGGCGCGCTGTTGCTCGAAGGCGCTGAAATAACCGTTGCGAGCATAGTGAAAGATGTGCTCAAAGGGCTGCACGGCGACGAGGCGGTAATTCCCGATGAGCTTGTGCGCGACGTTAACGCTCAAAGTTTTACGGGACTCTATATACCAGGCGGAAAAGCACCGTCAAAAATTAGGGACGATCCGGACGTTAAAAAAGTTGTTAACGAAGCCTACAAGCGAGGATTACAGATAGGCGCGGTTTGTCACGGCCCACAGGTGTTGATATCAGCTGGAATCGTCAAGAATAAGACGATGACGTCGCACCCCAGCGTTGGACGAGAATTGCTAGAGGCGGGCGCTAACTATTCAGGGGGATCCGTGGAGAGAGATGGGAATATAACCACTGCTACCGATCCTCATACTTTAGCAGAGTTTAACACGGTATTTATTAGGGAGCTCGCTTGCTGTGAGCTATTCGGTCCATAACTTTGCACATAGCGTGGACGAATTGTTCTTTTTAAATTTAACGGTACAGTTCATCCCCCTTCGCGCGATTGAGCTCGAATACGCTGGTTAGGCAAGTTTTTGGATAGCATCAGCTAATTTTGGGAGCATCTTCATAGGGATGCCAACTATAAGTTCATCTTCGCTCACCTTTGCGTATTTGCGAGAACCCGAGCAGCCGAGCGTGAAGTTTACGGTATCCCTCATAAGGGGCGCAGCGACGGCATCTCCACATATCGATTGAATTCCTGAGAAATCAGCAATATTCCTCGAATGTAGTTCGTAAACGTTAGCTTGCGCGATCATCATCGCTTGATGGGGATTAACAACAAGTACGACCACGTCTGGGTCAAAAGGGGTCTCGGCAAGTGGCGAGTAAGCGGTCGCATAGGTCTTGAAATCGACGTGGGGAATACCTTGCATGGTCTCTGCCGCGTGTTCAACTGAAGAGAATCTTCCTAGTTTGTAGTAAAATTCGCCGGATTTGATGTTCTCTGGTATATCGATTACTCCGAGCATTCCAGCGCCGCCCTTACACGCGTGCTGCTCGACTGTTGCGTAGAATTTAGAACCGCGTCGCGCCTTCTGAACCATTTCGCAATGGCGCAGAACCTCGTTTGTATGAACAAGCCCTTTTGGAAGGCTTGATTCCGTTCGAATAAGTTTGACTGCCACGGGTGAGCCTTTTAGACCTAAAACACTCGTGAGCTTGTCTGACAGAGCTGCGTAGTTTACACTCATATTATAAACATGGCAGCGTGAAAAGTAATAGTTTGCTAAGCGACATCAGGTGGCAGTTAGGTTTGTCCGAAGACACTCATGATTGTTTTGCGAGGTCCATTAGCGCCCTGACGTTTTCGGCCTGTATCGCTCCAGCTAAACGGTCGCCGTGTGAACAAGCTGCGCCTCTAATTCCAATGATGTCAGCACCTGTGCGTTTTAATATGGGGATATCTTGCAGTTTGATGGATCCTGCAAGGGCAACTTCCAAGTCTTTTTCGTGCCCTTTATCGATAAAACGCTTACAGGAAGCTTCGTCCATGAAATCAAACAGCCTTTTTCCGTCCTTAATGAACGTATCGACCATCACGACGTCACAGCCAGCACTACCGGCAACTTCAGGCAGCAGAAAGGGATCGAGAGTCTTTGCTCTGTGATAGTCTGCGTACCCTGCGAGAACGACTTTGGCTTTAATGTTGTATTCCTTCACCGCTCTCGTTACATGCTGCATTAAAAAAATCGCCTCGTCTCGCGTTTTTGACCCTTTGAGTCCTACTTTGACGTAATTAGCCCCAGACACAGCTGCGCCTAGTGCAGCTAATGAGGCGGAGCCAGGGAGATGCGGAAAATCACCGATCGTTGCGCTCACCTCTATGGAGTAAGGTACAAGGTTCCGAACCTGTCGTATTACCCACGGAAAGTTAGCGCCGAGTGATCCTTCATCGGGGTTTTTAACGTCTATAATATCTGCGCCCCCATTAACTGCTGCTTTTGCCTCAAATTCGTCTTTGGGACTTATTAATACCTTCATATGCAAAGGCGAGATAAGATTGGAAACATATAAAACTTTTGAGTGATTGGCGGCCGTTGCGTATCTATAACTCTATAGAACTGTTTATATATAAAAAATTAAATAAAAATTTAGAAGGGTTTTTTTACAAAAATATCCACGGAAAATATTTCTTTACCGCTCCGCTGTTTTCCAGCACAAGCTTAATAAACTATTAAAAGGATTTGAGGGTAAACCCAGGGTACGCTCCATGCTAAGTAAAACATACAACTTTTTATCGTTTTACGGTCGAGTTGTATTCAGCTATTTTTCAGTCATGGTTTACAGCATACAGAGTTGATCGTGTGGCAGTTGACCCTGTGGAGGGATAGAATGCCAAAATTTGAAGACAAAGTCGATTTACATAACGACAAAGGTCAAAAAGTTGGTTCCAACATACCACTCGAGGCGCTCAGCCCGATGGTGAACCCGGCTATCAAGAAGATTATCAACACCACCTTAAGAACGGTGGCCGTTAATCTTGGTGGTATCCAAAACGCTTTGATGACCGGTAAAATGGGCGGCAAGGGTAGACAGATACTCGGTCGCGAGTTGAACCTGGACCTATTGGGCAACGTCGACGCTCTTGCGAAGGAGGTCAAGGACCTCATAATGGTAAGTGAAGGCGACGACACGGTCGTCAAGCCCCTTGGCGACGGAAAGCAGCTTATGGTCCAAATACCGACAGCACGTCTCGAGGCTGGAGCTACCTATGTCTCAGGAATCACTGCAACAAGCAGCGCACTAACTCAGGCGATTATCGACATGTTCAAGGTGGACATGTTCCAAGCGCCGATGGTTAAGGCGGCCATTTGGGGAGAGTACCCACAGACTCTCGACGCCGTGGGCGGTATGGTGAAATCCATGCTTGAAACCCCACAGAAAGATGAAGGGTACGGTTACTCACTGCGAAATGTAGCGGTTAACCACGTTGCAGCTGCCACTGGCAAGCGGACGATGAACGCGGCCGCGCTGTCATCGATATTCGAACAGGCGGGTGTCTGGGAGATGGGTGACGCTATTGGCTGGAACGAGCGTTTACAACTCTGCGGACTTGCGATGCAGGGGTTAAACGCGAACAACGTGACCTACTCGCTCGTTAAAGAGAACGGACAAGACGGCACTATCGGTTCTGTAGTTGCGTCGACCGTTGAAAAGGCAAAAGCAGCCGGTGTCATCAAAGAAGATGTAACCTGGCCTTCTGGCTTTAAGGCGATGAAGACTGGCGACGTCGCAGCCTGGAACGCCTATTGCGCTGCTTGCACACTCGCCGCGACCATTGTAAACTGTGGTGCGTCTCGAGGCGCGCAAGCTGTTTCGTCAACGCTGCTGTACGCAAACGACCTGCTCGAGCACGAGACGGGACTCCCCGGCTGTGACTTCGGTAAGGTTATGGGTACGGCGGTCGGGTTCTCGTTCTTCAGCCACTCGATCTACGGCGGCGGCGGACCTGGTGTGTTTAATGGGAACCACATCGTGACGAGACACTCCAAGGGCTTTGCGATTCCATGCGTTGCAGCAGCCGTGTCAATTGACGCGGGGACACAGATGTTCTCTGTCGAGTCAACGTCAAAGCTCATCGGCATAGTGTACGGCGAGATACCAGAATTCAAAGACCCAATCACTGCTGTTGCCAAAGCAGCGGAGGGAATGTAATTACGTAAATTGCGCGGAGGTTTACGATACATAATGGATACGAATGTCCCCGATACGAACATCCCTGTTCAAATAGAGCTTTTCACTGAACGATTTCTTAGCCCAGACATGGTTGAGAAGTTGCTTACAGAATTAGCCAAGATCAACGGTATAACGCGCTTGATATTGCACGGACCTCGGATCGCTTCCACTGTGCCGACAGGGCCAGCTAAGGGAACGCCGAACGCGCACGCAGGGCGCAAACACATTCAAGTGGGGCAACAGGATGTGGAGCTTGGGGTACAGGTTGGTAGGATTTGGCTTGAACTTGAGGATGAGGACGTAATCGAACAGGTCGAAGAGGCGTGTAGACGTACCCTTCCGTGCGGTTTCCAAATTAACCGTGGCTTGTTTATGAGAACGCGTCCGACACAGACCGATTACGCTAAATGGGGCGTAATCAGGGACACAAAAGCGCTTGGCATGACAGATCCGAAGTCAAAATCTCAGATCTGTTCGATCTATCCCCGTGAGAGGTGACGCTTATAATTAGCCGCGCCACACACATTGTTGATTGCCGCGAATCTATGGGCCTGGGCAAAGGCGGAGGCCTTGCCCAAAGAGGCACCATTTCCGAGACAGGAATACCAGATATCGTGGCGATCGGAATGTCCCCCGGCAGAAGGCACATAACGAAGCCCATCTGCGAGATCACGCACGGCCTTCGAAACGAAGGGTTTCAGGTCGGCGTTCTTGTTTTGAACGCCGGAAGCGGCGTCCCAGCAGACGCCCCTGAAAGTGCACGTGGTCTCGGGCCGAAGTTTGGCCTTGCTGCAAAGGAGGTGCAACAAATTGCTCGCCACAAGCTAGCAATTATCCACCTTGGGGGTGTGAAGACTCACATCATTTACAAAGCGCGGAATATCCTGCGCTTTGTCGCCATTCCGGCGATTACGGTGAGTCAAACGCAGGTTGACTATGAAGATTTTGCCCGGATCGGGGTAAAGACGCGAATCGTTATGCCGAAGCCCGAAAACGTTCAAACCGACGGTACTATCGTAGGAATCGTAACCAACGTGACTCGTGGTGAGACTATCACGCGTGATAAGCTCAACGAGGTCATTAAATGTATCAATCACTATAAACGCGCAGAACGAAGGAGTTGAAAAAAAGATGCCACAATTTGTTCCCGGTACTTCAAAGGTAGCGGCAAACAGAAGGAGACAGCTGGACCCAACGAAGACACTGGACAAAGTCCGTGACGTATCAGATGATGACGTCGTGGCAATTCTAGGTCACCGCACGCCCGGGGCAGCTTATCCATCGACTCACCCACCACTAGCAGAGATGGGAGAGCCCGAAGACCCAATGAGAGAGCTTGTGAAGCCTACCGACGGAGCGGCCGCCGGGGATCGTATTAGGTACATTCAGTTTACTGACTCGATGTACTTCGCCCCTGCCGTACCGTACGTAAGATCTTGGATGGCAGCAACCCGATTTAGGGGAGTTGACCCAGGTACGCTATCAGGCCGTCAGATTATCGAAGCTCGTGAGCGAGACCTTGACAAGATCAGCAAGACGCTCCTCGAGAGTGAGATGTTTGATACGGCGCGATCAGGTGTTAGAGGTTGTACTGTGCACGGTCACTCATTGAGACTTGACACGAACGGTATGATGTTCGACATGCTTCAAAGATCAGTCATGAACCCAGACGGTTCAGTCAGCATTGTAAAAGACCAGGTAGGCAGGCCTCTGGACAAGGCAGTCAACGTCGGTAAACCAATGTCAGATGAGGAGCTGAAGAGCAGAACGACAATCCATCGAGTCGACGGCGACGCAGCACGCGCTGACCAAGAGATGGTCAAGTATATCCAGCGGATTCACACTCTAAGATCAATGTGGGGATTCAAGCCAATAGCGTAAGAGAGGTGTAACAAATGGCTACTGAAAAAACACAAAAAATGTTCCTCGACGCGATGAAGAAGAAGTTCGCAGAGGATCCTACTTCAAATACAACGACGTATAAGCGCGAGGGCTATACCCAGTCCAAGGACAAGCGCGAGTTCCAGGAATGGGGCGCAAAGATCGCCAAGGACCGAGGAATTCCCGCATACAACGTCAACGTGCACCTCGGCGGTATGACGCTTGGTCAGCGGCAACTTATGCCGTACAACGTCTCCGGGACTGACGTCATGTGTGAAGGCGATGACCTCCACTACGTCAACAACCCCGCAATGCAACAGATGTGGGATGAGATCAGACGTACAGTTATCGTCGGTCTCGACCAGGCCCACGAGACGCTGACCAGAAGACTCGGTAAGGAAGTTACCCCTGAGACCATCAACGGCTATCTTGAGGCGCTGAACCACACCATGCCTGGTGCGGCCATTGTCCAAGAACACATGGTGGAGACTCACCCGGCGCTTGTAGAGGACTGTTTTGTAAAGGTCTTCACCGGCGACGATGACCTCGCTGCCGAAATAGACAAGGCGTTCCTTGTCGACATCAACAAGTTGTTCCCTGCAAAGCAAGCTGAGCAACTTAAGAAGGCAATCGGCAAGACGCTCTGGCAGGGTGTGCACATCCCGACGATCGTCTCACGAACGTGCGACGGCGGTAACACGAGCAGATGGTCTGCTATGCAGATCGGTATGTCGTTCATCGCTGCATACAACATGTGTGCCGGTGAGGCAGCCGTGGCAGACCTCGCGTTTGCGGCCAAGCACGCAAGCCTCATTGAGATGGCGAACATGCTTCCAGCACGCCGTGCCCGTGGTCCTAACGAACCCGGCGGTCTCTCGTTCGGTTTCCTAGCAGACATGGTGCAGACAGACAGAGTCTTCCCCGAAGACCCAGTTAAGTCGTCATTAGAGGTTGTCGCTGCTGGCTGTATGCTCTACGACCAGATATGGCTTGGATCGTACATGTCAGGCGGTGTCGGTTTCACGCAGTACGCAACTGCAGCATACACCGATAACATCCTCGACGACTACAGCTACTACGGCAACGACTACGCCAAGAAGTACGGAGCGGACGGAGCGGCGCCAGCGACGATGGACGTCGTTAACGACCTCGGTACTGAGGTTACGCTCTACGGTATCGAGCAATACGAGAAGTACCCGACCACCCTTGAGGACCACTTCGGCGGTTCACAGAGGGCAACGGTGCTCGCAGCTGCTTCAGGTGTAACAGCCGCTATCGCAACAGGCAACTCAAATGCAGGACTAAGCGCCTGGTATCTCTCTATGCTCCTCCACAAGGATGCTTGGGGCAGACTCGGCTTCTACGGCTACGACCTGCAAGACCAGTGCGGATCAACGAACACGTTCTCCGTCAGGTCTGACGAGGGTGCGCCAGACGAGCTCCGTGGTGCGAACTATCCGAACTACGCCATGAACGTTGGTCACCAGGGCGGTTACGCTGGTATAGCCAAGGCAGCGCACGTCGGTCGCCGCGACGCTTTTGCGGTGAGCCCACTTGTTAAAGTGTGCTTCGCTGACCCCAACCTGTGGTTCGACTTTAGCAAGCCACGGGCCGAGTTTGCGCGCGGTGCTCTCCGAGAGTTCCAGCCAGCTGGTGAGAGAGGAATCGTCTCACCTGGGCGAAAGTTCTAAAATACGAAGGAGTGACACTCGTCACTCCACCTTTCTTTTTTTTACGCGATTTTTGCATTGTAGCTAACGGCTTTGTTAGTTTTGTTTCTTGAAGACGTTTTTGCAGTTTAATAAGCCATATTTTTAAACCATGGCAACAAACGAACGTATCATTAGAATATGGGCATAATTGAATTTTACAAGAATAAAACCGTGCTAGTGACCGGTGGGGCAGGTTCAATAGGAGAAGCACTCGTAAGGACTCTACTGAAATTCAACCCTCAACATGTCGTATTGATCGACAATAACGAGGCCGCTACATATGATCTGGAGCAAGATCTTCGATCTAGCAGACTTTCAACCTTCATTGCGGATATACGAGATAAAGAAAGGATTGAACCCCTCTTCGAAGGCGCTGATTTCGTTTTTCATCTCGCAGCGCTTAAGAATCTCCCAATGTGTGAGTCCAATCCTTATGAAGCTGTCAAAACGAACATCTTAGGAACAGAGAATGTTATTGATATCTGCTTACGCGAGAATGTTAAAAAGGTAGTATTTGCTAGTACGGGCAAAGCGGTTCAACCGACTACTGTGTACGGAGCAAGTAAACTACTCGCAGAGCGCTTCATTACGATCGCTAACGTTCACCGTCGGGACTACGGAACTAGATTTACAAGTGTCAGATTTGGAAACGTTCTGGGTTCTCGTGGTTCTGTGATTCCTTTGTTTAGAAGACAAATAGAGAGGGGTGGCCCTGTTACAATAACCCATGAGGATATGGTCAGGCCAGGAATTGTGCTGTCTCAAGCTCTTAAACTCATTACAAGTGTTGGAGAACTAGCAAGGGGGGGTGAGGTCTTTATATTGAAGATGCGATTGTTCCGAATTGCGGAAATCGCAAAAGTCATGATAGAAGAGTTAGGGCCGAAGTACGGACATAAATACGGAGCTGTCAAAACCGAGATGATAGGCATCAAAGAGGGTGAAAAATTGGCAGAACAGTTGATAACCGAAAGAGAACAGCAGCGCACGTATGAAACTGACGAGATGTTTGTTATAACCCCAGACTTAAAAGAATTGGCAGATGTCAGAAGATTCTATCGTGATCTTGCGGCTAAGGGCGAAATCAAGCCATATGTCTTGAGAGATCCCGTATTTGCGAATAGTGTAGACATAAAGCGCGTGCTTAAAAGTTTGGGTTACCTTTAGTTCGGCTAAGTGAAGACTCTCCGTTTTTGTGACGTGGAGTACTCAATGCAGAAAAACCCCGTGACGCTCTATTCGGTAAGGATATTTATCGCCCTTCCTAGGGTTTCATAATCCACAAAAATATTTAAAAGGACTTTTGGCACACAGTCACGCTCCTTCAGTTTTAAGTTCAATGGCTAAACGCAACTTGTTCTATATGTTTTCCCCCTTGTTGTATTCGGAAGGAATACCATAATATCATTTGACAGTCCTACAAACTAGTCATTTCCAGAGGGATAGGCTTGAGCATAACGCCTTTCCACTTAACCACACGCTTTCTGTCGCTTACCGGCTCAAAACCAGCTTTTTTACAGTTTTGATAAAAACTCTGTGGACATAGGGTATGGCGCATACGCTTTATGTGCGTCCATTCGCAGTATCTTTGCCAGAGCTCTTTGTGTGGGGCTTCTGCATCTGTCTCAATAATGCAGTTATCACGAAGAAAGCGCGCCACATGTGGATTGATTTTTCTCGACATAGTCTCACATAAGGACTATTTGCAGGTTTCGTCAGAACTTCCAAGTTATACTAGGGCTTACTTGTGCACCTCGATACTTATGTAGCTCAAAACCTGACTTGCCAGTGCTTTTGAGATGTTAATTATTTAACTTCGCCAAACTAGTCTGTCTTTTACTCAAATGATTTAAGTCTTATCCTGCAAAAAATAATTTGCGACTAAGTCGGGTTAAGAAGACGTATAAACATGAAAAGTTAACAAATACTGTACAAACGCTGAGGCAAACAAAACACTAAACCACGGCGCATTCTTGAATAAATTTACGGTTCGTCAATTGGAGCGAATGTTTTGAAGAAAGATGCTGAACTTCCCTATCTATTAAAGAAGCTTCTCGATGAGTGCTAGTAATCATTGATCACATCGGTTTTTAAAAAGCGAACTAGCTCAGCTACAAACCGCTGTGTGGTTAGCTGCGACGGATTTTAATTCGCTACGGACCCAAATATGTCTGTTAAGGAGTGAACGCCGTCTGCAACTAAACCCGCACTGCCAAATAGGATGCTTGCTGCCATTTTGCTTGCCATTAGCAAGATATTGACAACAATGGCGACGACGCTGACGGTAATACCGCTGGAGCTCGCGAAAGAAAATCGATGCATTATTCAAATGATATTTAGGCTACAGCAGCGTTACTCTCTCAGCAAGTCGACCCCAAAGCTTTGTGATTTGTTGTGACGCGGCTGACTCTGTGTAACAAACTACCGGCTTTCTCCGTACGAGAGCTCGTACGACGTTCAGATCGTACGGAATCATCCCCAAAATTTCCACGCCCTCCTGCTGGCAAAATTTCGTAATTCGCCTCACATTTTCTTGGTATAAATCACAACGATTTACACACACAAATGCAGGAACTTTGAAGTGATTGCATACTGATAGCACCCTTTTTAAGTCACTTATTGCTGAGAGGGTTGGCTCTGTTACTATGAGGCTAGCTGTTGCACCTGTAAGAGATGCAATTACAGGACACCCGATGCCAGGAGGGCCGTCGACGATAATGTACTCGAAACCTTGATCACGTGCGATCTGCTCTGCCGTTTGCCGAACGAGCGTAACAAGCTTGCCTGAATTCTCCTCACCCGGTTCAAGCCTTGCATGAACGAGAGGCCCGTAAGGCGTGTCTGAGACAAATAGCTGGCCAGAACACACGTCCTCCATGCTTATTGCCCCTTGTGGACAAACCAGCGAACAAACCCTGCACCCTTCACACAAAAAATGATCTACCTTGCAATTTTGTATAGCGTTGAAACGGCAAGCGTCCTCACAATCACCGCATTGAATACATTTCGCAACGTCAATGCGAGCCTTCTGGGAAGCTTTAAATTCTTGTACCGTTTTGATCCGTGCATCCGTAATAAGGCTCAAGTCAGCTGCATCGACGTCACAATCAGCAAAAACCGCATTCTTTGCTAGTGACGCAAATGATCCTACAATAGATGTTTTTCCTGTGCCACCTTTCCCGCTTATAATAGTCAGTGTCTTCACGTCGCCTCTATTTTTTCACTTATCTGCTCACAACTAGTTGAGCATCATCGCGCTAGCTCATTGATGTCTTGGTAGAGCTGAAAAAATTTCTGTTGATATTCAGGGAGCACGCCGACCGCCGACACACCTTGCGCGTACTTTATTGCAAGCTCTTTGTCATAAGGAAGTCTCATCAACACCGGCAGTCCTTTTTTTGCACAATAAGCATCCACTTTATCATCACCAATATCTGCCCTATTGACCACAACGCCAGCTCGAATCTCGAGCTTCTGCACTAGTTCAACAGCAAGGGACAGATCATGTAACCCATAAGGAGTAGGCTCTGTCACGAGCAGACAAAAATCACTTCCCTCGAGCGTTGTAACAACGGGACACGAAGTGCCTGGCGGTGCATCTAAAATAACGATTGCATCGTTTGATACCATGCGCTTGAGCGCCCGGATAACAGGCGGCGAAAAAGGTTCTCCAGGAGTTAAGTGTCCTTGAAAAAACGCGATATTGCCCGCGAAACCTGTCTCGATAATTCCAATTTTGCGCTCTTTTTTGCCAATTGCATGCTGCGGGCAAAAGAGTTTGCATCCACCACAGTCGTGACAGAGCTCAGGATACAGTAATACGCGCTCCTTTAAAACAACAAGCGCGTGGAACGCACATATTTCAGCGCACTTTCCACAAAACGTGCATCGGGTCCCGTCGATAGTCGGGCACCCCGTCGTAACTGGTTCAGAATGTGTGATCTGGGGCTTTAAAAACAAATAAGCGTTAGGTGCTTCCACATCACAATCGAAGAATTTAACGTTGTTCTCACGTTGCAACGCAAGTGCCAAGTTGACTGCAATAGTAGTTTTGCCTGTGCCACCCTTGCCACTCGCGACTGATACGATCATAGATCGAGTTTATCCCATCAGTTAGAAAATCAGTTGTCAGTGCACAGGTCATGAAGGATATTGCCGTGCTCACATGTGCTCGCACCGCCTTCCAGAGTTCCTTCGAGGTATTGCTCCGCTGCCTGCTCTGTCGACCCTGCTACGCCAAGTATGGCCTCTATGCCTGCCTCCTCAAAGAGCTTCTGCGCTTTCGGTCCCATACCGCCAGCTATAATCACATCAACTCCTAGTTCATGTAAGTATCCTGGCAGAAAATTTGGTCTATGACCGGGGTTTGGGATGACCTCAGTTTTTTGTATCGCTTTGTCCTCAACTGTGTATATCGTATATTCGGGACAATGTCCAAAGTGTTGGCATACTGCCCTGTTTTCTGTAGCAATGGCGATTCTCATTCTTTGCCTCCTTTGCTAAACGACTCTATTGCTTGTTGAACTGTTGTAGCCGTTGTCATATGTACCTCAACACCAGCGCTCTGTAGTACTTGTGCGGCCTTAGGGCCGATTTCGCGAGTTATAAGCACTTCAGCGCCTTTATCGATAACGAATTGTGCGCTGCCAATACCTGCTCCCGAACCCATCGCTGCTTCGTTTATATACGCTGTGTGCTGCTGAGTTTCTGAGTCCCACAAAATAAAAAAAGCGCAGCGCCCGAAGCGGGGATCTACGGGCGATGTCAACTCTTTTCCTTGCGCAGTGATTATTATTTTCATTACTCACTGCGCTCCAAAGTCGTGTCTAAATTGACCTCTTCGCTTTCATCACGCGTCTCGAGTTTTAGCGATTTGAGGTAGGCTTTCACATCGTTCAACTGTTCCTCCAACGCCTTTACTTCCAGTTCGAGCGCTGTTTTAAGTGCAGCCGTATCTTCTGTTTGCAAGGGCAGATCCATTGCAGGCGTACTGACCCATCGTGGCAGTCCCGTCTCTATGTACTGCCACCGAAAACCCCTTCCAAATCCTCCCATTCCAGATCCTCTTCGAATAGGTCCATCCCCATAAAAGGCTCTTCTCAATGGAATACCACTCCCGCAGTTCCCACCTCTCCGACCACTTAGAGCACCGTTCCCAAGAGGTCCCGTTCTATCTAAACCAGGCATTTTTTTCACCTCATTACTTCTTCGTTTTCAGTTTTGACTTTTTCTTTAGCATCATAAAAACGTAAGACGCTTTGTGTGATTAGGTTCGAACTTTCTGACGCACATGGTGCTGTCGCACCATTTTCGCTAATTGGTTTGCCACTATCGCCCGATTCGCAGATTGTAGAATCAAGCGGAATACGAACGATAAACGGGACGTCTAGTTCCTTCGCGGATCGCTCCCCACCACCGCTCTTAAAGATAGCGACTTGTGTCCCACAAGTTGGACACGTGTATCCACTCATATTTTCTACAATCCCTATTATCGGAACCTCAACCTTGCGGGCAAAGTCAATAGACTTGCGCGAACTAACAAGGGCAACTTCTTGCGGCGTAGTCACTATTAGAGCGCCATCAGGCTGCAGCTCCTGTACGATCGAAAGAGGCTCATCGCCAGTCCCTGGGGGCAAATCTACGACAAGAAAGTCAAGGGCACCCCATTTAGTCTCGTTGATGAACTGTCTAATTGCCCCCATTTTCATGCCACCCCGCCAAATGATTGCATGATCCGGTGATGGTACAAGAAAACCTGTCGATAACACTTTGAGCTTGTCTGAATAAGATACTGGAACCAACTGGTTCTCTTCAACCTCTATGTTTCCAGTAAGCCCCAACAATCGCGGCACGCTCGGGCTGGTCAAATCTGCATCTAAAATCCCAACGTTATAGCCATTTAACGAAAGCGACACCGCAAGATTCGCTGAAATTGTTGACTTGCCAACGCCACCCTTCCCACTCATTACAATTATGCTGTGTGTTGGTCGCGTTGCACCGCGGACTACGTCCGGGCGCACTTGCAACTGTTTAATCGTCTCGACGTGATTACGCGTTTCCATGACCTTTCACGTAAATTACATTGACTTGGCAGCTTATATATCTTACTCAGATAAAAGACGTTATCAAGATAAATGAGATAAGAAACTCAGCTTTGATGTCAACTGACGGGAATGCTGAACCTAACCGACGTAAAATCGTCTCACAAAAACAGCTTTTTTGCGTTATGCAAGCTGCAGCGTTCAACATCCAACTTTATCTTAAGGAATCCTAATCTTACTCCGATATCTTAGTTAACAAAATATTAAGGTTAAGAATGAATATATACACAAAAACGCAGGCACTAAAACAACGTATAGAAAGAACAGTGAATTAGAACACATGCGAGGACCATTCTGCGCAAGCATTAATGATGCACGAAGAATGCTTAAAAAAAGCGCCCAAAGGAGGGCTTTTCGACGACCACTAAATCACTCGTTTTAACGTCTTCCAAGCTACCTCAACGCTTGTACCTGTTCAAGAGTTGTGTTGCAGGGACGTTCTATCCAGGCATAGAACGGTCATTTAGGTTCATACTAAATTCTTTGCACGTCGACTACTTTGATGATCCGAACCAGTCGTCGTGCGCCGGGTTTGGAGTGCACTGCGGCGTGGTGCCTCCCGAGGCCAATCTCAGTCTCAACGCCAGAAATCTTGCGCTTGCCTACAATTCAGGGTACACCAATATCGTGTGTACGTGCCCCACTTCATATGCAAATCTAAAGGAGTGTATAGGGGCGCTTAACGACGAAAAAACCCGAGCAGTGATAAATAATGTGTTGAAAGCGGTGAACTATGAGTACAAAGGAGGCGTAACGGTCTATCACGCTGCTGAGGTGCTTTATGCAATGAAAGAGAGCCTCATTGAGCGAGCTACGCTGTCTCTTACAGGTTTAAAGATTGCAACGCATCACGGTTGTCACTATTCAAAAGTGTTTTATGACGAAGTCACTGGAGGATCATGGGAGTATCCTACGTTATTGGATGAGATCTGTGCGGAGTTTTCTGGCACGCTACTGGACTATTCTGAACGATCGCTATGCTGTGGAATGGGTTTTTCGAACTTCGTTACCTCGAGCGACTACACAGAATCGATAGCCTTACTGAAATTAAAAAGCATTCTCGCGGAAGAACCTGACGTCATTATTACTATGTGTGGCGCTTGTCAAGCAGTCCTTGACCATCTTCAAAAGCGTTTTGAAAAAAAATTTGAACGTGTCGCTCCGGTGCTTAATGTGTCGCAACTGGTGGCGATTTTGCTCGGCGCTGACACACAAAGAGACGTTGCCATTCAGTTTTCCGCGGTAGATGTTCTCCCCCTTTTAAAAAAGATAAAGACCGTTAGATGCTGAAGTTTTGAATCGGACTGGCTTAAACGGGCACTGGGGTAGCATGATCAATCAAATCCAGAGCGATCTTAGCTGACTTCAAGTTCCTATCGATCGCGGCAGGTTTTGCGCTTAAGTATCAAAAACGCCTTTGAAGAGGTTAAGCCGAGGCCTTCGCACGACTTTTCGTTTATAATGCCCATTTATATTCTTAGCGAAGTATTGAAGGTCCGTTTTTTCAAGATTTAAGCCTAAAGAATCCATAAGGCCCTTGTAGATCTCCTCAGGCACTTCTGAATACTGAAAGACACTCGAATCACAGAATTCAATTTCGAGCATTGATGCATCCCTGTCATACCCGACTGCTCTGACGCTTACGGAAACAACGATTTCACGATCCACGATCTTACTCCGATTTACACAATATTAAACTTTTTGGTGTATAAGAACATCGGCTAAATTGCAGTAACTGATCGGAGCCCTCTTAAGACTAGGTTTTATCACCATGTTGATTATTCAGTCGCAGGGATAAGCCCTGTCATTTCACGTCTTATCTCTTTTAGGCGCATCAAGACATCCTTTATCTCGGCATCAATTTTTTTCTGTTTTTTCCAGTCTGCAACTCCCTGTTCAATTTTTGTTATATCCTCTTCGGTTATGTATTGCCATTTTCCTCGGCATTTTGAGGGCACAAAATAATTGTAAGGGCCGTGCAGTTGTCCTTTCCTGCACCTGCAGTTCTTTTTGCCGCACCTGATCATTCTACGACGAAGTGAGCCACAGAGTGGCTTTAGCTGTGCTCTTTCGGCTTTAAGAGCCTTAATCCGGTCAACGATCTCGTGGCTTTCGTCCAGTAGCTTCTTTACCTTGTATAGGTTATCATCAGCGTCTTTCAGCACTTTTTCCATGTTAATTTCGCCTAAACTAGTTCTTGCTGCAGCATTCTGGCAGCGCCTCTTCTTGTCTCTAAATTCTTTTACGTTAATATGTTTCTTTGAGGATATACTTCTTCTTAACCTGATAGCAATATTGAGATGCCTAATCGGGGTAAGAGTTATATTTGTTCATGTGACAGTGGTGTATACAACAGGTTAATCGCAATGAGATTTGCCTTAACAAAGTAATCTTTCATCCGACGTTTATTAATATCAAGTTCCGAATATAGATTCTGTCTCGAGATAACACACCATGCGCAAAATTTTGGCTCCTCTTTTAGGCATTTTAGTAACGTGTTTGATCGTAAGCACACTCGCTGTCTCAGTTAATGGCGCCGCACTAAATGTGGGCGCAGGAGGTCAATACACATCAATTACTGCAGCGGTCAATGCTGCCCAATCCGGCGATACAATCACCATTAGTGCCGGCACCTACTCTGAGAATGTAGTTGTGACGAAGTCAGTCACCATTAAAGCTGCCAGTCCTGGATCTACTGTTGTCACCGCTTCAGATCCGAGCAAAGATGTGTTTGTCGTGCAAGCCACGAACGTTCGCATAGAAGGATTGACAATCACAGGAGCGACAGGCGCCTCAGGTATTCACGTCGATCACAATTCAGCATGTGTTATGTCTGACATCAGCGCTCACGGAAACGATCGCGCCATCTATCTTGATGGAGCTACGAATTGCGAAGTGAGCTCAAGTAACCTTGCCGATAACGGATATGGCGTTTACTGTGATAACGCTTCAAACAACACTATATCGAGTATCGTTGCAACGGGCGAGCAAGGAAATGGAAAGGCGCTCGGTGATGGCATCTATATGTACTACTCCGACGCCAACACGATCAACCACTCCAACCTCAGTGCCAACCACGTCTATGGCATCTCACTCTATCACTCGTCCGGCAATACGATAACCAACAACTCAATACTCAACAACCAGGACATCGGCGTCCGGCTACGCGAGTCAAACAATAATACGCTCACCTTTAACACCATCAGCGGGAATGTTAACCTTGGGGTTCTCTCTATTACGGAGACCGGGGACAAGATCTACCTTAATAACTTCATTAGCCAGCCAAACACCGTAAGTGAAGCGGTAGAGAATAGCTTGAGCTCGCCACAGCAGCTTTTTTACACCTTCGGCGGTGCGATACATCACGGATACATGGGCAACTACTACTCAGATTACAAGGGTAGTGACGTTAACGGGACGGGGGTTGGGAGCCCCGCTTCTGCGAATGGCGATAAGAACCCGTTAGTTCAGCAATTTGAGAATTATACGAACATAAGCGTAACCAATACAGCTTTAGCTTCTACTACTACAACTTCTACGGCATCCACACAGACAACTAACGTTACGAATGCAGCCGCACAAACGTCAACGCCTGGATTTGGTGTAGAAGGTGCATTTCTTGCGATCGTGTTAGTAACCTCTATCTTGGCGTACTCGCGGATAAGACGTCGCTAGAACAGATATTTGTGCATATCGCAAAGCGAGAAAAATCCGTCATTCTGGGATGATGGAGACGAGAAATTGTTTTTTTCCTCTTACGTGGATGATGCAAGGATCTTTGGGCACGCTTGCGACCTTATTTTCATATAGCATTAAGTAAAACAAAGCTTATGCGTAAGTGTCCTCCAGCGAAGGAATTGGACCTAAACCGACGGCGATGGACGCTGGAAAGATCTTGGGCAGGTCAAGCACCTGCTCAATGAAGAACGTAAGCTTTGATAAGATTAACATGCTTAGGGGTTAGCGCATAGATGGACGTCGAAATCACGCTGCTTTCAGATAACGCCGTCAATAAAAAGGGATTGCTTGCTGAACATGGGCTGTCCATTCTGCTTGAGCGGGATGAGCAACAACTTCTCTTTGACGTTGGTCAAGGCATATCTGCTGTTCACAATGCACACGTACTGGGCAAAACACTTCATGCTCCTTCCATCGTCTTAAGCCACGGTCATTACGACCATACCGGCGGCCTGGTATCCTTTTCACGCATTTTCCCAAAGACGGCTATTTTCGCGCACAGCGATGTTTTTACGCAGCGATTCTCGTTGACAGGAAATGATATTCGTAACGTCAGCGCGCCCTTTACCAAAGAGGAATTGGAGCGCGAAGGTGTCGAGGTTTACTTCGAAAATGATCCACATGAGGTATTAGAAGGGATATGGACAACTGGGCAGATCGCTCGACCTTTCGCTGATGATCAACGTGTAACAGGGCTATCGCTCGACGTTGCCGGCAGATTGATCGACAACGTTCTCGATGAGATTGCAATAGTCGTTGTAGGACCTAAGAAAGCATTGCTACTGCTTGGCTGTGCACACGCCGGCGTGCGAAACACAATTCAGCAGGTCGAAGCAATGACTGAGAAACCGCTTTACGGTATAGTCGGTGGCATGCATCTTTTAGATGTATCTTCACGTAATGTACGGGCACTTGCATTATTTCTGCGCGAACGAGGTGTGGAGTTCGTCGCAGCATCACATTGTACAGGATGCAAAGCTGCCGAAGTGATAAGCAAGTACGTAGAATGCACACTGACTGCTGTGGGAACCCATCTGAGATTTCAGCTTTGACTGCCGATCTAGACAGGGGCCGGCTCGATCACAGGCCTATCATCAGATTGCGCCGGAGAAATGTTCGAGCTAACAGCACAAAAACGACACTAAAGCCGATAAGAACGACCTCATCGTAAAGGTCCGGCTTTTTCCGGGATGCAGTAGAACTGGTTGAAACGCTGATTTAAATGACTAATCAACAAAGGCATCTTCGACAATGAGTTTTATGTCGCTGATAAATTCAATTGCTTCTTCTTCAGAAGCTACCCCATGCACATCGACACGTCCATTTCTATAGATAGTGATGTCACACCCCACGTGGGAAAACCGTGCGACCCCTAATTTTTCCGAGCAC
>Ga0209484_10000001_pt1 | contig 125255 bp, 134 predicted proteins | sample NGEPer16B_FD_185493 | JGI IMG/M metagenome (GOLD analysis project Ga0209484, IMG submission 185493) | Arctic peat soil microbial communities from the Barrow Environmental Observatory site, Barrow, Alaska, USA - NGEE Permafrost159B-16B... | ecosystem: Environmental > Terrestrial > Soil >... | reverse complement strand
AGGCCGACTCGACATACTTACTGTTGGCGGCACAGGACAGGAACAGGGACTCCTAAAGTCTAGCGAAGAATCCGGCATTACGCGGCCGCTGCTCGATGTCGCTTCGCTCTCACTCGGCGCAGGCGCAGGACAGTCAATCCGATCGATGGTCGCATTCAAGGGAACGCTTGGGTTTCCGACCGGAGGCGGGCCGCATAACATCCCCGATGCGTGGACGTGGTTGCGCAGATACAGAAAGACCGGCCACACACTGAACCGGCCCGTCCCAGAGGTGTGGGAACCGTGCAGTATCGGCGCAAACATGATCTGTGGTATTGTCGGAGCCGACTATCTCTTGTATGGTCCGGTTGAGTTGTCAACGATCATCTTCCCCGCTATGGCGATGATCGACATCATCAATGAGGAGAGCACCAAAGAGCTAGGAGTCGAACCGCAGACAGAAAACACACCGCTGATGAGGCTGGTTTAAAACCAGCCACCGTTTTCTTTTTTAGATTTTTTTAAGAGTCTCGTTGTTGCACACTTATTCTTTCACAAATAGCTTGGTGCATCTAATGTCAGTCTTTGATCCTGCCTTTTTGAGCAGTAAAAGAATAGTGGATCTGTCTCAGCCCATAACGGCTGATATGCCAACCTATCCTGGGGATCCAAGTCCGAGAATCGAGGTGCTTAGCACTATCGACAAGGGCGGGTCAAACACAACACGCATCGTGTTGAGTGCCCACGCTGGTACGCACGTCGATGTGCCCTACCATCTCCTCGAAAGTGGAAAAGCTGTTGACGAGCTGTCTCTTAAAGCGTTCTGTGGCAGCGCGGTGACGTACAATCTAACGCACAAAGCTAAAGGATCACGCATTTGCCCTGACGATTTGGAGCCGAGTCTTCTCTTGTCAGATGGTGAAATAGCTTTATTCTATACGGGGTCCAACGATTCTGCGATGAACGGGTCGGCAAGGCGCAGTTGTACGCACCTCGATACAGCGATGGCGGATTTGCTGATAGAAAAGCGAGTAAAAGCAGTGGGAATCGACAGCATGTCAGTAGATTCGCTTGACTCATCCGAAAGTGAGGTACATAAGAAGCTCCTCCAAAATGATATTGTCATTTTTGAAAATCTGTCGAACAATCTCCGGCTGTTGGTGGGTAAGCACGCGTTATTCTTCGGGATGCCGCTGAAGTTAGTACGTGCTGACGCTTCTCCTGTACGCGCTTTTGCTTTGTGTGAGAGTGATAATAAGAGCTACTAGACAAAACGTGGGATCATTATTATTAGGTGCTATAAGCATTAAGAACTTACGAACGAATACTTGCTAGGGAATCTGAAATGAGTGATGAAATTGCTCTCGACATGAAAAATCGCGAGATTACCGTAGGGGCTCATGTCAAGTATAGCGGCACGCACACGCGCGGAAAGGTGCTGGAGCTGCGAGCCTTTGATAAAAAGACGTGGGTACTCATTGATTCTTCCAATTTGTATTACGATCCAAATCACCTCGAGATAGTCAGCAAGGAAACGATGACAACAGATCGAGAGGTTCAGTCACTTGAAGAGTTTCGTAAACGTTTAGATGAGAAAAGAGAGATGCTTCACGTATCAATGGACGGATTTGATGAGCCTGGTGGATAACCCGCCCGCACGCAACTTGCGATTCTACTTAGTTTTGCGTTCCTTGGTTAATTTCAGTCGTCAATAAACTTTCTAGTCTCTTCAATAACGAATTCTCGTATCTTTTCTATCGCCTCTTTATCTGCCCTGAAGGCGAGCAAATCTCGTGAAGTCACGTCAGTTAGACCAGTTTCAACGTCTGCATAAGCAGCAACGACGTCAGTGTTGAATTTTTCGCACGCTGCTATTATAACCTTACTTGGAATACCGGGGGGCAATACGAGCTCGTAAACGTCTTCGTTTTGACCTTTGGTGTCTTTTTCTGCTTCTTGAGCCATTAGCCGTACTTCTACCTTCTCGTACTTCTAGATATCGACAATCGATCGATCATCGAAAAACCAAGGCAATGGCCAGAAGTAATTAATTTTTAAAGCAACACGAAACGTGAATTCATGTGTAGTTATTACTTTAGCTTCGAAACATTTTTTAAAGACAAAGCTCAAGGCATATCAAATATTCTAGATGATTTGTCTTTATATCAGGAGCAACGCGTGGATACGATACCGAGTCCTAAAGCAGAACTAAGCTTTACAATTGAAGGCTTTAGCAACGTTTGGCGACTTTTAGGAATTCATCCGCGATTTGGCCCTAGCTGGGCTCTTGTGACACAAGATAACAGAGAGGTGACGCACGAAATTAAGGGATCTGTAGGTGACATTTTTAAAATCGAATGTTCCGATTTTGACTATACGTTTGTAACTATCGCAGAGGGGGCGATTCTTAAGGAGATAAATTACATTGTGTTTGAAGATTTCGCGTATTCTATCTCTCGTCGTTGGTATAATATTCTAAAAAATACTGGAAAATTTAGGTAACCTTGATTAAGGTGACTGAGGACGTTTGTGTGGAATTTTTCCAATTAACGCTTATTTAAATTTAGAGCGACGTACGAAAAGATTCCTCACGTTGCTTTTGTTTGTGTCGCTTGAGACCCTACATCGATTCGTTTATTAAGCGACACAAGCATGTTACGCACTGAAAGTGCTTGAGGCTTCAGAGCACAGCTTAATTATTTTGCCCGCTCTTGCGTGAGGCGTGATGACAAGTAAGATTGAATTGCACAAAGCACCTAAGACATATTGCATTGACACTCACAGGGTGATGCCGCCCGCAGAGACATTAAAACGCGTTCAAGCGGCCGTACCAGAGGTTGGGATAACACGAATAGCAGATATTTCAGGGCTAGATCGTATAGGTTTGCCCGTATTTTCAGCGATAAGACCGTCAGCTGCAGACGGGGCCATCTCTGTGTATGCAGGCAAAGGTACGACTGAAACGGAAGCCCGTGTTTCGGTGATAATGGAAGCCGTCGAACGGTTTTCTGCTGAAGTCACTAATTTTAAGGGGCAATTGCTGTTTGACTCGTATGAACACCTAAGTGTAGATAATTTCGCCGTTAATCCCTCTGATCTTATATTGCCAGGCTACCTCACTAAAGATACAAAAATTGAGTGGCACCCGGGGTGGGACATTCTTAACGATGAAGAAGTCATTGTTCCGGCAAATGCCGTTTTTCACCCTTATTCGCCTGTGCAAGGTCATTGGCAGCTCTTTAGGAGTAATACAAATGGTCTTGCATCAGGCAACGTAATGGAAGAGGCGATCTTTCATGGTCTGATGGAAGTAATTGAGAGAGACGCAGTAAGCATTGCAGAGATAAACCGAAACCCCGGTTTAGGTCTCAACGTAGGTGCAGGCCGAGTTCGCGAAATAATCGATAAGTTCGAGCTGCAAGGCGTTGTCGTTCGCCTGTGGTCGCTCCCTACTGACACTGGCGTTCCAACTGTTGTTGCAGCCTCAGATGACGAAAAAATGCGTGATGCTTCTTTGTTGGTTATGGGTGCTGGGAGTCACACCGATCCCGAAATTGCAGCACTTAGGGCACTTACTGAAGTGGCGCAGTCGCGAGCAACGCAGATTCACGGCGCCCGTGAAGACACCAATCGGGAATCTGTAGCTCGGATGATTGGGTATGAAAGGATGAAAAGACTCAATAAGCACTGGTTAGAAGAACCGCGCGAGATGATAGAGCTTGACAAACTTGAAACGATGGCTACTACATCTATCGACGGCGACATTAGAATCGTCCTTGATCGCCTGCAAAATGTGGTAAACAGCGTTATTATCTCTGATATAACAGTAAAAGCCATTGGCGTCCCCGCAGTTCGAGTTACTATACCAGGCTTTGAGGTTTATTTCTTGGATCGGGAACGAAGAGGAACGCGCTTTAAAGAATGGCGAAATGTGACTGCGTGATATTTACAGGCCCGAGTTTGCCTTGGTCCGAAGTGGCTTCTGTTGATCAAAGGATAAGATGCTGCCCCCCAGCGGTACGAGGGGATATCTCGAAAGCGTCTAAAACGGGCGTAACGATTATCGGATTGATTGACGGCGTTTTTTTTAATCGTGCAGCGGTTTCACATAGAGAAATAATAGAGGCAATAAAGTTGGGTGTGACCGTTGTAGGTGGATCAAGCATGGGGGCGTTGCGCGCCTCTGAACTCGACAGTTTCGGCATGATTGGAGTCGGCAAGATCTATAAGTGTTTTAAAGAGGGAGTTATTGAAGCAGATGATGAAGTTGCCGTGGGGTATAATCCAGTCACTTACGAGCCTTTATCGGACCCACTCGTCAATATGCGTGATGCCTTACACGCACTCTTAGACGCTTCAATTGTGAACAGGCATATAAGCAATGCTTTGTTCAAGATTGCTAAGAGCCTCTTTTACTTGGAACGAAGCTTTCCATTTGTGTTAAAGACCGCTGAATTGAGGGGACAGATAGATAGCAGCGATCGTATTAAGATCGAAACGTTTCTTACTAGCTATGACTATGACCTTAAGAAACGAGACGCGAAGCTCGTGGTCGAAGAAGTCGTGCGGTTTTGCGATCGATAACATCAGGTGCGCCCAATGATGGACGAATTCGAATTAAACGTTAATCGCCTCTTTGCGGGATATGCCTGCTCAAAAATAGCTATTTTGGGAATTGGAAATGAATTAAGACGTGACGATGCTGTAGGACTTGCTGTTGTAGATAGGTTAAGTTCGTCTATCGATGATCCTTCGGTCATTGTGCTTAACTGTCAAAACGCTCCTGAAAACTTTACCGGGAACGTCAAACGAATTAAACCAACTTGTATTGTGCTCATAGATGCTGCAGATTTCGGGGCTTTGCCTGGCGATGCGCGCATCTTTCAGCTCCACGACCTTGAAGAATCCTCAGTCATAACCCACAAGGCTTCGCTTGTAACGCTTGGCGAATACCTCCAATCGGAAATAAACTGTAATATTTTTGTTATCGGCATTCAACCAGCAGATTGTGATTTTGGGAGCGGTTTGAGCACGGTGGCGCGAAGAGCGAGTATAGTGGTTGCGGACTCAGTTAGTACAGCTATAAATCGTATCCGCGCAAAGAAGGGTTGAGGTTACGACTGATGGACATTTCTGAGTTCAGAGATCTACCCTGGATTGTGCCTTACAAAGACATCATTGCTATCGCAGGAACGCGGTGTATTGAGCTTATAGAAACAACGAACTGCTATGGCGGTGCTGCGTGGGCCCGGTATCATTACGCTCAAGCGAGTCCATTGATCGTCAAAAGTCGTGTTTTGGGAAATACGACTCGCTATCTCATCAAAGAGGGGACGTCTCATCTTAAACTCAGAGCGTCTGTATCTGCTGGCGGCATAGAGTCTGTAAAACTGTTGAAAGACACTATTAAGGTGACGTACGCTGGCTTAGGAGGTGGCGGCGTGGGCGCCACAATGTGCAGAGCGCTTGCTCAAGACGTCATCGATTACGATCTCACGCCAGCAGGGGGTAGCAAGTTAAGTCGCGGGACGCTCACATTGCCAAGAAGGTCTCGCATCATCATGGGGGTCGATGACACTGACACCAAAGAAGAAGGTGCAACGTGGTCACTAGTTAACAACATAGCCACAATGGTAGACAGCGAATCTCTTCGCTACGTCTCTCATGCTATTGTGCAGCTTTACCCTGTCAAGGCAAAGACGAAAAACTGCGTAGCAACTGTCGTCGAGTTTGCAGGTTTAGATGACGAAAAACCCATTAAAAAATTTAAAAAACTCTTGGAAGAGCTTTCGCTATCAGATAAGACGGGGATGGCTGTCTTGAAATCATTTAGTGCAGAACGCCTTTTAGATTTCGGTAACGCGACCCGCTCAGGTGAGGTTTCTATCTCTGCGGCTACTGAGGCAGCCAACGCTGCTGGGGTTGAAGTTTGCCTAGGGGGACGTGGCATTATTGGTGCGGTCGCTGCTTTACCTTTTTTCTCGCAATCTGATGAATCAGTAAAGTTAGACAAGATACTGCACGAAGAGAGCTAAGATGCAGTATGAAACAGATATCCTTAATTAGCCGCCGGAAACGACTTTTATAACACGAACAATCCCTGGTTGGACGGGAGCGTCGAAGGGAACTGCAGCATTATCTACAAAAACCAGAACCTCTTCAGGATTCAATTTAAGTTCGTTTAGCAATCGCTCGTAGTCGGAGCCCAAAGGCAAATTCACTTCTCTTTTCTGTTCTTTTAGCTCTACGGTGACACAGAGGTGTTCTTTTGGCATCAAATAATCTTTATAGGAGTTTTGCTATAAGAAGCACGCACGTTAATGTGCATGCCGGGGTGGCAGAGCGGACTAATCGGTAACGAGTCCCAACGCGGCAGGCTCGAGACCTGTTGATGCCTTGCATAGAAAAGCCTGCGGGGCTTTTATAAAGGACGCATCGCTTGGGTTCAAATCCCAACCCCGGCGTAAATCCAAAAGAACCAGTCGTTTTAGACAGCAATCAGCCAAATTCAAGCAAATTTTGAAGATAGGCCATAAGCTGCGAGTTTTTGAGGTATACCTCAACTAGAAGTTCTTTGACGTGTACTACATCGGTTGTATCGTTGCCAGTGTATACGTACGTCGGCATCTCAGTCAGCAATTCCTCTACGTCGTCATCTGGCTGCAGCAAAAACAAGTCATTGCGAAAATGATTGTACTTTTTGATGAACTGATTTGCGTCGATATAGGGTTCGGTCAGAGATCTGTCTAATGTACTTTCTAGCAAAGCACATAGCTCAGTGACTGCGCTCAGCGTCTTTTGAAGCTCTACTTTTTTCTTTGGATCTGTTAGCGTCAAGTCTCTGTAAGTCTCTCAAAGCAAAAAGATCGAATGTGCAAAAGGAAGCTGTTTTGCTTAGTAGTTATGTTCGACGGAACTTTTTTCTTGTACCTTACCCAAGATTTCGAAGGCGGTATCCTTCACTTTGTCGAGAGATTCGTCTGTGCTTCGCACGCTTATTATTGCCGTTCCTATACTCATTGAAACCTCGTTTATTTTCTTAAACTGCAAGGGTTTCTCTGCTGCTAAATCGATTTCGTCCATAGTATCAAGCAACACACTATAACTCTTTAAACTTCTAATTTTCGTTTGAACAGAATTTAATGCAGATTGTTGTTAGACTTTTAACTCCAGCGTTATTATTATAGCCGATTAAATCGTGCATAACGTCGATGATAAAGGTAGGGATCGCAGGGGTTCCTCTGGCACTAAAGGGAAAGAGCACGGGAGAAGGCATTAAATACTTATCTGACATTGGCCTCGACGCGCTCGAAGTACAGTTTGTTAGGCGCGTCTCAATGAAGGAAGAGACTGCGCTAGCAGTAGGCGAAATTGCTCGCAAGTCTAAGATCGATTTGTCAGTTCATGCGCCATATATGATTAACCTCGCTTCAGAAGATCCGACGATCATCTCAGACAGCATTAATCGAATAAAGCTCTCGGTCGATAGGGCGAATGCGCTCGGAGCTCAGATCGTCGTGTTCCATTCGGCCTATTATACGAAGAAATACACCAAAGGTGAGACGTTCGAGCTAGTGAAAGACGCCTGTGTAGGCTTGTTGGAGTACATGAACGATGCTCACATTACGCAAACACATCTAGGTGTTGAATTGCTGGGTCGTCAAAGTCAGTTTGGGACCGTCGAAGAATTACAGAAGCTACAACAAGAACTGCCACGCGTTCGGCCTGTCATTGATTTTTCGCATTTACACGCGCGGTGTAATGGATGCTTAAATACCGTTGAAGACTTTGCGCGGGTACTCAGGGCGCTCAGCAACAGAAACCATATACACATCCATTTTTCTGGAATTGAATTCTCAAAAGGTAACGAGCGCAGACATTTGCCTGTCGATCTTAACCAGTTTAAGCTGCTCGCAGATGCTCTCAAGCAAAACGGTTGTGATGCGACGATTATTTGTGAGTCGCCACTCCTTGAACAAGACGCGGCTAAGATGAAGACATTTTTCAAATAATGCCCTAGATGGACTTTGTTTTGTTTTACAGAGCCAAATTTAGTTAGAAAGTTTTATCTATCATAACGCGTTTGTCTCTCTTAGATCCTCAAGGGGGGCGCAGTATGACAGACGACAACATAATCTACGTAGGCAACAAACCTGTGATGAATTACGTGCTAGCCGTGGTAACTCAGTTTAACAACGGAGCCGACGAGGTCTTAATTAAAGCTCGAGGGAGAGCCATTTCGCGGGCAGTTGATGTAGCAGAGATTTCACGAAATCGGTTCCTCACAGAAGTAAATGTGAGAGACATAGCGATCTCCACTGAGAGTCTGAGCACCGAGACTGGTGAAACGAACGTCTCGGCGATCGAAATTACGGTTGGAAAGTAGCTAGCCTTCAACAGCTTTCTTTCTTTTCAGCGCAAAGACACAGGCGCTAGTCGCCTGTTGATCATTATTTAAGCGCCAATCCAGCGTAAGCCATATCACTACTATGTACTAATCCTGACTTGCGCGATACGTGATATTGAGTCGTTAAAGTCCTTTGAGATCTTTTTGAAGCCCTTTCCTGCTTCCAAGCTCAGCTATTGATTTAGAAGCCATGAAGTTTCCGTAAAGACCTGACTCTTGAAGATCTTTGCCAGTCAACTGTCCGTATAAGAAACCCGCAGCAAATGCATCGCCTGCCCCTACAGTGTCATTTATTTTCGAATTGTATGGGGGCAAATACAGACTTTTGTTGTGCGTTACAACGTAAGATCCGCGATCTCCAAGTGTGACTGCTACAATCTTAGTACCCAAGTCAAGGAAAGAAGCTACATCTTCAATTTCAGACGTTCCGGTTAAGGCGTTGGCTTCTTCTTTGTTCAGAAATAGTACGAAAGATCGCTCAATTAGCGGTTTAAGCTCGTTTAGTCCAAGCTTTACATAGATGTTACCTGGACTAAATGAAATTTTCGTTTGTTTACCGCGAAGTTGTGTAACATATGAGATTTGCATTCTGAGTTGATTAATTCCCATAAAAGAGCTAAGGTGCAGTATCTTGGCTTTCTTCGTGTAATCGTGGTTAGTTGTAATGAACGTGTCGTTGACGCTTGGAAGGATATAAATCGCCCTCTCCCCACAAGACTCTATAAATATTAACGCTGTACCTGTGGCTCCATCTGCTTTTATGATACCCTGCAGGTCGACACCTTCTCGCTTTAAGTCATCTAACAGTAGTGAGCCTTCTCTGTCATTCCCTACGGTACCCACGAACCCTGTTTTGATCCCCAAACGAGTCAAGCCTACTATAGTATTCGCCGCAGAGCCTCCTGGCTGCCTTGTGGCGGAAATGATCCCAGTCTCTCTTCCGGGACTCGCTAAGTCGTCTACCTGGAAAATCTTGTCGCAATTCAGTGCTCCGAATCCTATTACCTCTGAGTTATGTTCCATTGATCTCGTTCTCGGTATGATCGATTACCCTTTAGAGATTTAACTTTGTTGCTGACCGCTATTTAGCCTTTTAGAGGTGATTAGGCGAGTCTTAAGGGCTTAGTTTGACCTTATTTCTTTAGCCATTGCTCGGTTGAGTAAACCCCCCCTTTTCGCTGCAACTTTTAACTAGCCATGAGTACTTAAAGTCAAAGTTATTCGCAAAAAATTCAAGGACCTCAGCTTAGCAAATGTATTGGAGAAGAGAAACTTAAAATATGGGTTGCGTCCTTTTTAGGGACGATGTACGTCAGAAATGTCGAAATTACTGGCATTAAATCTGAATCTAGGGACATAAAGACCTTCTTTTTCAATTACTCCTTTCAATTTGCACCAGGCCAATATGTCATGGTCTGGATTCGAGGTGTAGACGAGATACCGATGAGTCTGTCGTACGCGAACGGGATCACTGTTAGAAAAGTAGGCGATGCTACTGATGCACTGTTTAGGATGAATGTTGGTGACTCTCTTGGGATGAGAGGTCCATTTGGCAATGGATTCGCTATTACAAAACTGCCTGCGCTGATCGTTGCAGGAGGCGTCGGAGCCGCTCCATTAGCGCCTTTAGCAGAAATGCTAAAAGGTCGGGTATCAACAATTCTGGGTGCTAAGATAGAGGACGAGTTGTTGTTCCGCGAACGTTTTGAGAGCTCAGGGCCTCTTTTGATAGCAACTGAAGACGGCTCGGCGGGATTTAGAGGCTTGACTATTGATTTGCTTAACCGTGCTGACGGCTATCAAGAAATAGTATCTTGTGGCCCCGAACAGATGATGCGCAAAGTGCTAGATCACGCAGTTGAGGTGCGAGTACAGAGTCAGTTTAGCTTGCAGCGTTACATAAAGTGTGGCGTCGGCTTATGTGGTTCATGTTGCATCGACCCATCAGGTTTGCGCGTGTGTGTTGATGGTCCCGTTTTTACGGGAAAACAGCTGAATGATGGTGAATTTGGGAGATACATGCGTGACGCGACGGGTAGAAAGGTGAAGTTTTGATCGGCCGTTTTAAGGCGCAACAAGAGGTCTTTTTCGGGACTTTTGACGGTAAATACGTGCATCGAAATGAAATTACGTACGAATTTGAGGATGTCACAGTGCTTGCACCGACCTGTCCAAGCAAGATTGTTTGTGTGGGCTTGAATTACATCGATCACGCACTGGAACTGAAAGAACTAGTCCCAGCGAAGCCTGTGCTATTCCTCAAACCTTCGACCAGTGTGATTGGTCCCGGCGAAAATATTGTTTATCCAATTTCGAGTGAGCGCGTAGATTATGAAGGTGAACTTGGGGTGGTTATTGGTCAGCGATGTAAAAACGTAGTAAATCCTGAGCAAGTTATTCTTGGATATACATGTTTTAATGATGTAACAGCACGGGACCTACAAAAGGAGGATGGCCAATGGACTCGTGCAAAGAGCTTTGACTCTTTCGCACCAGTCGGTCCGTTTGTTTCGACTAATCTAGATCCTAGAAACGTAGCGATTAAGACTCGGGTTAACGGTCGATTGAAGCAGAGTTCAAATACTAGAGATCTTATCTTTGACGTTGATTATTTGATAAAGTTTATTTCACGGATCATGACGCTTGAAGCGGGAGATATAATCGCAACCGGCACCCCGCGAGGTGTGGGGCAACTCAGGGCGGGGGATGTAGTCGAGGTTGAGATCCCCGGTGTTGGAACGCTTTCTAATGAGGTTATCAGTGAGGCCGCAGTGGCGTTTTGATGACGAATCCAAACGATGCTTATGAGGGAGTATGACTGTACCAAAGAACTTTGATCATCAATACATCGAGTCAAAATGGCTTATCGCTTGGGACTCGGATATGTATCGTTATCGCGGCGGGGAAACCAAAGAGCGCTTCATAATCGATACGCCGCCACCATATCCAACTGGTAATTTTCACCTTGGAAACTCCCTTAATTGGTGCTATATTGATTTCATCGCACGCTATAAGCGTATGAAGGGCTATGATGTAAAATTCCCACAAGGATGGGACTGTCACGGTCTTCCAACTGAAGTAAAGGTCGAGACAACCCAGAATATAACTAAAAACCAGATATCTCGTGCTAAATTCAGAGCATTGTGCGAAAGCTTGACTCGAGAGAACATCGGTTTGATGAAGGGAACGATGCAGCGCCTTGCGTTTTCAATAGATTGGTCGCAAGAGTTTGTGACTATGGAAAAAGCATACTACGCCAAGACGCAGAAATCGTTTGTGCAAATGTACCAAAAGGGCCTTATCTACAGAGATGAGCACCCTGTAAACTGGTGTCCGCGCTGTGAGACTGCTATCGCCTTTGCTGAAGTGGACTATAACTCACGATCCACCATCCTTTATCATCTTTTTTTTGAAGGCAGCGATTCGGGATCAGTCGAAATAGCTACAACGCGTCCTGAGCTTTTAGGTGCTTGCGTTGCTGTTGCAGTTAATCCGAGTGATGAACGCTATGTCAGCTTAATTGGCGGGACCGTACGAACACCTCTTTATGATGAAGAGGTCGCCATTATAGGAGACGAAGCTGTCGATCCCACCTTTGGCACTGGTGCAGTGATGATCTGCACATTTGGCGACAAGCAAGACGTGCGATGGTGGAAAAAGCACAATCTGCCACTTAAAAAAGTGATTGGAAAAGATGGCCGCATGGCGGATAAACGATACAACGGATTAACCATTGGAGGGGCAAAGGAATGCATTATTGCAGATCTTTTTGACAATAAGCTCCTGCAAAAACAGGATCGCGTTGAGCAGAACGTAGGATTCCACGATCGATGTAAAACACCGATTGAAATCCTTTCTGAGAGCCAGTGGTTTATTAAGATTGATAAGGATGCAATACTCGCTCGAGCAGCAGAGATTGAGTGGATCCCATCGTACATGTTTCATCGCTTGAAGAATTGGACTGAAAGTGTTGAATGGGATTGGTGCATCTCTCGCCAACGCATTTTCGCTACACCTATTCCAGTTTGGTACTGCGATGAATGTGGCAAGGTCATGGTTGCTGAAGAACAGTGGTTACCTTTGGATCCCACTCAAGAGGCTCCCAGATGTGTTTGTGAATGCAGCTCATCGAGTTTTACACCTGAGTATGACGTTTTAGACACATGGATGGACTCATCGCTCTCCGCTCTGAACGCTGCAGGTTGGCCTGAAGCTCAGTATCAGACGCAGTTTCCTACTCAATTGCGGCCACAAGGTCACGATATCATCAGGACATGGGCGTTTTATACAATACTACGGTCAGACGCCCTTGTAGGAAGAAAGCCCTGGGAAAGCGTCTTAGTCAATGGGATGGTGCTCGGCAAAGACAACCAGAAGATGAGCAAGTCGCTGGGTAATATAATCGCTCCAGAAACCGTTATTGAGCAATATGGCACAGATGCGCTTCGACAATGGGCAGCAATCGGGGGCTCTGTTGGATCTGATGTTCCATATAGCACAAATGATTTGAAAGCCTCTTCAAGATTTTTAACCAAGCTTTGGAACATCTTTAGATTTTCTATGTTACATTTCTCTCAAGGAGTCCAGCCGGTCATTTATGGATCTCAAAATCCAAGTGAGATATGGTTAATTTGTAATCTTATTGATTTGGTTGACTCGGTCACCTCCAGTATGGATCGGTTTGCCTTTGACGAAGCTCTTAAGGAAATTCGCTCTTTTGTTTGGAACACCTTAGCCGATCATTATATCGAAGCGGTCAAAGGAAGGCTTTATGAACGGGACGCGTACTGCATTGCTGCTTTGCACCTTGCACTTAATACGATAGTTACGCTGCTAGCACCATTCTGTCCATTCTTTTCGGAGGAGTTGTTTTCACACATAAACCCCGGAAGTGATAGTGTTCATCTACACTCGTGGCCTGTGCTTTTCTTAAAGCCGCTAGGAGCGATTTCATCCGAATCGACACCTACCCAGGGAGACGTACAGCAGATAGCGATTACAGCGTCTCAAAAAGAAGTCCAGGAAGCACGGCGCACAGGAGAACTCGTCAAAGAAATTATTGCCAGTGTTAGGCGATACAAATCAGAGCAACGTATCGCGCTGAACGCTCGAATTGAAGGAATTTATGTGTATTTGGATCGTGATATGTCTTACGGAGCGCCGGATATTAGTAATGCGCTAAATGCTGATATTGAATATAGGACAGGCGAACCAGATATTAGCGAGTATGTCACTGAAATTGGTCCAAATCTTGGTTCGTTAGGTCCACGTTTTAAGTCTGAAGTAAAGCGTGTGGTAGAGTTAATAAAAAGCACTCCTGCTAAGGAAATCGCTGATCAAATAGCTACGGGTTCCATAATGATCGACGGCCGTGAGTTTTTACCGACGGATTTCATTGTTAAAAAAGAGTGGTCTGTGGGGGGAATGATAGTCGACGTTATTAAGCTAAGCGAAGGGACGATCCTTATTAAACGAATGTAGCGTCAGTCACCACCCTTCGACGACAAGTTCGTACTTTTTCATGCAATTGAGTACTTCTTCATCAGTTAGATCGGAGAACCGTCCATAGAAGCTTGCAACCGCAAACCAGGGACGATTGCTTGTTAGTGGACAAATGTATTCATCTACTTGAGATTTAACGAGCATTTCAGCGTCTTTAGAAGCGACTGGGACCGCCATAATCACTTTTTTAGGCTGGCGCTTTCTAACATAATCGATCGCAGCTAGGGCGGTGTACCCCGTTGCCAGGCCGTCATCGACTATTATAGCTATGCGGGCTGTCAAATCGGGGAAGGGCTTGTTTCCTCTATACCTTTTTTCACGTCGTTTTACTTCTTCAAGCACGCCTTCTGCAATTTTATCGATTTCAATGTTCGTTAGTCCGATATAGCTGATTAGATCATCGTTTAGGACTTTAGATCCGTCTGCTGTAATTGCCCCAAAGCCCGTTTCACTGTTCGACGGAATTGGCAACTTTCGTGGTATAACTAAATCGAGTGGCGCGCGCAGACGCGTCGCTATAGGAAATGCGACTTCAACGCCTCCTCGTGGAATTGCTAAAACCACGGCGTTTTGACCTTCGTACCGCGCTAACAAGTCAGCTAGTGCATGTCCAGCTTGGATACGATCCTTATACATACACGTCACTGCGTTTTGCAGGTTTTTATAGTTATATACTTAAATAAACAGAAACCGAGTTATTCGGTGTAAGACAGTTTTAGTTTGCGTAAACCGTCGATAATTATATAAGACATAGATGTACACTAAGGTATATATATTTACTATGTAGTTAAAATAAAGACAGTGTGGTAAGCATGAAAGACGTAAAGATCTTATTAGATGAAGATGAGATGCCCAGAAGCTGGTACAACATTCAGGCGGATCTACCGGTTAAACTGCCACCCCCACTAAACCCGCACACTCAAGAACCTGCGACATTAGACGAACTACTTGCACTCTTTTCTAGTTCGCTGGTTAAGCAAGAAGTGGCAACAAGTCGCTACATCGATATACCAGACGAGATTTTGGAGGCATATTTAAGGGTCGGACGGCCGACCCCGCTGTACCGGGCTAAAAGGCTTGAGAACTATTTGAAGACGCCAGCCCGTATCTACTATAAACGGGAGGATGTATCGTTTACAGGATCGCACAAGCCAAATTCAGCTATTGCCCAGGCGTATTATAACAAAATAGACGGCACCGAAAGTCTTGTAACGGAGACCGGGGCCGGTCAGTGGGGCACCGCGCTAGCGCTTGGGTGTTCCATGTTTGACCTTGCGTGCAAGGTTTTTATGGTTAGGGTTAGCTACGATCAAAAGCCTGGACGAAAAACGCTTATGCAGCTCTACGGGGCTGATGTCATAGCGTCGCCCTCAACTTTAACGCAAAGCGGACGGAAAGTGCTTGCGGAATCTCCAAATCACCCGGGTTCTCTAGGGATCGCTATAAGTGAGGCAGCAGAAACGAGTCTGGAATCTGCAAACGCTAAATATGCGTTAGGTTCCGTCCTAGAACACGTCCTGCTTCATCAGACAATCATAGGGGAAGAGACTGTTGCGCAGCTCAAGAAAGCAGACGAAAATCCTGACATTATGATCGGGTGCGTGGGCGGAGGATCGAATTTCTCTGGGTTTGCTTATCCTCTTCTTGGGGATCATATCAGAAACGGTAATGGAACGCAATTTATAGGAGTGGAACCGACAGGTTGCCCGTCACTTACAAAGGGTGAATACAGGTACGACCTCGGCGACGTGGCGGGTTTTGCGCCACTGGTTAAAATGTATACATTGGGACACGATTTTGTCCCCTCGCCGATACACGCAGGTGGGCTTCGTTATCACGGGGCTGCACAAAGCTTGAGTCTCCTAAAGAATCTTGGATATATAGACGCCGTATCCTTTGAGCAGGTTCAGACTTTTAAGGCAGGTGCTCTCTTCACCCGGACTGAAGGCATCTGTCCAGCTCCAGAATCGAGTCACGCGATTCAAGCAGCAATAGACGAAGCAATCAAATGCAAGAAGACCGGTGAGGCTAAGGTAATTGTGTTTAACCTTAGTGGCCACGGGCTTTTAGACCTTGCCGGTTACGAAAAATTCCTCAACAATGAGTTAAATGGAAACGGCAATAGTTCTTGATCATCGAACTTCGATTTAGTTGGAACGTCAGACCCACAGTCACTAAATTGGCCCTTAATATGACAGAAATGTGATCTGATGGATTTTAGGGTGGAAAAGACTCGGCTTTAGTCCTCTTTCCACTGCTCTTCTATTTCGGGGTTGTTTGGGTGATCTTTTGTCTTTCTCTTGAAGACCTTATCACGCCCTTCCATATAAAAAGCCTCTTCAGCAGTTATTTCATCTTCTTCGACAAGCTCCTCTCGACCTTCAGGTGTGTAGACGCCTTCACCAGCGGCGGTCTCCTTGTCCACGACCTCTTTGTCGTATTGATATCCATAGTCAGGTTCTTTTCCCCATGGCTCGTGATCGATCTCTTCAACAACTTCGCCATTTTGTTTTTCGCCGACTTCGTCTATCTTAAGTTCAAGAGAGCCGTCATAGATTTCCGTATCTTCTTTTTCATCGTCCGCTTCAACAACTCTTTGAGCTTTTGACTTAACGAGTTTGTCGTTATTTTCTTCTTCTTCCAAAAAATCTGATCGCTGATCGTCCTGATCCATAAGTTTATCTTCGCTATCTTCGCGAGGCATAATAATCTATAGAAAGATTTAGCACTATATAGTTAAAGGGGTTCAGTTCGCGACGATTTGCTAGTGTCTAAGCATCCACCGCTGTTTGCCGCTTGGCGGGTAGCATAATATGCTCTAGCGGCCCATCAAAAAAAGTTACATTTTTTCAATCCATTCGTTGAATAAATCATATTGTGAGAACAGATCAAAAACGGGGACGTCAAGAGGGTCTTTGAAATAAACTGCGAGCTCATCTACCAGCCCACCTATTCCTTTTTGCTTTGCTAGTTCCATAAAGCGGATAAGATCAATAACCAGGGGTGCAGCTAATATACTATCACACCCTTGCCAAGTGAATTGCATGTTCATGCGATGGTCCAAAAAGCCATTGAACGATATAAAGTCCCAAGCAACTTTGTGATCGGATAGAGGCGGAAAATAATCGATTCGGCTACCCAAATGCGGTTCATATCCTAACATCTTCGGCACAACGCGCGTCTTTGTGATGAGCTTAGATTGTTTATTTTCAGGATGCTGCAATATGCGCCCGTCTAAATTTCCAAGGATGTTGCTACCATACCACCCATCGATTCTTAGATGACGTAACTTGAACATGGGTACGAGTGCTGTTTTGACCAAGGTCTCGCCAGTTTTCCCGTCTTTTCCACAGTGCGGTACGCCCTGCTTTTTTGCCAGTTCCTTTATTGCCGAGATATCGTTCCCCATAGATGGAGTGAAATTAATGTAAGGCATGCCATTCTTGATGGCGCAGTAAGCGTAGATTGCGCTTGCTGGAATCTGGTTTGAGTTCGATTCTATAGCTGTTTCAAAACTTTCGAGCGTGGCATGCTCAGCTTGAGGCGCGAAGTAAGGCTCGGTTGAGGCTAAATTTATAACGACACAATCTTCATTTCCGGCATAGTTTTGAAGATCATTAGATACCTGCTTTGTTGCTTCGCTCAGCGTTTGCTCACCGCAGTCACCAAGAGCCGTTATAGCATTTCCACAGTTACTGACGATGCCACATCTAACTGGTATTGCATCTATCTCCTCTTTCATTTTCCCCAGTTGCGTTGTGTCAAAGGTATTGTTCTCGCTTACGTTTTGGCACATTGCTTCATACAACGAGACGTTTCTGATGTCGTGACCGCCAAACTCTATGTCTTCAAGTCGCGCAAGATTGAGTCGGGAGAACTTTTCGTCCTCAGACGGTATACCACTCGCTGAGCTTAAACCTCGTTTAATCGCTAGAATGCCCACAAGTGTTGTAGTAGCAACGGCGCCTTTGATACCGACGAACCATACCTTCATCGTTGTCGAATCTACCCTCAATCTATAAAAAATCTTTTAAAAAGAAGGAGTGGCTCAATACGAAATTTCGCGTCTTCTGCGTCTTATCGCAGTCGTTTAATGGCGCACGGGTAAAAAATAAGAGGATTTATTACGGCTAAATGGAAAGCCACAAACCGTACATCTTAACTACTCTTTCTTCTTTTTATCTTCAGAAATAAAAATGTGTTCGGGCTTCTTCTCTTCGGGCTCGCAAATGCCTTCAGTATCAGGGCCGAGGTCGCACACTTCAAGCTTTTTAATATTTTCCATATCTTGTTCGTGTGCATAGTTTGCGTTGTAAGAATCGGTGTCAGGGGCATTTAGCGTTCCTGTCTTGATGTCTTTCTTAAACGTGTACTCTTCTTTTTTCTCTTCGGCCATCAGCTATCACCTCATTAACATTAGTGAGGCTTCTATTAATTAGTATCGGTTCAGATAAAGCCTATGAAAAAGACTTGATTGGTTCGATGTATAGCGTAAGTGGTTTGAGTGACGCCTTTCCGAATTGTTCAGCTTATTTACCAACAACCGTGTATTTCGCAAATAATCACTGAATGACTCGCACTTTAATTCAGCTAGACATAAATGTGTGCAAGTGATTTTTAAAAGTGCATATTGGAGATGATTTAATATTAAGTTTCAGACCTTTGAGTTTGAACTTCGTAAGTTCGTTTCCTCCTCGGGAATGCGGGATAGCTACTTTTACAAGCGATCTTGCCGCAACCATATCTAACGTGGCAGATAGTACTACGTGGAGCGTCACCGTTGTTAAAGAGTGCAAGAATCTTTTTTTAAGTAACGCTTCTCTGCGACAACAGGCAGCGCAACTTAGCAAAAAAGAATTTGTTTGTAGCAAGCGCTTCATCTCAAGAACGTTTAATGTTATCGAAGACTGCGACGTTAATAGTTTCGTGACTGCTGCCAACAAGATAAACAGCTCGAAAATTGATGTAGTGAATATTCAGCACGAGTTTGGACTTTACAGCGGTGACTTTGGCAGCTACATTTTGGAATTCATGCGCCGAGTAAGAAAACCAGTAGTCACTACAATGCACACAATCTTGCCAAATCCCCCATCTGGAATGAGGGATGTAGTTAGAGACATTTACGCGTTGTCGGATAGAGTCATCACATCAGCAAATGCTGGAATAGAACTGCTAAATAACACTTATGGGCTAAATAAGAAAAAGCTTACACTCATCCCGCATGGGGTGCCTGCGGTGCCTTTGGTAGATACAGCGTTGCCAAAACGACGTTTAGGCTTGTCAGGAAAGTTTGTTATCGCAAGCTATGGTTTAATGAATCCAGACAAAGGGATTGAGAGCGTGATAGAAGCCCTACCTTCTGTTATTGATGCTAACCCAAACAAAGAAATAGTATACATGGTCGTTGGAGAGCCGCATCCTGCTCTCGACGAAAAAGTGCGACAGCGTTATAAGGGCAAGCTTGACGACCTCATAAAGAAGCTTGGTCTTGCAAAAAATGTTGTCTTTGTTCAGCGCTATCTATCAAATAAAGAGATGATCGCTTACTTTTTGGCAACTGACCTATGCGCTGTGACAAATACAAATCTCAATCAAATATCCAGCGGTGTACTCTCTCAAGCAATTGGCTGTGGCAAGAGCATTATAGCTACGGAGTTCACTCACGCAACAGAAGTCTTGTCACACGGGAGGGGCATGTTAGTGAAGTTTGGCTGTCCTGAAGATTTAACTGAAAAAATAAATCTATTAATAAGTGATAACGAGCTTCGAAAAGCGATGAGTCGCCAAGTGTATGAATACGCTCAGTCCATTACTTGGGACAGAATCGCCCGCTTGTACTTAGCGGTCTTCAAGCAAACAAGAGCCCCCATCAAACCAACAGCTTCCACGCCCGTTTCAACCTTGCGCAGTCGCGTTGGTCATGAGGATTGAGTAGACGGTGTATTCAGTAAAACTTGACTTTTGGATCTGTCCGCCCAAAAAGCCATCTGTTCGTTTCAGCAGCAACCAAATTAATTAGTTGTGTAATTTCACATTAACTCAAGTTTAGCCAATGCTTCAGATGACTCCGCGCATACTGTGGTAACGTCACTAAGCGCTTCGCCGAAACATGCTCTTGCCTCGTCATATTCCTTGAGTGAAATCCTTCCTATAGCTTCTGTTAGTTTACGTGCGGTTTGTGCAAAAATAGCATTAGAATGTAGCACTTTTTGTGCAAGTTTTATTTCCATTAAAAGTGAATTTAAATAGGTCTCTAAAATTCTAAGGCCACCAATGAATTGATCATCCTGCAGGCCAATAAGTTGTTCTAGCAGTTGGTTTGCTATTGATACTTCGGATTTTAATTGCTCTCCGTATTCAAATTTTCGTATCAAGTTTTTAGGATCAGCCATGTGTTGCACCATATCAAATTAGGTGGTTCGCGTACATATATTTGATTAAAAATTTGTTAGACGGACTAGCGTGCTTAACGAAATAAGGGCATATCTTGTGAATAACCTTTCTTAGCTATACTCAAAGTAATACAAGGTCATTTAATCTCATTTTACAGCTTTGAGTGCCTCGTTTCTTAAAAAAATAGGCAACATTTACGCTATCATTCAGCGTATTTGTTGAATTTAGTGTTGTGCTCGAACTGCCATGCTATATTGAACAACCGTGCTTCATCAAGTTGATCGCCTATGATTTGCAAACCAATTGGCAACTTCCCCTTCTTCCCACATGGAATGGAAAGTGCGGGAATGTTCGCAAGATTAACGGGGACAGTGTTTATATCCTCCTTATATAATGACAAAGGATCTTCTATTTTCTCTCCAATTTTAAATGCAACGTGGGGCATCGTTGGTGCTATAAGCGCATCATGTTTTTGAAAGGCTCTCTTAAAGTCTGCCCTAATCAGCGTACGTGCTTTGAGTGCTTTCAGGTAATATTTGTCGTAGTATCCCGCTGATAGTGCGTAAGTTCCGAGAAGCACGCGCCTTTTAACCTCTTTGCCAAATCCAGATGCCCTATTCTTTGAGAATGTTTGATGCCAATCTTGATCTTTTTTGACTCGGTGCCCATAGATTATCCCACAGTACCGTGCTAGGTTAGACGAGGCTTCTGACATAGCTTGGATATAATAAGCTGGAAGTGCATATCTCAAGCTGGGCATTGATATCTCAACTGCTTCAGCGCCTAAATCCACTAGTATATTTATTGCTTTCCGCGTCGCGTTCTCCACGGCTGCATCGACCCCTTCGCCAAAAAAATCGAGAGGCACTCCAATCTTTAAACCCGTTATATCGTCTGATATCGACTGTTCACAGCTAGTTACCGGCAGATTGAGCGAAGTGCTATCTGCGGGATCGTGGCCGGCAATAACCTCAAACAACGTAGCGCATTCTTTGACTGTCCGTGCAATTGGGCCGATCTGTTCTAATGAGTTGCCATATGAGATGAGTCCACTTCTTGAAACCCTACCGTATGTTGGTTTCAACCCAACCACTCCGCAGAACGATGCTGGACACCTTATGGACCCCCCTGTATCAGAACCCAATGCGAGATCTGCTTCATATGCCGCTACAGAAGCTGCACTGCCACCCGATGAGCCACCTGGTACACGGTTGATATCCCAAGGATTCTTGCAAGGCCCGAAGAAGCTTGTCTCTGTCGATGCGCCCATAGAAAATTCGTCCATATTAGTCTTGCCAATCAAGATAGCACCTTCTGCACGCAGTCTCTGAATAACAAATGCGTCGTAGGGCGGAACGTAATGTTCAAGCATCTTCGAAGCGCACGTTGTTCGCAGGCCCTTGGTTGATATGGCATCTTTGATCGCGATGGGTACACCTGCTAATCGTCCATCCAGTTTGCCTGCGTCAGCTTCTACAGCTTGCCGTCGAGCGCCTTCATAATCAACCGTAATGAATGCGTTAAGGTCGCTGCGTTCGATTGTTTTAAGCGCCTTCTCGATATGTTCTCGCTGGCTCATATTATTCGGGGGCCTCTAAAATAACCGCCGTCGACTCGTGGGGCATTAGATAGGGCTTCTTGCTGTGACAGGCTTGGTGTGATTTCATCGGTGCGAAGCACATTGTCCTCCTCTTGTTGTAGTAGCTTCGCTTCGACATCTTCTAGTTCTTCGAAATATTCCAATATGGTATTTAATTGAATAGTAAACTCTTGGAGGTCCTCATCATCAAGCTCAATGCAAGCAAGGCGCGCTATATGTTCAACATCGGTTCTTATTATCATGCTGCCACCAATATGCCTTGTTTTTCCGCAATTGATCGCAAATAAAGACTTAATATACCTCTGCTATTTGATTGATGCATTTTTATACGCGCTAATCTCTGCAACATTGAAGTCACCCCTGTGCCGTACTGTATCGCTTTTTTCTTTCTATAAGCTAGCTCCCATGGCATTACTTGTTCAGCTACCCTTCTTAACACGTATTTGTTAGTCCCGTCATGTAGTTTCCAAGTAGAATCAAGCGCCAATCCGAAAATAACCACTCTTGGATCTAGATATGGCAGCACGATGTCTAACGAATGAGGTGCTACAGCTAAGTTGTCTCGTTCAAGGTTGTCTCTTGCGATGTTAAGTACGTCCCTTTCGAGTGCGTTGTTCAGCATGTCGTTCGGTGCAGAGTGCAAACTTGCATATTTAGAATAACCTGCGAATAGTTCATCAGCCCCTTGTCCAGTTAAAATGGACGAAAATCCAGCGGCTTTTGCTTGCTTAGCTAGGACATAAAAAGGGAGAGCAATAGCGATATCGAGGGGGTTGCAGCTCTCGATAGCTTCAATTACAATAGGCAAAAATATTTCGAGATCATGCGCGTTTAGCTCAATGGTTTGAAGATCTACATTCAGTAAACGTGCTGCGTGCTGTGCACTTTTTAAATCGTGCGATCCTGGTAATCCCACGGTGTAATTTAAGTGACTCGCGCAATCGGGCATCAATTTGCATAGCAAAGTGCTATCGACTCCCCCCGAGAACGCAATGCCCATTTGTTCTTGAGCTACGTCATCTAAAACACATTCGAGCACATTGCGCAAACCACTCACAGGTTCTGATGCGTTTTCGGCCTTGTTCAACAACGTAGAGGAGCTTTTGCGACTCACAGCGATATCCCGCAATCCGGAAATAGTCACTACTGTACTTGGATCAACTCGTTTAGTTTTCTTAATTCCAATTGACCAGAGTGCCTTGCGTTCAGAGGCGAATGCGCAAAGCGTACTCGTATCGTTTATGCCGTAAAACAAAGGACGTAACCCTATAACATCTCTGTCCAATTTTAAAGCAATAGAGTTTGTGATGCATGCTCGAGCGTAGCTTGCGTAATTGCTATCAGAAGCTAAGACTGCAAAACCATGCTGGTTCGATTCTTCTGAAAGTGTCGCGAGACCAAGAGCACTTACAGCAAATTCCATTCCATCAGCTAGCTCTCCACGTAAAGATCGATGTACACTTCCCCTGTATGCGAGCGTCTTGCACATTTTCGGCAAAGCTTCGTGGGCGCATTCTCCGATAGCTCCGACTATTCCAGACACTCGTTCTGCCTCAGTAGCGCCACAACTCGCTCAACTTGCTCAACAGCCGTTCCTATGTAATTCTCAGGGCTAATCATGAACTCAATTTGGTCTTTTGAAAAATGTTCCGCGATGAGAGGTTCTTTAAGTAACGTATCTGAGAAAGAGTCTCCGCAAGCGTAAGCATCCATTGCAGCCGTACGTATAATTTCGTGAGCGCGTTGGCGCCCGATTTTCTTAGTCAGCTGTATCATTACTGCTTCGCTCATGTTCAATCCTCGCATCAGACTGAGGTTCTGTTTGATACGTTCTTCATTGAATTCTAAGTTAGTTAGCACGTCAATGGAGAGCGTAATTATGTGATCTGATAAAATTGTTGTTTCAGGAAAGGTAATCCGCTCACTGGAGGAATTTGTTAAGTCTCGTTCGTCCCACAACGTGTTGTTTTCTAATGCGGGAAGAACAAACGATCGTATGATTCGTGCGAGGCCGCAGATTTGTTCCGATTTAATGGGATTTCGCTTATGTGGCATCGTTGATGATCCAACCTGTTTTTTTCCAAAGCCTTCAGAAATTTCAGCTATCTCACTTCTTTGGAGTGTTCTAATTTCAGTAAATATTTTTTCAAGTGAAGTTGCGATGTTAGCCAGCAGCATTATGTATTCTGCGTGGCGGTCACGTTGGATGATTTGCGTTGCTACTTCTACTGATGCTAGCCCGAGCAACTCGAGCGTTCGTGCTTGTATCTCCATTCCTTGTTTTCCAAAAGCTGCTTGTGTCCCTACGGCCCCTGTCATTTGGCCTACTTCTATCCGCTTTCGGGATTCGTAAAGCCGGTGCAAATGTCGATCTATTTCCATCGCCCAAACGGCGAATCTCATGCCATAGGTTGTAGGCACAGCAATTTGACCATGAGTTCTTGCTGCACAAACTCGAGCTTTGTTTTCACTAGCAAGGTCAACCAAAACGTTTCTAAGTCGCTTAAGTTTTAACACGAGAATGCTAAACGACTCTCGGAACTGGAGCGCAAGCGCAGTGTCGATAATATCGTTAGAAGTCGCACCATAGTGTACATAGTCATTTTCAGTTCCGATCTGTTCTGAAATCGCTTTAACGACAGCCATAATGTCGTGGTGGATTTCGGCTTCAATTTCTGCGACGCGCTCACTAGTAACCTTGCTTACTGCCATTTCAATTTCATCTGCCGCTTTTCTAGGGATGTACCCGCAATCAGCTTCGGCCTTAGCAAGAGCTACTTCTACCTCGAGCAAGTAACGGAGTTTTCCGTCCTCGCTCCAAATTTGTTTCATCTCGCTGGAGCCGTATCGGAATTCTATTGGATGAACTGACATCTTTTGCCCTCAGTTTATTGAGTTGCGTAGCATGCGCTATTGCGTCAAACTTTTTTTGTTGAAGAATCGTCGTGACATATTTTAGGTGTACTTACCTTAGAGTGCTCGTACCTAATTTTACAGCGTTGCTGGGGCTACCTGTTAGGAAGTTTATGCGCCAAACTTAACCCCTTTGCCCAGCAGATCAGTCAGTACGGGCATTATATCACGACCATAAATTCGATCCATTCCTCCTGTAGCCGCTATGTACTCGTTGAATACGCTAGTTTGATCAGCGCGAACTCCTTTTCCTCGTATGAGAAATGGAACGGGATCGCCCGAGTGTTCTTTAAGGCTTATTGGAGTAGTGTGATCTGCTGTTATAACGACAAGTGTCTCGTCATCAATTTCCAAATTTGATAATGCCCTATCAACTCGCTCCAGAAAGTGCGTTTTAGCGTTGAAATCACCGTCGTGACCTGCTTCATCTGCGCCTTTTATGTTGAGGAGCACAAAAGTGTGTCGTTTTAGCGCTTCATTTACATTCTTCACTTTCTCATCGATATTTGAATCAATGTGTCCTGTAGCACCTTTAGTGGGTACATATGTCATCCCGGTCAATTTACCAATCCCGATTACTAGTGCGGTCGCTGCAATTACTGCAGCTTTCAAGCCTGTACGTTTTTCAAATGGGACAAGATGCGGAACCGAGCCCACTCCACGAAGCAACACTGCGTTTGCTGGAAGTAGATTTGATCGCGATCGCTCCACATTAACCGGATGATTGCCAAGTATTAAAGAAACCTGCCGCGTAAAATCATTGACAATTTTTGCGGTTCTGCGTGCTGAGGCGTCTTTGGCAATTGGCTTTGAATATAAAAACGGCCCTACATGTTTGGGGTCGGTTTGAGTGATTTTTGGACTAAGCCCCTCCCCTCTAAGTACAAGAACTGCTCTATGCCCTGCAGACTCTTTAAACAAGAACTCACAATCTAGATCAAGTTGCTCTCTAATTGCGTCGGACAGCGACTTAGTACCGTCAATACGACCTGCACGTCGGTCGACAACTATGCCATCCTTGACTGTAGCAAAGTTGCCGCGAAACGCGATGTCGCCTGGCCGAACTTTAATACCGACGCCGGCTGCTTCGAAAGGTCCACGTCCTGTGTACACCTTATTTACTGGATAACCTAATAGCGATAGATGGGCTGTGTCAGAACCAGGAGGCGTCCCTGGTGCTATGACGTCCATAATCCCTAAAATCCCGTCTTGCGCTAGTCTGTCAAAAAAAGGAGTGGTAGCTGCCTTCAACGGTGTCGTTGCTGCAACCGTTGGACGGTCGGCTGCCCCATCGAGCACAACAAACAAGATCTTCTTGGCTACGCACATGTCGGAGCTAGCTGCCAAGTATTGAAATAACGATTAACAATTTTCTATGGTTCGGCCAATATTTTTGTCTTGCTGATTTCAACACGTCGTAATGGGTAAATGATCTTTGATTTTTTGTAGATATCACTTGCAAGTTTTCCGAGCACTACTTCGTGGATAAATTGCTCATAATCGAGATCTTTTGCACGTTCACGTAAGGTACCGTTCATTATATCTCGAATCGCTTTGATTTGAGAAGATCCAGCGCGTTTGATAGTCAGAGACATTGGTTTGAGGTGAACTTTGAACCCGTCTTTTGTAGTAACGATAATGTTTGATTCTACGAGACTTGTTCGCCTTTTTACCAAACTTCTTAAGTAATCTCGCGTAAGCTCGTGTCCAGTGAACCTTGTGTGTGCGGATTCACCACTGACCTCGTTCACTTTAAAATGCATTTTCACGTTCTGCTTACCGAGGTCATTTGTCAGCTCACCGAGGGTGGTGTCCATAATCCTACCAACTAATTTGGCAGGATCATCAGCGGGAGTTGATCCTATGCTCATTTTTCCGAAGATTTCGGGGGTAACTACGTCGTACCATTTCTTTGCTTTCCAGCCTTCAGCTTTTTTCCTAGTCTGTCTTCTCGCCATCCAAATACTCCTTTTATAAGCTTAACGACACTGAATATTTATGACTGCGCTTTGATTAAGGCTCATTCCGATTGTTTCTTAAAGCTCAACCATATATTAAAAATCATACCATATAACATTTTTTCAAAGGAATTGTATCCCCTCTGGCAGCTCTCCAATAAGCTTAGCAAATTTCGGCGGCCAAAATTCAATATCTAAGCCTTTCTGCGCAAAAAAGGCGGCAGCCCATCGTTCCAAGCCGATACCTGAACACCCTGACCACAACTCTCCTTTTTGGGTTTTTACGTTAAAACCGCGAGGATATTTGTCTCCGTTGACGCTTACGTTTTGAAATTCAAGCCACTCGCTAGAAGCACGCTCACCCCGATACGGCAGATAGGCCTCATAATCTACGGTGCCAACTGAAAGATCAGATGAAGTATCCAATAATCCCTCTTGGGCCATAAACCATGGCGTTACGCGTGCCTTCCTCCATTCGAGGTCTAAGATGTCATTAAAAATGCGTGTATAACGTCTTTCAAGTTTCTGAGCTTCGTTACTTACTTGGTTTTGGTCACCGACCCAGACAATTTCAATCCTGTGAAACTCGTCAACACGTTCTATACCGTGTATACCGCCACTTTCATAGCGATGTGACGTGCCCGACCGATCGAATACCTTAACAGGAAGTGATTGAGAAGAAATTGTTTCACCTTGCAAAAAAGGCCAAAAAGATGGGCATTGCGCGTAACACATGCCGCCAATAGGGTCATCGATTTTCTCTCTGATCAACGTTAAGGGTATCTCATTAGTGACTTTATAATAGTCGGTTACCTCCTCCCAATAATCAGGATCACGCGTTTTAGGACTTGAAATATAATAAATTTCTGGATAGATGCCGCGTGCGTGCCCAGATCGTTTCCAGACTTCCCACGGAACCATCTTAGGAAAAATCATCTCTGAATAGCCAAGTTGTTTAATAATCTCCTTTTCGATAACTCGTTGAAAAGTGCTGAAAACTTTCGTTATTTGAGGGCCGAAAATCCATTGCCCTCGACTCATTCCGTGCTTAATCCATTGGCGCTTTTGTAGTACCTCAGTAGGATCGAGTTGAAAGAAGACCGTTTTTTCCGGGCTTTTCCAGATCAACTCCCAATTTTCAAGCTTTGTTCCGTGCTGTTCTTGTTTAATCTTCTCTTCAACAAGACTCACTATTCGGTCTGGTATCTTGTTCTCTACGTCTTGTTCGCTAACCAAAAGTTTTAACTTTAACACTTTGTTTTCAAATGATACCTCTTGCACAAATGGGAGTTTGAGATGCACCGGAGTTTCGGCCTCAATTAGGATTGTAAACTCTTCAATTTCATAGCCTCTGATGCCAATCCGATATTTAGGCCCGATAATCGTCCCTAGGGCTTTACGAAAGCGTAAAAGTGCTTCGTGCGACCGAGTGTATCTGCCGCTGACGATTCTGATATAAAGCTCATTAGCGTTTGTATGCCACTCAATTATTCTTCCTGCTTCATTGACAGAGTTGCTTGGCACACCTTTGATGAAAAGTACGTTGTTCGCAGCTTCTATTGCTTTTTGCAGTTCGAAATCTGCTTCTTGTGGGAGATTGTCGCTGAACTTCAGACGAGCTTTTAAATCAAACTCCATGTTGTACACCTTGTATGTCGTCTCCAAAAGGAGTCGGGCTAAGCTTTAAGGCCTCGGTTACGTTACGCTAGGGCTCTAGGAATAGTAGCATTTAATATCTATATACCGGTCTCGGCTACGCTAGCCTGCTCTGCAGTCCGAATATGAATATCAAGTTCTTAACTCTAGTGCTTTGCAGTGAAAAGTTCCAAATTAACACGCGCGTGTTTTGCGTTTTTACAGAGGATTTTTACGATGCGATTTAGATCACCTGGTGCAAAAAAAACATTTGTCAGTTAATGGCGTGGTTGTAGGTGTCGACCTAACCGGTTTGGCTAACTACCTAAATTTGCTTTAAAACGCGTTGCGAGTGATAATTCCTTAAAAAAGTTTATATTGTTGTCAAGCTTACAAACGTTAACTGTTTATGGGACAATATCCGATTATCAATCGCTGGAGGTCATAATTCTGCGAAATACTTTCTCTAAGATGTTAATCGAGTCTGAGCTGCGCAATCCGACGTGTGACTTTCTTTTAGAGAGGCAAAAAATTGAGTACCGAAAAGAGCTCCTTACCAGCCGAGCGTGCCGAATCAACGTCAAACGATCGGAAAGGAAGAAACAGGCACAAACTGGGATGGGGTACTCGGAGTTAATTGAGCTATCTGCAAAGAATTGCTACTTTTGTCCGACGAACATAAAGACAGCAACGCCAATGTTCCCTTCGAGTCTAGTGTCTGAGGGCAGGATCAAGGTAGGCGAAACGACGGTCTTTCCAAATTTGTTTCCTTTTGCAAAATATCATGCTGTAGCAACGGTATCGAAAGAGCATTTTTTAGGGATTGACGAGTTTACGTTGAAGCAGATTCAAGATACTATTAAAGCAAGTATCGAGTACTTCCGTGCAGTTGCGTTAAGCGACAAGAAAGCCGTATTTCCAATCTTCAGTTGGAATTTCTTAGCGCCAGCGGGTGCGAGCGTCGTCCATCCGCACGTTCAACTTACTGTCGATGAGCAACCGACGAACCTCGCTTGGCTATATTTGTCAGCATGCAAAAAATACTTCAAGCAATACAAGGAAAATTATTGGCATCGCTTGCTCGAAATCGAAGAAAAAGAAGGTGCTAGGTTTCTGGGGAAGATCGGTAGCATCTCTTGGATCACAAGTTACGTACCCCTTGGCAATGACGAAATCTGCGGGGTGTTTCACGATGCCTCATCGCTGTATGAGCTAGATGAAACTGCCATTTCTGACTTAAGCAAGGGACTAAAGAGAGTTTTTACAGCATATTCTATATACGGGGTACATAGTTTTAATCTAAGCACGTTATCAGCTTCAGGTGAAGATGAGAGCTTCAGACTCGTCGTGCGGATCATCGCTCGGCCGTACCCGCAGAGCTATTACAATAACGATTCGGGTTTCATGGAAAGACTTCATGAAGAGGTTATTATCGAGTCTATGCCCGAAAAAGTTGCGTCCGACTTTAAGGAGTACTTCGGGTAGCTTTGGCTTCAGACACTAGAACCATATCTTTCAAGGATTTTAAGCCGAGCTTGTCAGATGATTTAACGATGCCGAGATCGCCCTCTATAAAAAAGGCTGGAATCTCAACTATCCCTTTTTTATAAGCTATATAAGCTCGGTGATGCCCGTCAATGATATGATAGAGGAGGCCCCTCTTAGCTACTACAATGGGGTAAATTACCCCTTGCTTAAACTGCTGTTTGCGAAGTGTGAGTTCTGTTGGATCTAAGAGCTTTTGAGTAGGGATTAGAGATGCGACTTCAACGCGGATGTGTCTTAGAGTAACGTTCGGGTGAAGCGTTTGAAAAAACGTGAAAATACGCTCAACGTTCTCAGAGATAATGTTCTCAATGCTCGCACGAAGCATATCAGTTGCAGTCACGATGCCTACAACCTGCTCACCGTCAACGATAGGAACGTGACGGATATGGTTGTAAGCCATTACGCCTGCGACGCTAACGATGTCATCATCAAGTTTTGCGGTCACTGGGTTGGCCGTCATGAGTTCTGCGATTTTTTCGTGCGGTTTAGCAAGAATAAGATCGGCACTAGTAACAACCCCGACTAGTCTACCATCGGCGACGACGGGAAATCCTTGGTGACCGGTTTTTGCTATAAGAGCTAAAGTGTCTGCTACGGTTGCTTCTGGCTCTAAATCAATGACGGGGGCAGATATATACTCGCTTATGCTTACCATATCTCTCGTGCTTCTTGTGAATAATATCAGGCAGCACTTATCCAACGCAACCAGAAGAGCCGTTCAAATAGTCTGGTTTACGCGCATCTTTGTACCATACGTCACACGATCGATGGCATTCTCGTAAACGAGGGTGTGCTTCCGAGCTATATTTGCCCAAATTATGTGGTTTGCCACGTAGTCTCGCGCGTGCTCGCTGTAGGTGTCGAGCATTAGATCACTAGTAAGCATTATTGTAATGGCTTTTCTTAACTCTTCAAGATCGTCGACAGGGACTGCTATTCCAGCGCCGCTTGCTTCAATTTCTGCCTTTAAACCTTCAAGTGACGAAACAATGGCCGGCTTGTTAAGAGCAAAAGAGTGCGCGAGGTTCCCACTTTGGGACGCATGCTTGTATGGAAGCACGACGAAGTCTGACGCTGAGATTATACTATCATACGTATCAGGATCAAACGCTCCGATTATCTTTTTTATATGTTCTTTCGCTGAGGACGCTTCAATAGCGCGTAACAGCTGCTCTTTGTACTTAATTCCGGTTTCTGAACCCGGTCGTGCGTCACCGGCAATCACGAGTACTGCCTGCTCGCCCGCTTCTTGCATGATTTCAGGCCAAATCTCAATCACATCCTCGAAGCGTTTGTTCGGCTCAAACCAGCCTATACAAAGTGCGACCTTCTTACCAACCAGCCCGAAACGTTCTTTTGCTACTGGATCCGGTACGACTTCTTTCGCTCCATGTGATATGACGTGCACGTTGTGGGGGATCCAGTCGAGGTTATACGGAAGAAAAAGCTTCTGCACTTCAGCGTGAACGATAGCAGAGTCGAGCAAGCGCAAACTAACATCGGTAAAAATGGTCTCAGGGCGATCCAACGATGTATATATCGAATGATAAGTCATAACGGAAGGGATCTTTTCTAGCTTAAGTCGGAAAAGCAATGGAAGGATACGGCTTCCATAGTCTCCATGTGTTAAATAGAGGCCATATTCATGCTGGATATGGACAACATCGGGCTTTATCTGCTTTATTGTGCGATAGATGCTTTCGTCCCAACCAGGATCGTTGGTATCAATAACTGGATAAACCCCTTCTTCCTGGTGCCCTCCACATTCCTCGTCTGTATGACAAATAATTTTCACACTGTGTCCGCTCTTCCGTAGTGCACCCACGAGTTCTGAGCTGTAAGTGGCGATGCCGCAATGACGTGGTGACCAACTTGTAACCATGACGATGTTCATCTTACTCTGCTCCTTAGCAAACAGCTTTGCAATGACCCTTTTTATAACTGTTCACACTCGTATTTTAGCAGTCCTTAATAAGATTTCGGTAAGCTCGCGATGAGAGTTGCGAACCACAATTAAAAACTAATAAAAGCCTTATACATCATAGTCCAACAATTCTTTGGAGTTATAAATGAAAGCACTAATCTTATGTGATGGCTATGGAAAAAAGCAGAGCATCAACGACGGTTCCTCAAATGCGCTTACAGTTTTGACAAAGGGGCTTACGGTCGTAGACAAGCTATTGCTCGACCTCGCTACGGTTGGACTACGCGAGGCAGTGCTTTTGACCACTGTCTCTTCTCGACAGCTGCAGGAGACATTGGGAAATGTGTGCAAGGGCATAAAACTCAGCTTTGAGCACGCCCCTCGGACGTTCCGCGATATAACGTCGTTACTGGCTAAGATCGATGATGATGTCATCGTTTTAGACTCTGGCGTCATCACGGATATTAACTTAAAGAAACTGATAATAAAATTCACCCAATCAGCAGCACCAGTTATGATCTACGCGGCTCTCCGAACCGAGTTGAGCAGTTCTTTCGAACGAGTGTCTCGAGCTTTATTCGATGAACAGCCCCTAACAGTCTACGGAGGAATTTTCTGTGTACGAAAAGGGTTTGTTTTTGGGCAATTCGTACTTGGAGACGAATTCGAAGACGCTTTCCCTCTGCTTGCAGATCTTGGAGAGCTTGATATATATGAAGAGTTTAATTTTTGGGGTACTCTTTATACAGAAGATGGTAAACAAAGGGTAAGAAAAGAGTTTAAAAACAAAACTGTAAAACCTTGGGGATATGAGAAGGTACAGATAATTACTGAGCTTTATTTGCTAAAAGAGCTGTATATTCGTGAAGGATACCAATCGTCTTATCACTTTCACGAGAACAAAGACGAAACCATGCTCATTATGCGAGGGACTGGTTATATTGAATTTGACGATCGAAAAGAGTATTTCGAGACCGGAGACACGATCCATATAAAACCTTACGAAAGACATACGATTGTCGCAAGTACTGATACCATCCTATATGAAGCCTCAACGCCATTTTTAGACGATACCACACGCGTCAAGGACTTCTATCCAATCAGGTAGCTGCAGGTTGTAACGCCTGTCTTGTAGCTATCTCTTTTTTTAATTTGTCTATCGTCTTTGTTAGCGCATCGACTTTTGCGCGGAGCGGGCTGGTAGGCCGAGCTTCTAAAAGAAGATGGATCGCGTTGAGTTCGCGATAATAAGGTCCAAGCCGTCGGTTAAAGCGTATGCCTTCTTCGCGGCTAACGTAATTTTTGGCCTCGAGCTCTTTTTGAATCGTTTCAACTTTGCGAATAACGTTATTTATTTTTTGATTGATGTATGCTACGTCATCTCTCCGCGGTGCATCATTAACGTCCAAGCTGTGCACAAGGGCATTAAGTGAGTCGGCAACAGTCTTGCCGTGGTCTGTCAGCCGAACGTATTTTACCCTGCCGACCTTTTCCGATTGGACTAAGCCGAGCTTTTCCATGTTACAAAGAGTTTTCACCGCATGAGGGTAAGTACAGTCACATTCCTTAGCTAACACTGAAATATAAGTTCGATCGTACGTTCGAATAGTAAGCATCAGTGACGTTGGCATTTTGTGCAGGAAAACATCTGCGAGCACACTTCCAACCATTGTTTTTTTTTAGGGGCTAATGCTATATATACGGGTATCAGGATGGAAAATCTGTCAGCAATTGACTTAAATTGTGCCCCTCTTTAATTCCTCGCTCTATAAAGCGTTCCTTACCTAATATCTCTCTAACACTTTTTGCGACTGACGCTACTTGGTTCGACGGAATTATAACAACTCCGTGAACGTCAGCTTTTGTTAGATCACCCGGTTTGACCACTAGTCCGCCGACGTTTATCGGCACGTTAACCGTCCCCCTATTTAACGGTCTTCCAGCTCGTGCAGTAATCCCTTTTACCCACACCGGATACTGAAGGGTTTCTATAGTTGGAATATCACGACAGCTTCCATAAACTATTGTTCCGGCGATCCCACGCTGTTGCGCTGCGCGCGATGTGAGTCCCCCCCAAACAGCTACGTTTGACCCAGAACTGTCAATAAAAAGCACGTCACGCTGCGAAGCAGCTTCTATTGCACTTACTACAGTTCCCCAGTCCGTCGGGTCGGTTTTGACAGTTACCACAGGGCCTACAATTGCCATACCTGGTAAAACAGGTCGTAGACAACTCAACGTATTACGGCCGTCCATGGCATCAGCGATTACGGGTGTAGGCGTCTTTAGTAACAGGCGAATTAGGTTCGCTTTTTCCCGCGCTAGAGAGTTGCGACTTTCACTTGATAGTCTCATTAGGTCTTTCTATCGTTCACTTGCTTTTTTGCCTTCTTGTCAGATAAACTCAACTAAGCCTCGCAAGGCCGCCTCAGGATTATCTGCCTTAGTAACGCCTGAAGCAAGAAGCACGCCATCGGTTCCAAGCTCGATCGCAGCCTTCACATCTTCCCCTTTTGAGATGCCTGCGCCACAGAGGACTTTTACGCCAGATGCGGCCTCCACGGCCCCCGTAACTATTTCTGGATTTGCTTTTGATACTGGTACCCCCGAGCCAATTAGCTCAGGAGGCTCAATAGCCACGAAATCTGGGCATAGCGAAGCGGCTGCCTTGGTCGTTGTTATGTTGTTAGCGCAGATTATAGTAGTTAAGTGAGCTCGCTTCGCGGCTTGATTTGCTGCATCTATCTCTGCTAAGTTAAGGCGCCTCTCAGAGTGGTTAATCAACGTCCCCTGTGCTCCAGCCTCTGCAAGTGCTTGAGCTAGTATATGCCCTGTATTGCCCCCAAATTGTATCCCATCGACGTGTTGCGCGTACACTGGAATGCTTACTTGATGCGCTATTTGAAATACATCAACCACTTGCGGGACAACAATCATTTCTACGCCTGATTCCGCTGAGACTTTTTCTGCGATCGTTGCTAGTTGCACGGCGTTGGCCCCCGTGCTTTCTGCATACGTCTTAAAATTTACTACAATAAGTGTTTTCACGCTTAAACCTCTATATTGGGCTTAGCAGCCGTTTTAGCGTTGTTCGTTAGTTAGCTACTACGAAATGTTGTCCGTTCCTAAAAATTATCAAGACTACATAATTTGACACTTGTTTTCCGTATGTGCCAGCTAAAAAAAATAAATGTTGATATAGGGCGAAACCGACGTGACGGAACTCGCACTTTTGACCTAAAAGTCAGTTTTAACCCTATATTGATCGATATCGCTCTGCTTTAATCCTTGTAGAAATACGCGTGCAGCACCTTCCACGTCTCGTGCTGCTGTAATGGCACGTCCGACTACCAGGATGTCCGCTCCTGACTTCAGAGCATCTTCTACGTTGTCTTGTCGTATCCCTCCTGCTACGGCGACTAATTTTGCGTATTTCTTTACGTTAGCGATGTTACCCCAAGCGTGTGCCGTATCCTCAGCGTCTATTGCTCGGTGAAGTTCTACGATATCGGGTTTAGTCTTCAGCGCTTTGAGTACGTTTTCTGGCTTATCGACATTTAACATATCTATAATAACGTAGATGCCGGTCTTGTTTGCCTCTTCTATAGCCTTATCAATTGTTGATGTAGGCGCAAGTCCAGAAACCACAACTGCATCTGCAGCCTCATCCGCAGCCAATCGCGCTTCTAGGTTCCCGGTATCAAGCGTTTTTAGGTCAGCTACGATAAAGGCACTCGATCGAGCTTTTCGCATTTCTCTGATAATCCCTAGCCCATAACGTTTGATGAGGGGCGTTCCTGCTTCAAGGATTATATGATCGCTTATAGGCAGTTGATCTATAACGTTTAATACTGAGCTTAACTCAGTCAAATCTAAAGCTACTTGCAGGTACGGGGGATCCCATAGACGCGTGACTTTGAATCCCATCACCGGATGGAGCGACCGGTCTTTTTCGTACAGAAGCTTTTCCACCGAAGGAAAGTCGCTTAATGCTCGTTTTATTGCCAACTTTGTAGCACCGTAGTTATAACGATAAATTTTTTCATAGTCCTGTGCATCGGGATGCACATAAACTGATACAATAAGTACGTATTGCTCGCACAGTTCCTTTGCGATAACTCCGTCTTCGACAGCGTCTGCGACTGCTTTTGCAACAGCAGCTTGAGCGGGGCCGAATATCTTTTTTATCTGTTCTGAGTCTTGTAGCGTAACCTTAGGCACAATGAGGGTCGCAGGCTTTGTCAACAAATTTGGTTTAATTACAGCAAGAAGCGGGGTGTGCCCCTTAGAAAGGTGCGATAATCCGCTAGCAAACGCTTGCCCGACTGGGCCTTCCTTCTTTCCTATAAGGAGATCAACGTGGGCCATTTCAGGATCGTTGCCAATTAAAGCTTCACCTATGTGCAATTTGAATTCCTCAGCATTTTTGAACAGAGGTAGTAGAGGACATTTGGCCTATAAAGCTTTCCTTTTTAGCTACTTCGCTTACTATGCAGCACTAAGTCTTTTTCCCGTTTGATAGACCTGAAGCAGCCTTTTGCTCAGTACATGGACATCGTGAATTTGTGCAGTCTCTCGTGCCTTTTCGCCGAGCGCTTGTGCAACTGACTCGTGTTTTATAAGTTCCGTGATTGCAGTTTCAAATCCATCAACTGTCGTGAATTTGATACAATTTTGCCTATCAACGAAGTCGCTATAAACTGGTAAATCGCGTAAGATTAGGGGTAAGCCACATGCAGCTGCTTCAAGAACAGCAATCCCTTGATTCTCCTCGTAGCTGGGAAAAACGAAGACTTTAGCCGCACTTAGAGCTTTGCAAATATTGCTTACTCTGCCGGTAAACAGTACATTTTTCGGAGCAGTTGCGATCACTTTTCTAGCAGCGCGGGGGAAAAACGGCCATGTAACGATTCTTCCAACCCAAACAAACTGAAAATGCGGGAGCCGCTTAGCGACGGTGACGAAGTCAACTATGCCTTTTCGCAAAAAAACTAATCCTAGTGAGAGCACCACCGGTCGGACATCCAAAGCGTATTGCGTTTTAAATTCAGAAGCGCGTCTCTCATTGCACACATAAAGGCTCAAATCAATGCCGTTACTTATTACTTCAATTCTACGCTTAATTTTCAGCGTTTTTATTAGGACGTCTTTAGTGTGTTTGGAAGGAACGATACAGACGTCTGCTAGATTATAGTAAAGGTGTAGATACCCTTTTAAGCAGACGCTGATCAAGTTTGACGCAAAATAGCTGTTCGCAACATCTTGTGGCGTCGTATGTGCATGCAGTATAACTGTTTTGTGTAAAGCTTTGTGAAAAAGCACTAACAAAAGTGCTATCGGTCCGAACGTGTGTGCGTGCAATACATCGCAAATTTTAAAAGCGTTTTTGTAAAAGCGCACTCCGTCTGGCTCCAGCAGTCTCAACATCCGCTTGGTATTTTCAATGCTGGTTCGGATCCCGCTCTCACCGTACGTTCCATAAATCAGGTTCACGCTTAACATAGTGGATGTGGGAGCGACACGGGTGCAAGCTCTATTTAGCCCCTCATACGGTCACTCAAGGTATTGAGACTCTGCTTGACAAGTTCTAACGGGAATGTTAGCTTGTTATCGCCAATTGTTATAGAGAGGCGCCCCTTCACGACAGTTCCAATTGAAGCGAATGTGACGCCTCGCGCCTCAAGTAAAGTTAGGATGGAAACGAGATCTTTGTTTCTAACGGTCAAAATCGCCCTTCCACACGTCTCTGAAAACAGCTCGTTCTCTTCCCCCAAGATATGAGTTAAGTCAATGTTCGCGCCAAAACCTGCACACATGTGTGCAAGCGCAATCAGAATACCCCCGCGTCCAATATCGTTAGCAGAAGAGATTTTTCCGGTTTCTATAGCCTCCACAAGCGCTTTAATATTTTTCTTGGTATCTATACGTGGCTTAGGAGCGACGCCCTCTATCCCAAAAAGTTCAGCGAACTCTGATCCTCCATATTCTGGATATGTGTCGCCGACTATTATTATGGCGTCTCCTTCTTTGTTGAAAAAAGCTGAGGGGACCTTAGATATGTCGTTAAGAATTCCTACCATTCCGATTGAAGGTGTTGGGATTATGGCGGTGTGGAACTCTTCGCTTTCATTATATAGCGAAACATTTCCACCAACAATTGGCGTTTCGATGATGCGTGCAGCGTAAGAAAGTCCGTTTACAGCTTGTTCAAGCTGGTAAAAGATCGCTTCCTTTTCTGGATTACCGAAGTTAAGACAGTTGACAAAAGCGATTGGTGTTGCTCCCTTTACCGCTAAATTCATTGCATTCTCTAAAACAGTGACAGCCGCTCCGTTAAATGGATTTACCGCCACTTGCGTAGGATTACAACCAGAAGATAGCGCGATACCTAGAGAAGAGTTTATCGAGATAACTGCAGCCCCTTCGCCTGGCTTGACAATGGTCCGCGTTTGGACCTCATGATCATACTGGCTATAAACCCACTCTTTTGAAGCGATGTTTAACGAGTTAAACACTTCCAATGCCTTTTCTTGAAGCGTCACTCCACGGACTGCCGGCTTTTTGCTTCGTTGTTCCACTTTTGGGAACTCTGGTATACAAAGCGGCGCCCCTTCAGTTAGTAGTTTTATCGGGATATTTGCAACAACATCGCCACGAAACTCAACGATATAATATGGTTCTTCGATCACTTCGCCAATGACGGCACCATTTAAATCATATTTATGGGCGATGGCAAGCACATTGTTAACGTGCTCCGGCGAAACCTCTAAAACCATGCGTTCTTGTGACTCTGACACTAATATCTCTCGAGGCGTCATTCCGGTCTCTCTCAAAGGAATGGCGTCTAGCGTAATACGTCCGCCAAGCGTTGAACACATCTCGGAAGATGCACCCGACAAACCAGCAGCCCCGAGATCACGACATGCCAGAACGTAACCTTGGTTGATCGCTTCTAGCGTTGCATCGATGAGCAGTTTTTCGGTATAAGGATCGCCTATTTGGACCGAAGGACGATCAGATGCTTCTGATTCTTTACTGAGATCACGAGAAGCAAACGATGCACCACCAAGGCCATCGCGGCCAGTAGATGACCCGATAAGGATAATTTTACTGCCAACCTTTTTTACGCGGCCGGTAACATGTTTTTCAACTTGGCAAAGGCCGACGCAAACTACGTTAACAAGCGGATTTCCATCATAACTCGGATGAAAGAAAACTTCTCCGTTAACCACAGGGACGCCTATGCAGTTACCATAGTCGCTGATACCTTGAACGACGTGCTCAAATAGGTACCGATTCTTCTCTTTTTCCACATTTCCAAAATAAAGGCAGTCCATGAGGGCTATTGGTTGAGCTCCCATTGAAATTACATCACGAACGATCCCGCCCACTCCGGTAGCAGCTCCATCGTACGGATCGACGTATGAAGGATGATTATGACTCTCCATAGCTATGGCGAGTGCGAGTCCGTCGTTTACCTTGATGATGGCTGCATCATCACCAGGGCCTACAACGACCATTTCTCCGCCGGACGGCATTTTCTGCAAGAGTGGTTTGCTTGTTCGATAAGCGCAATGCTCCGACCAGAGATTCTCGAATATCGCTGCTTCGACTTCATTCGGCGGGTGACCAAGTGCTTCTGTGATTATTCGAGCGTCCGACTCTTTTAGTACCATCTCTGGTCTCCTATAGCCTCTTCATTAGTTAAATCTTAGCAAAGCTTTGCATCATTTAATTAAATTTTGTTTTAGCTGCGACTCGATCGGGTAGGGTGAGAACCATAATTTATGTAGCTTGCGCTGAAAACATTAGTGGCTAGGGCTTCGATGAGCAGTATTAGCGCTGTTTAGAGCAATATATCTCATTTATTCGCGTGCTGAATAAACTAATTTTAAGGTAGCCAAGTCAAAATACACATAACGCATACACGCGTCTGTATTACGCACGTCGCGCCTCACGTAATGCTTAGAGGTCTTTGCTTTATTCTAAAATCTGTCAGCGTTTTGCTTAAGTCTGACTATAAATTTAGAGGGCAGAATAATCTGACTTTAGCGGTACTCAGAGCGCAATTCGACGGTAAAAACGAATGCTTAAGGTGTTTAATATAAGTTAGCACACCCCTAGCGGAGATCTCGACAAGTATCACTCAAAAAACTACTAAGCGCTCTAAATAAGTGAGGTTACTCAGGGAGCGGACATATGTGGAGATGAAACAGTGATGCAAGCGGCTATGTAGTCATTAACTGTTCGATTTATCTCGCAAGCTAAAGCGACAAACGATCTCGTAAAAAGTTGTGGTGCCGAACTCTATTGCTGGGGTGCCAGCACAGAGCTCAGCCAGAATAAGCCCTTCACCGCATTGCTTTTTTGGGCCACGCAACGACAAGTCTCGTGTCGAATCTTTGGATACAAAAGGGAGAGATAGACGTAGAAACGTCCTCGGAAGCGTAAAAGGCGACTAAGGTTTACCCAAATAGGGCGCCTAATCCTTCCATTCCCGTTTCTTCTTCTTCTTCCTTCTCCTTTTCCTTATCTTCTTCTTCGACTTTCGCTTCTGTAGTCTCTTCTTTTTGTGCAGAAGCAGCCGGTGCAGCTACTGCGGGCGCTCCGGTAAATGCCGCTTTAGATATGGCTTCGTCAATATTTATGCCTTCGAGTGCTGCTATAAGTGCCTTGGCTCTCGCTTCATTCACTGTTGCGCCTGCTGCGTTGAGAACGTTCGTAACGCTCTCTTCCGTTACCTCTTTGCCTGTTGCGTGCAAAACTAGTGCTGAATATACGTATTCCATTTTGCTTTCACCTTTGCTATATTGTGATCTACAAATTATTCAAATAACGCTCCTAAACCGGCCATTCCCGATTCTGCGTCCTTTGCTTCGCTTGTTTCTTCTTCTTCTCCTTCTGTTTGTTTTTCTTCCTCGGTGCGTTCAACTTCATCCGACTGAGGCACAGTTGTAGCTGTACCTTTTAAGGCGATGAGATCATCATCTAATGCGTCGTTTGGAAGTTTATTCACCAGCCACATTGCTGCATTTTTTGCTCGCAAGAGTAGGATTTCCAACACTTCAGGCTCAAAGATCTCAGCTTCCAAAGCGAGAGTTATTCCCTCAATCGAGCCTTTCTGAAGCAATGTTGTAATGGTCTGTGTCGTTGGATATTCTGCATTAATGGATAGATTAAGCGCGTTTGAGACGGCCGACACAAACTGGTCAAAGTAGGTTGCTTCGTCAATTTTTAGATCTTTGGAAGTGTAGATAATATTACCGTCGTATGCTGCTCGAAGGTAAAGACCAACTTCCATAGGATAGATCTCAAGGCGCTGAAGAACGTCAGCGAGCCGTGCACTAATTGGTTCACCAGTTTTTACGACCGTTTTTGTCTCACGTATTACGATCTTGCCTTTTTCGATGGCGGCGGGTATTCCAGCATTCTGAAGATCGCCAACTATCGGTCCAGGTCTGAAAGACGTAGGTCCTTTTTCGACGATTATATCTCGGGGCGCATTTTCGCCCGCTTTAGCTGGCCCAGCATTCTGAAGATCGCCAACTATCGGTCCAGGTCTGAAAGACGTAGGTCCTTTTTCGACGATTATATCTCGGGGCGCATTTTCGCCCGCTTTAGCTGGTGCAGGAGTTTTGCTGTTTTCAAGCAGCTTAAAAAGTTTGAAAGGATTGAGATTAGTGAAAATAAGGGCAGTTTGTCCTTCTACCTTTTCGAACAACTTAAGCGTTGACTCTCCAGATTGCTCTAATGCGCGGTAAATGAGAGTATTGCGGACCACCTTAATGTTAGCGACGTCCTTGAGTTCTGACCGCATATCCTGAAATTGGCGTGCTGGAATACCTTGGATACTGACCACTGCGACGACATCGTGCGTTTTGATGTCTTGTTTAATACGACTGATCTGTTCGTCTTTCCAAGCTGGACGATGCACATTTTCAGTTGCTGTCATTTACATCAGCCTCACTGCAGGTCCCATAGTCGTCTTTACGTAAACGGAGGCTATATTCTGCGTCCCATTCTGAAGCTTGGACTCAACAGTGCTGAGAAGTGCTTCAATATTGGCTGCAATGTCTTCGACGCTCATGCTCAGATTTCCGACTAAAGAGTGAAATGTTGTTTTGTCTTTCGTGCGAACCTTCACTGTTCGCTTAAGTCTGTTAATAATAGGCGTCGGATCGGCACTAGACGGTATGGGATCTGGCATTTTGCCTTTAGGACCGAGAATCGGCCCGAAGCTTTTGCCTATTGAGGGCATCAGAGGGGCTTCTGCTATAAAAAAATCAATATCTCTCGTTGTTGATCTGATGAGCTTCCTGTCACCACTCATCTTATCAATGTCTTCAGGAGAAATTACTAGATCTGCTCCACCACTTTGTGATTTGATGGCGAGGTCACCCTTAGCAAAAACACCTATTTTAGTCGCTTTGCCCCTTCCTTTCGGAAGCACTATCGATTCTGTAATCCTGTTCTTCGGCTGGCTTAAGTCGATATTTTTTAGATTAATAACAAGATCAACGCTTTCAGTGAACTTACGCTTGGGCGCTGATTCAATAGCTTCATTGACTGCTTTTATAGTATTTTCGTGGACCATAATTCCTCCGTAGTCTCGTCGACCGGGTTCGTGATCTCCTACGGTACTATCTCAAAATGGAGTAACTTTACTTCAATCTTTCGTCGTCTGTGAACCCTCAGTAAACAGATCTGAGTATTCCCCGGCGTCTATAGCATGTTGAACGTCTTTTGCAGGCTTTTCGTCAATAGTCACGCCCACTGACACACAAGTGCCAAGGATCTCTTTAACTGTGTTTTTAAGCTCGTATGAAAGTGAACTCGACTGTTTCATCCTTGCGATCTTAATTGCTTGGGCGATGCTAATGTTGCCCGCTGTTTCTTCGCCAGATGACCCTTTTTCTATGCCTGCTTCGATCAGAATAAGAGCTGATGCTGGAGGTACACCTATTTCGAGCGTCACATTTTTTTTGTCGTCGACAGTGACCTTAACAGGCACTTGCATGCCGTTATATGACGCAGTTTTTTCGTTTATATCGTCAACAACTGACTTGATGTTAATTCCAAGTGGGCCTAAAGCAGGTCCAATGGGCGGGCCGGGGCTTGCTTTGCCTCCCGGGACTAATATCTCGATTACGTCGACCATGTTATTCACGCTCCTCTTTGCTTAACACTCGCACGTTATCGCCGCGCACTGTAATAGGTATCGGCACCATGGCTTCGAAAAGCTCAACCGTAATCTCTTCACGGCGTTCGTCAATTCGCTTTACGCGGGCTCTTTCCTTTCTCCTTTGAATGGTCCCGCAATCAGCTCAATGATATCCCCATTTTCGATGCCTGCTACCGCCGGCTTTGGAGTTAAGAAATGTTCAATTTCTGCAAATTTGGTACTCCCTTTTACCACGCCGCGTGCGTGCGGAATGCCTTGAATTGCCTGCTCGACCGTTTCAAAAGCGTTTGTCTCGATTAGTACGTATCCTTTTAGCTCTTTTGGGACAAGTATCGCCCGAATATCATAATTCTCCTTCTTAGCAGTGAGTGCAAGCAGGTTAGCTACTGCACGTTCTTGATTTGCTGTAGTTTTAATGGCATATATTGAAGATTCGAGCTCATCGTGCTCCTGATTGGACATCTTCCCCCCCATTAGACATTATCCTAACTAGTTAATGACTGCGTCGTCACGGTCCCCGTATTATTCGCTCCTGGGGTACTGGTACTTTCAGTCGTTGCGTTGGTTATTTGCTGAATGACATTGCCTTCGCTGCTTGTTGAAGAGCTTGTCTCGTTTTGCGTCGTGTTGTTTGCACTTAAACTTGCAGGTACTTGTACCATGGCTAAGTATATCAGAAAACCAACCACCCCGATTATAATAATCCCTAATGCAGCAACTTTTGCTATCGTAGAAAATTCCTCGCGCGTTGGCCTTCTAGTTAACGTTAAGATCCTTCGATATTCACTTAATTTACGCTCGATCGCTTTTCTAGAGAAACGACTTTCTTTTAGAGCTTCTTGTGGCTTAGAAAGCTTAGACGTAACGCCCTCTCTTTTTTTCCCTTCGTTAGAGGGTTCTCGCGGTTTTTTAGGTTTGGACGAAGTCGTCCCCTTTTTTTTAGCCATCGTACATTCACCAAACTAGTGCAGCAAAAATGTGCAAAGTGAATATAAGCGTCCGAGGCGACGCTTGATATCACTTTGCGTCTCGATAGTATAAATTTTTTTGTGGAGGAATTACTATCGAGATCTTTATTTGACGAAATCTATCCCGTACTTCTGGGCGCCGGTTTTTACTTTGAGCGCTTCGCTTTTACCATAGATTTGAGGTGATTTTACGCCTGTAACGATGAGCAACGTTCGCACCATGTGGTCGAGCTCGGGGTCGATCTGCGCACCCCAAATAATGCGCGCATCGGGATCTATACGCTCATAAACTTCCTGTACGACTCCTTCTGCTTCAGTCACAGTCATATCTGTGCCTCCAATGACGTTGACTATTGCAGAGGTAGCACCTGAGATATCGACGTCCAAGAGTGGACTTCTTAGGGCTTTCTTCACAGAGTCTACGGCTTTATCTTCGGCGTCCGACTCACCAAGCCCTATCATAGCAACGCCACCTCTTTGCATAACTGTTCTGACGTCAGCAAAATCAAGGTTAATGAGCCCAGGTTTAGTAATAAGCTCGGTTATACCTTTGACGGCTCGCATTAGTACTTCGTCCGACACCTTGAACGCAGCTTGAAGTGGCAATCGAGGAACTACTTCTAAAAGTCGGTCGTTTGGCACGACGATAACCGTGTCTGCCATATCACGAAGTCGTTCAAGCCCAGCTTCTGCGTTTGCTCTTCGCACCATGCCCTCTACGCCAAACGGGAGAGTAACTATAGCGATTGTGAGTGCCCCTGCGTCCCGTGCTGCTTCTGCGACGACAGGCGCAGCACCAGTACCTGTTCCCCCGCCTAACCCTGCGGTAATAAACACCATGTCAGCCCCGGCAACACTTGCACGCAGTTCTTCCTGACTTTCAAGAGCGGCTTCCTCACCTATTTGAGGCAGTGAACCTGCCCCAAGACCCCTTGTCCGCTCTTTTCCTATCAGGATCTTTCGATCGGCTATTGTGCCCCTTAAGTGCTGAGCGTCCGTATTGATCGCAATTAGTTCGGCCCCTTCTATCCCCTCTTCCATCATCCGCGTTACAGTGTTAGATCCAGCGCCGCCACACCCAACAACGATAATGTTTGTTTGTAGCGTTTTGAGCACTTCCTCGAGCTCTGTGTCAATGCTGTATGACTGTTGCGGTGATTCGCTTTTTTCGTCGCTTGCGCTGCGAGCAAGCGCGTCTTCAATTATGGACTTCATGTCGTATCCTCCACATATAGTTTTAAAAACGTGTTAATGTTGACTAAATTTGTCAGTACTAGCGACATCAAATGCCTTTTTAACCTTCGTAAATACATCCTCGGGTTTAATTACCTTGCTATTTATTCTGATCGGCTCTCCATGCGCTAGTTTCGCAAATAGTGGTCCTTCAGCCACGCCAAGCGATTGTGCTAATCGTGCGTTAAATTTGCGTTCGGATATATATAGTTTTGATTTTTGCTCAGAATATTCAACCTCGTACCGCTTTTTCAGTATTTCAGTACATCCAATTAGAAGTGCATTTGTGACATCTATCGAGCTTGATTCAGCAGGAACGAACATAGAGACAATCCTACCGTCTTTACGTTCAAGGTATACTATCTTTTCGATTTCAATAAGGTGTTTGAATGATTCTATATCGACAGCGCAAGCCAATTTGATGATTGCTGGGTTTAACTCCAGATGTTTAAACTCAAAATAGTCTAATGACATAGCGTGAGCGGCGAGAGAGTCTCGCAAAGACGCACTTACTTGTATACTTACCCCATCAAAAGTGACACCGTATCTCCTTAATACACGCCTGATTCGAAGGTATTGTTCCCAAGAAACATTCGAAGGTATTGTTCCCAAGAAACGTCTCCATGGTTCTGAATGTCACTCTTTCTTAAGACTTCATATCCTAAGTTAAGCACTAATAACCTCAAACGGTCCCCTTCTGCACCCATCTTTTTTCGGTCAAAGTATGCGAATTTTGCTTGTGATTTCTCAAAAGCCTCTTGGACGATTGCTGGGGATAACCGTTCCAATTGATATGTCGCAAACATATGTCCATAACAAATTTCGCTACTGAAGAGGATGTCAGTGTGGCGCTGAGCGTAGTGTGGTCCCCCAAACCCAACAGCTGTCACGCATTTGAGTTTAAGTGGTAGTGAGTCTAACGAGAGAATAGCCTGTGCCATGATATCTCCAAGTGCGTCATTTGTCCAGTCAAATTTTGAACTGCCGATCTCTACGAAAAGCGACGGTATATTAACAGTACAAGGACAGTGATGGGTAACCTCGACGAGCACTTTGATGTCAGACAATTGTTGCAGTCTTTTTACAACAAGTTTTAATGCACGGGGAGCCGCTCGCGCTAATGTAGGGCTCATATGTTGAGAGCCGTTGATGTCACCAGTAAAGTGTGCTGTGAATACTGGTCCTTTCTGTTTCTCGCTTTCGTGCCTAGATGAAAATATGATTACGTCTGCGTTAAGCTCTCGGATCAGCGCTTCTTGCTTGATAAATCGATCTTTAATCACAAGTAACTGAAGATTACCATAAGTCCATTGAGCAGGTCCGTCTGAACACTGCGTCCAAGGTGCACGTTTAAGAAGATGACGCGCTACGTTCTGCGAGGCGTCGTCCGTTTCTGAGCATATAATCACAGAATGCATATGCCGCCATGATCGTGGCCTCACTCGATAAAGCTTTGGACATTGTTTACTTTACCGGTGTAATAAATTTTTAATCACCCTGTTTAGGTGAAAAACATAAATTGATATCTAATCAAGCGTGCTGACTGTTAAATAACAAAATATGTAAAAACTTTTTTGATATGGTATAAAATTTCATTTAGAATCTAACACCGCATCCCGTCTTCTGTGACAATTCTTCGTTACGCAAGTCAAATTCTATAGTAACTGTCTTTAATCTTTGAGCAAACGATCAAGCCCGCGTGTTATACCTTTTGCGCCTAATAACGTCGTTTTACAGCAGTTAATGGCGAAATGCAAGCGAATGCATCAATAACAGCTGGTCAAAGATACGTTACGTCCGAGACCGTCTTTCTATCCTTCTGTTGACGAATCCGTTCGCGCACAAGCATTCAAACATCACATATTTAAAGGAAAAGCACTTACCAGAATCCACAGCGGGGTGGGGTAGTCAGGAGATCCCGACGGGCTCATAACCCGTAGACCAGTGGTTCAAATCCACTCCCCGCTATTGATCTCGAAATTTGACTCTTCACTCTTTTTTGGAATATGTTCCAGCAGGTGCAAAGTTTGTTAATAACGTCTTGCTCTCAAAAAAACTGAATATTAACAAGCTGTTTTAGGTAAACGATAAAGAGCGTAAGCCTAATCTATTTATTCAGAACACGACTCAGCCGCTTTATTCAAGTCCGCTTCAAGGATTTCAGGTCGCGTTACACCGATATAATGCTCTATTATCTTTCCGTTACATTCCAATATTAGCGTCGGAACAACTCGGATCCCATACTTGTTTGCAAGCTGCAGATTGTCGTCTACATTGATCTTCTTAAATTCTATTTTATCTCCGAACTTATTCTCGAGCTTTTCTAATATAGGATCCTGTATCTTACATGGTCCGCACCAATCAGCATAAAAATCCATGAGTATAGGTTTTACCATAACGATTCCTCTTATTCCTCTTGTAAAAAGTCTATATATATGGTTTTTGTCTAACTAAACGCATATATCATTTTCAATTCTTAAATCGTTGAATTTCTTCAAAGACGAGCTGTATCACAGCATCAACAGCAGCTTCAACTCGAGGCGAGAGGTCTGTGCAAATCCCTTCGACTCGTTCAACTTCAATTCCGATGATCGTGATGTTTTCCGGCATTAGCTCTGGTTGGATCTGTTGGCCTAAGCGTAGCGTATCGACCAGGCTCAGATCATGTAACGACATCATAAAGAGGTTTGCAGGGGGTAACTCTTTGTCCGTGAACTTGTAGATCGACCCGGGTTCTCCCCCTCCCCCCCGAACAGCATCGATTATTATTACAATGTCAGCGTCTTCCATGTAATCGAGTATTGCAAGGCCACCGACTCCGACATTTACGAGTTCAACGTCGCTCTTATTCATCTGCTCTAGCTTTTCGAGAATATGGACACCTACACCATCGTCAGCCATTAAATAATTACCTGCACCGAGTATTTTTATCACTTGATGTCCGACTTTAACCATGTTAAAATAGCACCAGTTTCATTCGTATAGCAGCCTTCATAAACTTTTCTTGAGGCTTAAGTATTTTCTCCCAAGTATTAAAATAGGCTAAACGATATACAATCAGCGCACTGCACAAGCAGAACTTGCAAGAAGCGACCAAGGGCGGTAATGCCGTGGAAATACCCTTAAATTCATCAGAAGAGCATAAACAACGAATCTCCAAGGATGAGTATTATATGGCGCTCGCGCAGACAGTGTCATTACGTTCCACGTGTACGAGACGTCAGTATGGTGCGATTATCGTTTCGACCGGTGACCACATATTATCGACAGGCTATAATGGAGCAGCTCGCAATGAACCACATTGTCTGAACATCGGTTGTGAACGAGAACGTTTAAAGATCCCGAAGGGTGAAAGATACGAACTCTGTGTCAGCGTCCATGCCGAAGCAAATGCGATAATACAGGCCGCTCGAGGGGGGGTTTCTATAGATGGGGCAACGCTCTACGTTAACGGAACCCCTTGCAAGATGTGCTCGAGGCTCATTAAGAACGCGGGAATTGCTGAGGTTGTGTTTGTCGAAGATAATCCAGACTCGCACGATTTTGGTAATGTGATGCGGATGCGAGCACAAGATACCACACTCGCAGACATGCACGCTGCAAAACGGGAGGAGTGCTAGCTTTCGTTATTTTTCTAATTATATTCAAGGCAATTCGCTGAGTCAGCAAACTAGATTTAACAGGGCATTAAACGTAGGTAAAATTGATCTGATCGATAAATAATCATGAAGCTTAGCAGCCGTAAGTATCTCTTAGGAAACGAAGCAATCGCGCACGGCTTATTAGAAGCTGGGGTTTCAGTCGTATCTGGGTATCCGGGAACGCCTTCATCTGAGATCATTCCTTTTATAGCTCGAAATATAGAACACTATGACAAGCCACCACACGTCGAGTGGTCGGTAAACGAGAAGGTGGCTCTCGAAGTTGCCGCCGGCGCGTCGTACTGTAACGTACGGGCGGCCGTTACAATGAAACACGTCGGCCTCAACGTTGCAGCCGACCCGCTTATGACGCTTGCTTACACCGGCGTCAAAGGTGGACTTGTGCTTGTTGTAGCGGATGATCCGGGCTGTTACTCCTCTCAAAATGAGCAAGACTCGCGCAGATATGCTTATTTTGCAAAAATTCCATGCCTTGACCCATCAACGCCGCAAGAAGCTTATAACTTAACAAAATACGCATTCGAGCTATCTGAAAAATTTGAAATCCCAGTCATACTACGTCCGACAACCCGTGTTTCGCATGCACGAGCTTCTGTCATATTAAGTGGCCAATATAGCGACCACCGGCCGGCATTCTTCGAAAAAAATCCCGAAAGATGGGTCATGGTGCCAGCTCATGCGCGCCTACGACATAAAGAGCTAAACAAACTCCAACCGCTTCTCCGTTCTGAACTTGCTTCTTTAAATAGGCTAAAGCTTAAAAAGTCTGAGCTTGGCGTCATAACCTCAGGCGTAGCTGCAAAATACGTTCAGGAGGCAGTAACAAAATTAAAACTCGAGCCCTCAATTTTGCGAATCGCAGCCCATCCTATGAATGACGATGCCATTGTGGAACTAATCAATAACTCACGTAAAATTTTGGTCGTCGAAGAACTCGAACCTGTCATTGAAGAGAAAGTCAACGAACTTTCCGGCATGGCAGAAGTGTTTGGTAAGCTCACTGGACACGTGCCTCGCGAGGGTGAACTCACGGTGGACGCGGTGCTAAAAGCCTTTGGTCAGGTGACCGGCCGATTCGTTACAACAAACGTTCCAGCTGAATTGATCGCTGCTGAGCGTACGCTGCCCCCGCGGCCGCCTGTGCTCTGTGCGGGATGTCCTCATCGGGCGACTTTTTTCGCTTTGAAGAAAGTTTTCAAGAAGTCTGCTATCTACGTTGGGGATATCGGATGTTATACCCTAGGCGTGACGCAGGGGACGATCGATACCACGCTTTGCATGGGCGCAAGCGTCAGTATGGGTAGCGGATTCGCTGCTGCTTGCGGCGGGGATCGGGAAATAGTAAGCGTTATCGGCGATTCTACGTTTATACATACCGGTGTTCCCGGTTTGATTAACGCCGTTTACAATGGAGCAAAAATGACTTTGGTCATTTTAGATAACAATACTACTGCGATGACAGGGCATCAGCCTCACCCGTGCACTGGTGAGACCGCAACGGGATCATGCAACTTCCAGACGCCTATGGAAGACGTCATAAGGGCCGTTGGCGTTCAAGGGCTCTATGTTGTCGATCCTTACAACTTGTCCGAAACTGAAGAAGCATTTGTTAAAGCTAAGAACGGTGACGGAGTCCAAGTTATCATTGCACGGCGCCCGTGCGTTATCAGTGCCAAGAAAGCAGGAGCACTAGCAAAGACAAAAAAACAGGTTTCTTCGACATGTAAAAACTATTTTGCGAGTTGTAAGCTTTGTGGAACGCTCTTTTGCCCATCGATTAGCTTTAGGGATTCGTGCGCCCACATTTCGGAAGACTGTATTGGTTGCGGTGTATGTGAGCAGATCTGCGAATTTGACGCTATCAAGACGGCTTAAGGAATGACTATGGCAGGAGATAAAAAGTTTGACTGTATTATCGTAGGTCTCGGCGGCCAAGGTTCCATTTTCGCTTCAGGGGTGCTAGGCGAAACAGCTTTGCGCGAGGGTTTTGAGGTGATCTCTGCAGAAACGCATGGAATGGCACAACGTGGGGGGACTGTTGAGGTTCACGTCCGTATTGGTTCATCGTTCGGACCGCTGATTCCACTACGTAGTGCAGATGCTATAGTCGGAATGGAGCCCGCTGAGTGCTTGCGATTCGCACGCTACCTCTCACCTGAAGGAACTGCTATCCTTAATACGCACGTCGTGCCTGCCGCCGGAAGTAATTACCCGCCTGTAGCAAATTTAATAAAAGCGCTTTCAGCTTCTTGTGGACGCGTTATTGCTTATGATGCAACGCGTCTTGCGCTCGAGGCAGGCCACCCACAAACGCTCAACGTCGCTTTGCTGGGGACGCTTTCACATTTGCTGCCTTTTTCTACGTTAGAAGACGTCCTTATTGAATACGTTCCTAAAAAGGCATTGGAAGCTAACGTTAGAGCATTCAAACTTGGGCAAAAGTATTCAAAGCGAAATCTGTCGTCCTCGCATTTGTAAGAAAACAACAGGACATGCAGATTAGAGGGTTATTTAGCTTTATTAAGTCGTTTTATATTTAGATAGCCTGTCAACCTCGGTCATGAAAATGAGTAAAGCATATCAGCCAGAAAACCGCATTAAAAAAAGATGACAACGTTATGTCCAGGATGTGGAGCTATCAATCCAAAAGCGGCTGAAGCGTGTTGCGAATGTGGAACTCAACTAGTTAAAACAGGTTCAGACGTTTTGGAAGAGGCACTTTTACTTCGTCAGCAAGGAGACCCTACGGAAGCATTAGATCGACTCAAAATAGCGCTCGAAATGGAACCTAACAACGCGGACGCCCTTTTTATGTTTGGCTCCTTAACAGAGGATATGGGCGACTATGATACGGCGCTCAGTTATTATAATAGGGCCTTAGAAGTAAACGAAAATCACGCAGCTGCGTTGGTCGCAAAAGGAAGCATTCTCCGTGATTTGGGAGACGTGGACGCCGCTTCCAGCTTGTTTGACGCGGCAATTGCTAGTGATAACAATTTTGCTGTAGCCTATAACGCTAAGGGTTATTTGTTCCAAAAACAGGGTTCGTACAAACAAGCGCTCAAATACTATAACAAGGCCCAACAGATCGACCCTGAGTTTGATTTACCGTGGTTTAACATGGGCGTGTGCTACGCGCTTATGAACGACAACGAAAAAGCTGAAGGGATGTTCGAAAGGGCGCTCTTGATTCAACCCAACAATGCGGACGCTTGGTTCTACCGAGCAAATGCTCTTGCTAATTTGGAACGTTACGACGACGCGGTTATCAATTACGATAAAGGCCTTACAATTGATGATACCCGCGCCCCAGCGTGGGACGGTCGTGGACTCGCCCTTGCGAGCTTATACAAGTGGACGGAAGCTTTAGAGAGCTTCGAAAAGGCATTAAGCCTCAATCCAGACTATTTTATCTCATGCAATAATAAGGGCTATGTCTATTATAACCTGCAAAAGTTTGACGATGCACTGGAAAATTTCAACAAAGCTCTAAAAATTAGTCCAGATTACGTCTTCGCGTGGATCAACAAAGGTTTAGCGCTCGATAGCCTCAGCCGCTTCGAAGAGGCCATCGAGTGCTTGGATAAAGCGCTTGAACTAGATCCAGAGAACTTCTGGGTGCTCAATAGAAAAGGCTTCATTCTTTTTAGTGCCGAACGATATGAAGAAGCGATAGCTGTTTTTGATAAAGTGCTCGACGTAAATCCTGATGATACGTACGCACTTTCATTCAAGGGCAGTTCGTATGATGGCTTAGGGAATTTTGAAGAGGCGATAGTGTCCCTCGACCGCGTGTTGGAAGTCGATGAGAACGATGAGTTTGCGTGGACCTCAAAAGGAAGCGCCCTTTTTAGCCTTAACCGCTATGATGAAGCTCTAACCTGTTTTGACCATGCGCTAGAGATAGACCCACAGAGTCTGGAAGCAGTGCAGTTTAAGGAATTAATTGCGCAAAAGCGGATAGGCTCCAAATAAGAAGGCGTAATACAATATTTGCCACTCTATAAGGGAGTTCTATGAACACAAAAGGCGAAATTCGCGAATATTGGCAACAAACAGAGGAGACCTTACCTATCGAAAAGCTTGAGGAACTTCAAGGTATTCGACTAAGAAATATCGTCGAGAGGGTCTAAGAGAACGTCCCGTTCTACCACAAAAAACTTAACGAACTCGGCATCAAGCCGTCAGATATCACTAAGAGTGAAGACGTGCAAAAGTTACCCTTCACAAGAAAAACCGACTTACGTAATCACTTTCCTTTTGGCCTCTTTACGGTACCGCACGAGCAAATAATTAGAGTTCACGCGTCAAGTGGAACGAGCGGCCCTCCGACCGTTGTTGGTTATACAGCGCGAGATATTGTTAATTGGGCGAATTTGATGGCTAAGTGCCTTACTATGGTGGGCATCAATTATAAAGACGTTTTTCAAAACGCGGTCAGCTACGGCCTATTTACAGGCGGCCTAGGCATGCATTACGGCGCAGAGCTTGTCGGAGCAATGGTAATTCCTAGCGCTACTGAAGGTACCATAAAACAGATCGAAATGATGAGGAACTACGGTGTTACAGCAGTGCACGCGACACCCTCGTATGCCCTTTATCTAGCTGAGACTGCCAAAGAGCTGGGCCTTGATCCGACGCGAGACTTGCCACTTAAGACTGGTTGCTTTGGAGCTGAACCTTGGTCATATAACATGCGCCCAATTCTCGAACGTGAGCTTGGGGTAAAGGCGTACGATTCATATGGGCTCTCGGAATTGAATGGGCCCGGCGTTGGTTTTGAATGTAAGGAGCAGGACGGGCTTCATTTTTGGAGTGATCATTTCATCGTCGAGGTTGTAAAACCAGATGGGACGCCCTGCAAGGATGGCGAACGAGGTGAGTTGCTCCTCACTTCGCTCACTAAAGAAGCGCTTCCACTCTTACGGTGCCGTACCGGGGATATAACATACATGAAAGGGTCAGACTGTTCATGCGGGAGAACGGGCGTCCGTACTGCAAAAATACTCGGCAGAGTTGACGATATGCTCGTTATACGAGGAATAAACGTGTTTTCAAGCCAAATAGAACACGTCCTTATGTCCAATCCCGAAGTAGGTCCTCATTTTCAAATAGTTGTTCAGCGGGTCAAACACCTTGACGAACTGACGGTGCGTTGTGAACTCGAACAAGAGTACTTTACAGATGACGTCGACGACTTACAGCGCGTTATACAAAAGGTGGAAAGAGCGTTGAGGGACACACTCAATGTTAGAACAAAAGTCGAGCTTGTAGAACGAGGGACAATAGAGAGGACAGAAGGCAAATCAAAAAAGATTTTTGATTTGCGAGGTGCGTTATAGCTAACAGGCGTAAGTTATCGCATTAATAATTGTTCCTTAATGATTTGAAACGCGCGGTCTATGGACTGTTGATTCGCTGCATATGAGATCCGCACGTGTCCTTGTCCAAAGTGCCCGAACGCTGACCCAGCTACAACGATTACACCTGCTTTTGCTAGCTTTTTCGTGAGGTCGAGACTCGTTTCAGACGTGAAAAACCGTGGAAAAACGTAAAAAGCCCCCTCGGGTGTCACGCATTCTGCTAGTCCTTTAAGGTGTTGCATCACAGCGTCGCGTCGTACCCTAAATTCTTTAACCATGGAACTAACGGTTTCCTGAGGGCCGTTTAAAGCTGCATAAGCTGCTTTTTGTGAAATAGAAGGCGCACATGCTTGAATGTACTGATGTACCTTCAACATCTCTTCGACAATCGCGTTAGGTGCGATTGCATATCCAACTCTCCACCCTGTCATTGCATAGGTCTTTGAGACTGAATTGACGACGATGACACGGTCAGAGTCTATACTTCCTATACTTACGTGTTCTCCATCGTAGATTATCTTGTCATATACTTCATCGGAGATTATGTAAAAATCGTAGTCGTTGGCTAGTTCAACAAATCCCCTGAGCTCATCATATCGCTGTACCGCACCAGTGGGGTTAGCAGGTGAATTTATGACGAGCACTTTCGTTTTATCCGTGATACACTCTGCAACTGTGCTCGGTTGCATTCTGAATCCATCATCAGCCTCGATCCGTGCACTGACTGGGATGCCTCCCGCAACGCGCGTGAGCGGCGAATACGCAACAAATCCCGGATCCGGTATAATTACTTCATCGCCTGAATTGACTAAAGCTTCAAACGCGAGATGCAGGGCTTCGCTACCACCTGACGTGCATATAATCTGTTCTTGTTTAGCATAAATTCCATACTGTTCATAATAATGTGCGATAGCGTCGATTAGTTCAGGATAACCTTTGTTTGGGGTGTAGCCAGTAAAGCCCGCGTCAATCGCTTCTTTTGCCGCTTCTTTAATGTGTACTGGGGTGTCGAAATCTGGCTGTCCGAGACCTAGATTTATTGCGTTTTGCGTGGTTAGTGCAAACATCTCTCTAATGCCTGACAAAGAAATATGTGAAGTGCGTTCTGCCCACATAAATTGCTCCAAAATCTCTAATGAATTTATTGTTTTCTAAATGACAAGTCTGCGTGTTGCATCGCAATAAAACTGTTTATGAATGGTTTTGAGGTTTAGAACTAATTAGATCCAAGAAGAAGTTAACTGAATAAGCCTAAAATTGTTTAGTCTTTAATCGGCATCTAAAATCATTTAAATGACTCGTTTGTTATCCGCTGGTCAATTCACGAGCGCAGTTCAATAGGTTTAAGTGAGTCGGATTCAAATATACTGCGTGATGCTGCGCAACCGGTTGGGCCTTACATTCGTTAGTACGTTTCCACCTCGAGAATGTGGCATAGCTACTTTTACGCAAGATCTGCTTTTTAATCTCATCAACGAGAACCCGGAAATCAAGGCAAATGTTTGCGCTATCGATGGAAATAAGGACTCTAGTGCTTATGGATGTCTGAGTCCACTCATTTATCCGAAATCGAGGGTTGCTTACATCATTAAAGACACTGATCAAATCAGCTTTGTCGAAGCAGCACAGAAGATAAACGCATCGCGAACTGATGTGGTAAATATACAACACGAATATGGTCTGTACGGTGGCTCATGGGGCCGATACATCCTTGATTTTATGGACGTCCTCGAAAAACCGATCGTGACTACACTGCACACGGTTATGCCTAAGCCGCCGGAAGAGGCCAAAGCGGTGATGCGCGAGATTTATCGTCTGTCGGCAGAAGTCGTTGTGCCCGGACATGTTGGTGTTGACATCTTGAATAAAGCATATGACCTAAGGCCTGAAAAAGTGAGGGTAATCCCTCACGGTGTTCCAGATGTTCCATTCATCAGTTCGGAGCGGCCTAAGAAGAAGCTCGGTTTTTCTCGTAGGTTTGTGTTAGGATCATTTGGGTTACTTCACCCCGCAAAGGGAATCGAGTTTGTCCTTGAAGCACTGCCAAAGGTGATTGCCGACAATCCTGCAATAAACGTCCTCTATTTAATCGTTGGAGAGACTCATCCGAACGTTGTGAAAAACGAAGGAGAAAGCTATCGCGCACGTTTAAAGGAGCTCATTGCTAATCTGGATTTGGAGCAAAACGTAAAATTTGTCGATAAATATCTCACGAACCGGAATCTGATTTTACACTTTCTTGCGACGGATATATGTGTGATGCCCTATCTATCCAGGGATCAAATCGTAAGTGGCGTCCTCTCTCAGGCGGTCGGTTGTGGAAAAGCCATTATAGCAACACCTTACCTCCATGCATTAGATGCGTTGGCGGACGAACGTGGCGTGATTCTCGAATCAGGCTCCTCAGACGAGATAGCAGAAGCAATTACTATGTTGATGCGTAACGATCATCTGAGAAGGGAGATCGAGATTAGAACGTATATGTACGGACGCTCAATCACATGGAAGGAGGTAGCAAGAAAATATAAAGAACTCTTTTCGACGCATGTTGTCAAACGGGGGTACAGCAAGACTGACTTCCCAACGTCCAAGCGCGATACTGGTGTTTTATAAATGTGAGGTTATTTTGGCTCAATAGGACTGATTCACAACGATGACCGTCAGAATAAACTTATTTTAGTTCATGAGCAAAACTTGAGCTGACTCGTCAGTGATGGTTGAACAAGACCCGACTAAGTTTGCAGATTTGCTTAGGATTCAAACAGCTATCGCTACTCTGGTAGTTCTGGATGATCCCCCTGGAGATTATGCGTTGATCGGGGCAGTTGCACAATCTTGTTCGAAAGAGGTTGTTTATTCGTCAGCTATTGTAGTCGACGCATTAATGAATGTCGTTGAGGTATCAACTGCGAGCGCAAGATTAACAATGCCCTATCTCGCTGGACTTCTTTTCTTCCGTGAGGGGCCTGCCGCAATTGCTGCTTTAAAGAAGCTGTGCTCGAAACCTGACGTTTTAATCGTACACGGATGCGGCATTAACCATCCACGCTTTGCGGGATTCGCTTCACATCTCGGTGTCTTTCTCAATACTTCAACAATCGGCGTATCCAAAACAACACTCTGCGGGGAATACGTCGAACCCGATGAAGCTTGTCGCTGCGTTCCATTGAAGTTTAAGAACCGACAGCTCGGTTTTGTCTTAAAAACGATTGGAACCAAACCTATCTTTATAAGTCCAGGCCACCTCATTTCTCTGAAAAACGCATTACAAGTCGTCCAACGATGCGTAATAAACCATAGATTACCCGAGCCGCTGCGTTTGGCTCACATCAAGGCGCGGAAAGCTAGATTTGTAGCGCTGGACTGAATAAGCGAGCTTAGAACGAGCATAAAACTGAGCAACAGCACGAACTTTAAACAAACGTTTTAAAGAATAAGAAGAGTTAATACGTTTCGCGTAAAAAGGTTGGCCCCAAATGAGGAAGTGACATGAGAACCTATCTTTATCGGTGTCGCGTTTGCAGCACAGAAATCTGGACTGATTTTATCGAGCTAGATAAATTAACCTGCGAAAAGTGCCATACTACCGGAAAATGGCTTGTTATGGACGTGAAGAACAGATAAAAGAATCTAAAAAAAATAAGCAATAGCACCTCTTCTCAAACGAGATGCTATTAAAGATAAAATCGCGGGATTATCGGTTAAGCCTTGTATAGGCGAGTTTTATGTCTTCCGATTTGACAGTCTTTCGGCCTGCGTGCTTTGCCATTTCGATTGCTTCTTCGGCGAGTTCCTTACCATACATCTCTAGGTATTCTCTAAACTGTTCTGTAGCTTCAGCGCTCACACGCTCTGCTCCAGCCTTTCGGATGATTCTACTTACTCCTGCTGCTTGTAATTCTGCCATTTGAATTACCTCGAGCTATACTGAGATTTTCAATATATAAATACTTTTTCGGTATTTTTTCGATTTTAGCGTAATATTCTCCAATAAAAAAGGATTTGAGAGGCAAAATAAAGTTTGTAATGCCTGAGGGGGGCGGTGGAAAGATTCATTATATTTCAACGGGAAGCTAGCTCAATGAAGGAGGTGGCGAGAATGAAAAGTTGGCCGCAAATTGCTATAATTGGAAGCAGGAACTGCTCGAGTGAGATTATAAACATTGCCGAACAAACGGGTGGTCTGATAGCGTCGCATAAGGTAATCCTCATTTGTGGAGGAAAGGAGGGGGTCATGGAGGCCGCAGCGTGTGGTGCAAAGGCTGAAGGGGGGTTCACTGTAGGAATCCTTCCAGACTCTTCAAAAGAAGAAGCAAATCCCTATATTGATATAAAAATACCCACAGATATGGGCCACGCTCGAAACGCAATCATAGTAAGAGCGTCCGATTGTCTCATCGCAATTGCTGGCGGATACGGCACGCTTTCTGAAACTGCCCTTGCATTCCAGATGGAAAAGCCGGTAGTAACATTAGCCTCAAAGTGGGAAATTGAGGGGACGGTTTTAGCGCACTCACCCGAAATCGCAGTAGAGAAGGCGTTGTTCTTTTGCGGTGAAGGCTAAGCAAACGCTATGTAGGTGAAACCTCTATAGGATATCAGATTTCCATGAACATTATTCTCCTCGGGACGGGTGTAGCAATTCCACAGCTCGAAAAGGCTCAATCAGGCATACTCGTAAAAACTCCAGAAGAACTGGTGCTCTTTGACTGTGGGGCGGGCATCTTGAGCCGCATAGTGCAGAGTGGCTATGACTATCTAAAGATACATAAGGTGTTCTTTACCCATAACCATCTAGATCATAACTCGGACTTTCTGGCGCTTCTTAAGGCTCAGCAACTCGCAACTATCGATACAAACATCCCCGCGCAAACGATGAACGTGTTTGGCCCTGCTGGAACGAAACACCACGTCGAGCAGTTACTTGACCTTTATGATTATATCACAGTGAAAGTCGCTATTACAGAACTTGAAGATGGAGAAAGCATTCGCGTTGGAAACAGCGTCGTTTCGGTTCATACGACTAAACACGGTGTTCCTTCAATAGCATATAGGATGCAAACGCCGACGTCAACTCTCGTGTATTCAGGGGATACCGAACCCTGTGAGGGCGTACGTGAGCTTTGCCACGGTGAAGTTGACGTACTAATTCACGAATGTTCGTTCCCGGATTCGTACGCTTCGGTCTCGAATCATACGACGCCATCGAAGTTGCGCGACCTCATATTTGACCAGCAGATTGATCGAATCGTACTTACTCACTTGTACCCGCATGCGAGCGGACAAGAGGACGTTATGGTTGACGTAGTCAAGGAGAAGTTCCTCGGAAGGGTTGACGTCGCACATGACCTTATGAAAATTTATCTTTAATAAAAGCTAAACTTTTTATTGACCTTTTTAGGCCCTATAAATTCTACAAAATTAATAAGGTTTCTGGAGAGAGAAAAGCTACAAACTGGCAGAGGAAAGCGACAGTAACCTCTTTCGTCATCGTTCACCGTGTCAAAAATTATTCAATGGATAACTACAGCTAGACTTGTTTCAAGAAAAATTAAACAAGAGAAGTAGTTACACTGCTTATGATGCGAGCGAATTAAAGTGCTCAATAAACTCAGCACGTGAGCACTCATGGCATAAATTGGCGAACCACGTCTTAACAATAATTGGACTGCCGCATCGCTCGCAGTACGCTATCTTCGCTGGCACCGTATTCAGCTCGATCATTTTATCTCTCATCTCAGTTCACATGAAATATACTAGATTTAAGGCTTCCGTTATAAATTTCTTTTTTTGCTTTGTATGCAAGTTGCTAGAGCTGGGCATCCGCGCTTCTTAATTGTTATTAGCAAGTAAGATGCTGCGGCACCCAATTATTATATTATTTTTTATTGATTCAATTATATATAATTTTTATCTTGCTACTAAATGAGGCCCGAATTACATATTGCAGATATCGGAGAATAACAAAAAGTCTGCAACAAAGCAAGTCGCGTGTTTAGGAATCTTGGCAGCTAAACTTCTCAGAGGCCATTATGCCCGCTTCTGTTTGATTTTTTGCTGCGTTTTTTGATTTTCTTGCATTTCGTTTACACGTCGGCGCTTTTTTATGAACTGCAAACAAAGCCACACGATAACTACTGCAAGTGCTCCCGGCGGGAATGTGAACACCAGGAAGAGGAAAGCTATGATTATGATTACTGAGTTGAGCAAGCTCATGTCCAGTATGTAACAACGAAAGAGCAAGTTTTAAGTGTTTCTTCTCTTTGCTAAAATCCCTTAAACGTGAGCTACAATGCCACACACCTCAGGAAAATAGATTTGAGCGCTTTTTTTAAGCAGGGAAATAGAGCTTTAGTGCTTGGACTTGCAGCCGCAATCAAGAATTCTGACGACTAATAGGTGACTAATCGTCTTGGACCTTGTCGATAAAATAAGAACCATATTAAAAAACACAAGAGCAACAAAGACTAAAAATGGTAGCAATTTAACAAAGCTTGTTAGAGCCAAGAGCACGTTTACGAGGATTAATGCAACTACTAGAAGATCTGAAAGAAGACCTAGATGTAACAAAAATAGCCCCCATTAGTAAATACTTGTTTCATCTCACGGTCTTATTTGTGTATTTTTAATAAAAATGTCGCCTCCCCACGCATCTATTGGGAAATAATTGTCCGAATTTTAGCATGAAGCAGCTAAACGGGCAGTAATCAGGCTTCTTGTTAGATAGAATGGGCTCGAAACTCTGCGTTAATGTCGGCTATGTCATTTTAATCTTAGCTTGCGTTGGTACCTTAGTTGTCGCTTCCTTTGATTTACCGAAACTTTTGTTCTAGCCATGCAAAAACTTGGAGCCCACGATGCGTCCCAAACAGCTCAACTAACTTGTCTTTGATTAGCTCAAAACCATCAACTATGCTCAAATAACAGACAAACCAGTATTTTCGATTTTCAAAACGATAGCTGAAAAAGCGGTCTGCATAGATAAGGTCGCTGCAGAAGAATTTGATGAAGCTTCGCCCCGTGCAAATACCGACATCGTAGCCTTTGCTCAGTATGATAGACTTAATGTTAGACTCTTCCTGAACATAGTTGAAGTTCTTCACATAAGTACTACAATGGAGCACCACAACGGACTCTGTTGAGATCGTTTTTAAAAATCTGAGCTTGCCTACTGCGGCTACACACATCGCTTCTAACTCAGCATAAACGTCAGAAGGGGTGTAGTAAACGTCACTGAAATCAGCTGACTGATGGATTCGATCTTTTATTGGTTCTAAAACCCCAACAAACCTAGGCTTTAAACACTCACGATCGCGCAATGAAATACGAAACTCAGTGATGTTCCCTTTAGCTTCTGCCATTTAATGTATACTAAAGAACATAGCAGCTACTTAAGGATATTAGAAAAAGGAGAAGAGTTCGAGGAATACATCCGAGTTTCTGCTGTTGATGTCACAGTTGAATGTGCCGTTGACGTCGTTGTCGGAGCGATACAACCAGCCACGAACACGGCTCCGAGCACCAAATTTGCGGTCAGCGCGGCTAAAGTCGATTATTTACGCTTGGCCTCTACTATTAACAGATGCTTATTCTTGCGAGTAGAAAAAGAAAAAAGTGGAGAAGCTTAGTCCTCATCAAGTGAGGCAAGATCTCCCATTGGCAATCCGAGTTCCTGCGCTTTTAGCACCCTGCGCATGATTTTACCGCTTCGCGTTTTCGGCAGCTTATCCATAAACTCAATCTCCCTCGGAAACGCGTGCGCCGCTAGGTGCTTTTTAACGAACTGCGCTATTTCTTGCTTCAGCTCCTCAGACGGAACCTGCCCTGTTCGAAGGCTCACGAACGCTTTGATAATTTCGCCGCGCAAAGCGTCAGGCTTTCCAATAACGCCGGCTTCTGCTACTGCCGGGTGTTCTACAAGTGCGCTTTCAACCTCAAATGGACCCACACGTTCTCCTGAGGTCTTTATAACGTCATCGACGCGCCCCATAAAAAAGAAGTAACCATCTTCATCATGAAACGCACTATCTCCCGTCTTGAACCATCCGGGAATCTCAAAGTAGCTTTTATACTTCTCTTCGTTTCCCCATATAGCATGCATCATTGCAGGCCACGCCGGCTTTATGACGAGATTACCGGGCGTGTTAGCCGGGAGCACCTTCCCTGAGTCATCAACAATCGCTGCGGTAATACTTGGGAACGGGCGCCCCATTGAGCCCTCGCGAATCGTCATACATGGATAGTTTGCTATGAGTATCTGGCCAGTTTCAGTCATCCACCAGGTGTCGTGGATGGGCAAGTTAAATGCCTTTAACCCCCAGCGTATGACCTCAGGATTGAGTGGTTCACCGACACTTGTGATATATCGTAGACTGTCGAAATTGAACTTTTTGGCTACGTCGAGGCCTTCTTTCATGAGAAGCCGGAGCGCAGTCGGTGCAGTATACCAGATCGTTACCTCGTACTGATCAATGAGACCGTACCACGTAGCTGAGTCAAACCTGCCGCTATACGAAAGTTGCGACGTTCCATTCAACCACGGACCCCAGCAAGCGTATGAGGTGCCCGTAACCCACCCAGGATCTGCAGTGCACCAATAGATATCAGACTCTGTGACGTCTTGCACATAGCGCGTCGTGATGTAATGCCCGATCATTGCGTTGTGGACGTGCACGACGCCTTTCGCCTTACCTGTCGTTCCTGAAGTGTAGTGCATCATCACGGGGTCTTCGCGGTCCATCCACTCTGTTTGGTGATTATTTGACGCACCTTTCATCTCCTCTTCAAAGCTAACCGTTCGTTCACCGGATAGTTCAACACCTTCAGACTTAGCGACTATCACGTACTTTAGGTCTGGAAGACTTTCGACGATCTCATCGACGCTCGATTCCTTCAAGTCAGGGGTGGTGACTAAAACCTTTGCGCCGCTGTCTTCGAGCCGATCCATGACTGCTTCTGCCCTGAATCCGCCAAAAAGTGGCCCCCAAACGGAGCCGTTCTTAACCGTGCCAATCGCTGCAATGTAGAGCTCGGGGTATCGCCCCATATACGTAAAGACACGGTCGCCACGCGAAATACCGAGGCTTTTTAGCACGTTTGCGAATTTGTTAGAGAGGAGCTTCAAATCTAGAAATGTAAACTTGCGTGCGCCATCAGGGCCGTCAGCGTAGAGTGCTACCTTATTCTTCCTCCATCCTTCAGCATGCCGGTCAATCGCTTCATGTGCGAGATTTACTCGGCCAGTCTCGTTCCACGTAAACTCCTTTTCGACGTCTTCGAAATGAAATTCAGCGCATGCCTTCTCGTAGTCTGGCATGTTGCCGGGCCAGTGCTTCTCAATGATTTCTCGTTCGCCTACGGTCTTTACAGTCCATCCGTAATCCGCTTGGTTTGTCAATGTATGCACCTCTTTTGAAGACCACCTTCAGTTAGCCTCAAAGGGTCTAACAATACAAATATCACTATTAATGATGTCCTAAGCTCGCTTTGGTTTTACTTATATTTTGTGTCTACAGTCTATACGAAAAGGGAACCTCTGGTTCAAGCCAATTGGGTGGGGGCCGAACGGACGGCTTTGCTGTCAAAAAACGTCCTTGAGTGTTTCAACCAGCAAGATATTTATTTTACTGTCGTTGATGTGCGACTTTCTGTAATCGTTGTCGGGAGATTATTCAAGTCATCCAGTTTGAGCGTGCTTGTTGTTATAATAGCGACCAGATCGGCGTTGCCTTTCGCTGTTAAGATCACGTCGACGCTGTACTCTCCGCTAGCCTTAAGCAGGGGGGCGTACACTGTCCACTTGTCGGCCCCGGCTTGTTTCACCAAGACATAGACGTTCTGGCTGTTTAATTTTCCCGAGAATGTCCCGGTAAGATGGGCACTGCCACTGCTTACCGTAGAGGGGACGTTCAGCGATATTGACGCCTTTATATCCTCTGGTCGGGGGGTTGCTTTGCTCGCAGTTGGTGTAGCTGCGGTCTGCACTGAGAACGTCGTTGTTGCATTCGAACCGGCATAATCATAGTCACCTGCAAACTCAGCTGCTATCACGTGCTTGCCAATGGTCAAATCTTGGGTCTGATCCGATGTTAAATTAAGCGCTGCAAATCCCCAAATGGTTCGCGACGTCTCTTTGTAAACGTTGTCAATCGACCAACGTATCTCTTTATTATCCAAACCAGACCCACGCGTTATGTTAAGTTGGCATGAAAACGTCGCGTACTCGCTGCGGTTTACTATGGCCGGAGCGGTCACTTTAAACGTGCTGGTGGCGGCAGCGGAGACTGTGGGATCTTGTTTCGCTTGATCTAAACACCCTACGGTAATAGTTACTATCAAAATCAAAGCTGCGATGGCAAAAAGCTTGCGCATTACAATTATATTCTTATTTTCACGTGATAAAGATTTTGAAATTTCTTAAAAGCAACATCCTTTATCTAGATGAACATCGAGTTGTAGTAAGGTATACTAGTTTCGCAAAATCAGCGAACGGCTAGTACTGTTGAACAAGTATGGCACAAACTAAGCGTCCTTTTGATATATTATCCCGAAATGTGGGGAAGAACGTTTCCGTACGCTTGAAAGGCGCACAAGTTGTAAAAGGCACATTTTTGGGTTACGACCCCCACTGGAATATATCACTTGCTGAAGCTGAGGAATGTAGGAACCATAGGCGAGTGCAGCTTGGAAAACTTATCCTCCGCGGAAACAACGTACTATTCGTTTCAGAATTGGACCAAGACTAGCGTCATTTTAACGATTCTTTTCACCTCTGCAAATATGGATCTTCCTAATATCGTTATGGGTTTGCTAAACGATAGCGAAACTAAAAAGACGCTTGTGACAGTTGCAGCTGACGGAAAAACGAATCTAACTAACGTTAAAGCTATAAAATTACTGAAGCCAAGCGTAATTGTTCTCGCGCAGGCTGCAGCAAAACAACTGAACAAAGAGCTCCTCGCCCACATGGATAACGGTCGCTTAGTTTCGATCCTCTGCGTCTCAATAAAAGAAGAGCAGCGAACTGCCTTCCAAATAGTTTGCAGCATCAGAGAATTTCAAACCTCTGGTCCCCTCTATGAGAAGTTTCTCGACGAGTTACGAGCACGTTATCTTGATCTCGATGGCGTGTGGGTGCTCGAGCCAGTTGATATTGTTGACAGATCAAGCAACTTTAATAGTGGGGAATCAGCGAAGTAGAAGAGTGGGCGCTACCTGTTTTGATATTGCTCACTGTCTACGCTATGTTATGTCATTTTGGCCGTTCAAAACCCTTACTTACTGCAAGGCCACTACACTTATAAAAATAAACGCGCCGTGTTATAAATTTAGCAAAGCATGCAAACCGTCAGTGTAATGCCAAAGAAGTGACATAAATGATGTCAGACTCACGCTCAAGCCATTAATTTTGGGATGCGATCACAAGCTGTGATATGCACTCGCTAATGTGCGGAATACACAAAACCGTGCTCGAATCCTCCGCACTGATTTTATGTCGAGAGTTGTAAATATAGTTAAAAACGATGTTGTTAATGTCAGTCTCGAGTGCCGTTTCGAGCTCTGATAACGCGTGCACATCATAGTTTAATGTAGGCTGCAACGAAACGCGAACTCCTGGCATAAACCCAGTATCTTCAAAAAAAAGCGTTAAATTATCTACATAATAGCCACGATCAGCACTTAAACTCAACACACGACTCTTCAACTCGCTTTTTGCTTCTGAAACGATCGTCTTAAAGCTAATGTGAAATCTATTTAGTTTCATTCGGTTTGCCTCGGTCGAAAAATAGTTGCTCCTTATAGAGCCGTCACGTATTTAGTTGTAAGCCAATCCTAGCGTAAGCTACCAAAGCAAAAGTAACGATAGCGCGAACTCGCGCTTGTATAAGTTCATAAAAAGCGAAATATCAATTCGTACCTTATATCCCTAATTAAAGCCGTTTATTGTAGTTATTCGCTGTCGGATTCACTTACGTCTATTCCGGCTTGCTGAGCTACCGCTTTAAGCATATCTAGCAGTAAGAAGTAACCGTCGCGAACCGCATCTTGCAAACCGTCCTGTTCACCTGCTTTATTATATTTGTAGATAACAAATCTTTGCCAATCTTGCTCTAAAAGCAGCCTACTGTCTGAGAGCGACGGTGCAGCAACTACGCTTTCGAACTGTTTAGAATAATCTATAAATTTTTCTAAGCTTAAAAACTCATCGACGAGCTGATAAAGGTCAATCTCAGGTTTCATCAAGCAAGACCTGTGCGCTTTGTATATAACTCTCTGCACCAAGCGGGTCAGAACTATCGCCCTATATTAGAGACCATTTCTATTAATATGAACTGCCTTCCATCCTGAATTGCATAGTTTCCATTGGAGTAAACCAAATTACTAAAGGATCGCTGCAAGGTGGATTGAGCTGATATAAAGATAAAAACGCCTTTATTTTGCCACAATGACAAAAGACAAGATTTAAATAGGATCTGCAATTCTTTACGAGAAATGAATTGTCAAGCATCGACCTTTGAGACCGAGCTCTTTGGGCTTGAACAAGAAGAAGATTTTGAAAATTTCCTCGATATTATCGACCTAAAAAATCCGAACTTTTCTAGGTACGTAAACGAGATGAAGATTGAGTAAGGTTGAAGATGCGCGGAGATAATTCCGTGTGTTACGCATTAGCTTGCTTTTGTTCTGATATATAGATAACAACTTTTTTATTTATATATAATAATCAATAGTGCCTTTTTTACTAATTTCTTTTATCCGTCGTCGACTTGTTCCTTATTTCTAGTAGCCCGTTGAGAGCTAATGGCAATGGCTAATCATAAGTGCGTTAAGAAGGTCATTTTTAGATAGGCGCTTTTGGAAGGAAAAATTAGTCAGCAACGTTTTTCGTTGTCTTGATCTAGCAGAGGACTCGCAAAATAGAAAGAACGAAATTACTACCTTTATAAACTCGCTTAGGTAGCTAGAACTCTACAGAACGTTAGTGGCTGATTCGTTAGAAACTGTACCTAGCGTACCGGTCGCTGTAATATTTAGAAAAGAAGTCGCTGTGCTGCTCTTGTAGGTTGGATCGCCGTAAAAATTTACCTGCAGCTGATGAGTTTTAAGACCTAAGTAATCGCTGTACTCTGCGGTTAAGCTGAGCGTTGTAACGTCGTTTTTCATTTGACTTTTGCCTACCGATCTTCCATCTATAAACCATTCAACGACCTTGCCGTTTAATGCATTTCCACTACTGTCCTTTAGGACCGCTTTTGCGGAAACTGGTTCACCCAACGCGGCCGACGCGGAACTTAGTGAGATCTCTGACGCTTTCAAACTGCCTGATCCTTGGCTGCTTCCGTTCTGATTCGATGTGTTACCCACACAACCGCTTACGAAACAACAGCACAGCAGTAGGCAGAGCGTCAAAGTTATCGTTTTACGCACGCTCGCTACGAAGAGTGCGATTGAGATAAAACTTTCTGTATAAAAGCCGTGTAACGTTCGTACGCACGGTCGTAACAATAGAACTACAAAATATTTTCGCTTACAAATTCTCAAATCGAATAGAAGCTCTCTAAGAGAAACTAACCGCCCGCTCCTTGAGATCGAAATCGTCGAAGCTCTTGAAACTCCTGCTCTATCGCACTCGGAAAAACGATGCATCGTTTAATTGCGCCCTGCGGCAAGCCTATAACAATTTCGCCACTTTCAAATTTATTAAGAACATCTAAAACGCTTGTTTCAATTGATATGCGTGACCAAGCCGGAACGTAGCGTTCAAAACGATCTAGCTGTTTGATGTTAATCAAGATTTTCGGCACATGCAGCGATCCATGCCTAGCAAGATCTGCTGCCTCGTTTATCTCGTCTTTTTTGACTTCACCGACATCGATGTCATCGATTCGAAGTCCGTACTCAATTAGAGCTGCTACCACCAATAGCTTTGTGAGCTGACGTCTGCTTTCAGCTAGCCTTTTAAGTCTTATGTCGCGCTCGGCCATGCTAAATCCCGCTTGTCAATTATGCCTGCTTTGATACAAAACGTTCCGTCTTACGATCTTCTCACAGTTGTTGCTTTATGAGCTTAGAAATGAATAAATATAACTCAGCTTCACGAGTAAAACGTTAAACTGGGGGTTTTTATGCGAGAGATTGAATATTTCGAGCGTCCTTTTGATTACAAAAAAATTCTTGACGTAAAGAAGACGGCAACACTCAATAAGTCGCTTAGAGAGGGCATGGGGTCACTGAAACAATTCCCGGCAAGCTTAGATATGCTCAATTTCGTTCCAGCGCAACTGTATCGCTTACCCTTAAACGCTGAAGAACCAGTCAAAACAAGCACCACTATAGGAAAAAGCTCTAAGAGGCCAATTCGCCTCGAGACACCTATCATGATCTCTGGAATGAGTTTTGGCGCTTTAAACAGAGAACAGAAAATCGCGCTCGCAAAGGCATCAACAATTGCAGGAACAGCGACGAACACTGGAGAAGGCGGAATGCTCGATGAAGAACGCGAGTTTGCAAAATATGTCACTCTGCAGTATTCTACCGGACACTTCGGTGTCTGGAATGAGCGGCTCAAAGAAGCCGATATGGTTGAATTTCGGATAAGTCAATCAGCGTATCCGGGCACTGGTAGTCTAGTTCCTGCCAACAAAGTAACTGAGCTCATTGCCAAGACACGCGGCATTCCTGTTAGCACCGACGCTAAAAGCCCAGCTCGGCACCCTGACGTTCATAACGCTGAAGATCTCAAACACAAGATTGAAACCTTGCGAGATACTACAGAAGGCCGACCTATAGGTATTAAGTTTGCCGCAGGACACGTCGAAAAAGACCTTGATATTATTGTCTACGCCGGGCCCGACTATGTCGTCGTTGACGGGTTTGGGGGTGGCAGTGGGGCCCCCCCAAGCCATATTAGGGACAACTTTGGCTTACCTATTATCAACTTCCTCCCTCGGGCGCACCGATATCTGGAAGAGATAGGATATCGCGAGCACGTCGAACTCATTGCTGCTGGAGGGTTACGCACGTCAGGGGATTTCGCTAAATGTTTAGCGCTCGGAGCTGACGCAGTTTATATAGCCACGGCTGCACTTTGGGCAATGTCGTGTGAGTACTACCGCATTTGTGAGACTAACCAGTGTCCGACCGGGACGACGACGCACGATCCCGAGCTCATAAAGCGTTTTAACGTCGAGAGAGGGGCTCAGAAGCTCGCCAATTTCATTCGCGTCTCAACGTTAGAACTTGCAGATATCTCAAGAGCATTGGGTAAAGAAGATGTACACAGGCTAGACGTAAATGATCTAATTGCTCTTACGCGCGAAACTAGCGAACTTTCGGGAGTAAGCTATCCATCCTTGACTTAACTGGGTTGAAGTAATTTATAAACTGTCCATCACTGTCATAAATAAAAACGCCACGCTCGCATTTATCGTCCACGCTTTATGCAACGTGGTTGCCCATATCTAACACGCTAAAAAGCGTAGTTTTAATCGAGTTTTGACGTCTTTTTTTTCTTAGCTCAGAAAGCACAACTGCTTAATGCATGCAATAAACGGCTTCAGTTTGCGACTATACTAAAGTATAACTAATGATGATGGGCATGACACTCTCTGCTGGCCATGAAGCTCTTCAAAAAAAATTCCACTTCGCAACGTATTTTCAAATACGTCGAAGAATTTCAACGAGCAACTCAAAACAACGACTACAGGGCGGCACTAGACGCCGTTGAAAAAGCGCTCAAAATTGATCCTGAAAACAAAGAATTGCTAGATATGAAGGCCACTGTCCTTGAGCTCATCGAAATGCAAAATTCGCGCGAAAGACCCCCATTGAGCGATGTTGCGGACGTTATTACGCAGGAAGACAAACCAAACGTGCACCTTTCAGCTGACGAATGCGAAAGCGTTGAAACAGTTCTTCAATTGTACGGTGAAGCGCTTATAGCTGGAGATGCCGATGCGGCTGCGTCTATGTGGGACGAATCGGGCGCGGATCTCACGTACGTTTCAACAGACTATGGAGCCGTCCGCAAAGGCTATCGCGAGATACAAGACGCTCTTAAATATGAAGCATCTCACTATAGCTACATGTCCTATGCGATGGTCGAGCACAGCAAAGATGATGCCAATCTCGTTTATGCTTTTTATGAAGTTCGTGTGGCGCGATTATGGGATGCCTACGCTAATGTTCTTGGATGCAAACGCGTAAGTCTTGTGCTCCGTAAGAAAGGGAACGCCTGGAAGATTGTCCACGGCCACCAGTCTGCCTTTTCTTGTTAGTTGAAAGAATTGCACATAGATCGTTGCGAGAACGTGAATAATTTTTCGCAACTAAGAACGATTTAACCACCTCAACAGCCAAATCAAAAAAAGACTAGTCCTGTTGTTGACTCAACATTTTCTCATAACTCACTTCTCGAATTGCACGTATCCGAGAGATAAAGGTGGAACCGTACTATTCAATGAACTAAAAAGCACCAAAAGCTGCGACTCCAGCTACAAGCGCGAAGGCCATCAAAAGCAATGTAACTACGATTGTCCATCGCTCATTTGCTGTCATTTTTGATTTAGGGTCTCGCTTTTTTCGTTCCTTGTTTTGTACTACAGTATTAAGGACTACATAAAGGCACAAAGCAACAACAGAGCCAACAACTAAACCAATTATCAGTTCATCCATATTTTGTCTCTACAATGATGCCTACACCTCATTGTCCTACTTCAAAGTTTCGATCACACCGAGCGAATCCCGTGATAAGTTTGTACTATTTAAACACCACTTGCTGCATTGGAGCCATTCAAAGCTCAGCGTGATTTGCGCAAGATAGACCTACACATTTATGAAGTTCTTAACTTCAATTGAGAAACTATGCCTAAAATTATCCATTTTGAAATCTGAGCAGACGATCCAACGAGGGCCTCTGCGTTTTATGAGCGCGTCTTTGGTTGGCGCATCAACAAATGGGAGGGCCCGTTAACTACTGGCTTATCAGCGCCGATGATAGCGACCAGACCAGCATTAACGGAGCGATAAGGCAGCGCATGAAAGACGAATCGACCGTTAATACCATCGATGTGCCCTCTATCGATGAGTTCACGCAGAGTGTTGTAAACGCAGGAGGGCTTATTGTCGTCGCCAAGTCGGTAGTCCCTGGGGTTGGATACCACGCTTATTGTGCCGATTCAGAAGGAAACCTTTTCGGGATTATGCAACAAGATCCTTCGGCCAAATAATGTGAGTGCTGGATTTTGCCAATTTTGTTTAAATGTTTTGCTTAGAACTACGATTATATTAAAGTCGTTTGTGGAAATACTTTCATACCGTGCAGGAGAACATTAAATACAACCGCCCATATTTGGGTATGTCGATGCTGGAGAGCGAGGGCCCGCCCAATGGGCTACCTCGAACTATATTTATTGCGGCGGGCTGACGCTCTGTAGTGACCTACTAGACCCCCTTTTTTCGTTTGGGGAGATCAAAAGTCGCTTTTACGTTGCTTGACGCTTTGGATTTGTCGTATTAACTTCTTGATCGGTTGGCAGTTTTTTCGTACTTTTGCCCACTAAATCAGCTGCCGGCGATAGAAGGAGACACATGACACTACAAGGCGAAAAGGTGTTCTGAGATCATTCCGAGTTAGACAAACGCCGATCGTCTTCTTCTACACGGTTGAGCCATTCATCGACAAGACAGTTGAAAACGGTCTCCTGTTCGACCTCGAGCCCGTGTCCAGCCCTATCCAGTATCGCGAACGTTCCACGGGAGAAGTTCTCGACAAGTGTAAGTGAATCATGATACCCAACTGAGGTATCTTGACGTCCAGAGAATATGAGTGACGGTCGGTCAAAGGGGTGCTCAAGCTGGTCTACATCAAAGGAGAGGTTATATCCATACTTTTGAAACTGATCAAGAAACGCTCTATCTTTTGTTCGCATCCCTGGGATGATGTCCTGTCCAAACCGATTCCAGCGCTGTTGATCTTGCACCACAAGCACGCGCTCAAACATTTTTTTCCACTCGGTTTGTTCGATACCTGCCAAGAATGGCTCATCCCTCACGAAAATCTGTCGAATTGGCAGTTCGCGTCGCTTTCGATCAGCTAAAATGACAGGGCAGATAAGAAGGGCACCTTTGAGACGTTCAGGCATCGATTTAACGATTGCCCTAGCAAGATAACCCCCATAGGATTCACCAGCAACCAAGAACGAATCATCTTCTAATACTTTGTTCACAAACGCTAAGATCGCTTCAAGCATCTGATCTGCATTGCTCATCCAATGAGGCGCCGGTGTACGACCCATTCCAGGTAAGTCGAAGTAGATACGTTTCCATCCAGAGCGGGTTTTAAAGCTGGGCTCCATGCAGCCTGTCATCACGTGACGGTCAATGCCAAAACCGTGAATCATCAGTATAGGCATTCCTTCGCCGTGTGTTTCATATTGGAAGTGTAGATCACCTACTTCGCATTTCATTTGTAGTTTAGTGAGAGAAAGAGCTTAAAAAAGTGTAGCATTCGTTGCGATAATTTAGTCATCTTGTGGAGAGTAACATCATTGCGCTGCTTTCGTGTACTAGCCGTCACTTGTGGTTATATTGTTCAAGCACTCGTCTCGTACCCGCTCCTTGATCCTTTTTATGTCCTATCAACTAGCTTAACCTCGAACGGTTGTAGGTCAGAAACACCGACGGGTCTTTCTAAATAGGATGAATGACATATAGAGGATAACAATCCTAACAGAATTGCCGTTTGTTAATACGCTCTTTGACTAATACTGTTGGGGGGCAGCGCCGCGCGTCTACAAAAATGAGGTAGTCACGCTCTGTGCGAGACACACGGCTGTGTATGCCTTTTCCCAACTGCTTTTCCCACGAACTAAGTACTATTTTAACTTGTTGGAATATGAGCGTTAGTTCTACTGCAATTGAAAGCCGCTAAATTTAGGACCTTTAGCAAAAAAACCTTTAGGAATAGTCGCACCGTTCGACCAACCTCTTTAAGGTCTGTGTGTACTCGTTGAGGTAGAAAAAATGCCCATCTTGCGCGAAGCTTTATATTATATCTGCATACAGGTAGATACCTAAGTAAAAAGGAGGTGACGTTTTGTATAGAGCAAATACTAGAAACAATTTCGGCGGCGGCTACAAGAGCTATGATAGCAAACCAAAGGCTGCCCCTGTAGATGTCGGAAAGCAATATGACTGTAAAATCGAAGATATTGCCAAACAGGGCGACGGCATAGCTCGTATTAGTGGTTTCGTGATTTTCGTTCCACACACCAAGATTGGTGACGAAGTTAAGATTGAAATCAAGGCTGTAAAGCGCAACTTCGCTTTTGGTGAAGTAGTCGAAGAGTAATCTAGCTTTCTAAACAACGGAATGGACTGAATTGATGGATTAACTACATTGTTGTTAGAAGTTTGCGCTGCGAGCCTTGACTAATATGTTGTTCTTCCATCTACCTTTTTGATTGGTTTAACAATCAGCTTGGTGATGTCCGTCTCTTCAATTTCTCGTTTTATGTGACGTCAATTTTCTAGTCCGTTTAGAATACCAGGTAGGCGCCACGATTGAATATTATCGTCTTTCTAACTTTTCCAAACGCGTTAAGCGCGTTGGCGGGGTCTACTGCATAAACTGCATCTCCGAGCATCGCCATTGATGCAACACCACCGTTTGCTTCTACCGCTTCGACTGCATCTTGCGCTTTTAGACTTATGAGTTCAGTATCACAGGCAAATTGCCTTGACAAGCGCATAAATTCGTTAAAGGTGGGTCTCTTCAAGAGCCTCTGTAACGCAACCGATCCAAACTTGTTTATAATGGCGATTTTGTCTCTGTCTGCTAAGATTTCGGGCGTTGGGAGGGGCCCAAAGACGACATAAGAAAGCTCGAGCGGGGGCGAAGGAATTTGATGCACCGCGTTTTGCTCACGAACGACTATACCGCCTAAAGCTTGGGCAACAACGTCGCCAATTCCCGTGTTGTTTTTAATTTCTGCCCATTGAGCAATATCGCAGAGGGTATTAAAGCTGTGTTTCAGCCCCCAAAATTCGTTTAATGCAAGGGCGGAGCTTAAAGCTCCTGCCCCACTAGTTCCAAGTCCACAGCCCATCGGCCCTGCTAGCTCTGTCCTAACATCGGCACTCTTATCAGACAGCAAAGCTGAGACTGTTTTTGTGGTGAGTGCCGGATCCTGTCGCCCATTAATATAAACGCTGCCGAGTCCTGCAGAGACTTCAGTTACGGCGCCGTCAGCAATAACAATACCGCATCCAATTGAGGAAACCTTCTTCTCGTCAGACTTCAACGCGAAAAAACCTGTAATGTGAAAGGGGCAAAATGCTTTCATTAGTGGTTCATTTTCTTGACAATAGCGTCAACAATCTTCACTGCGAGAAATGCCTTATCACCTTGATACCGTTCGACGTCCGAATCTACGATGTAAATTTCGTTGTCTTTAGTGCCCATTCCGCGCAATGTAACGTCGTTTGCTACCACTAAATCAACCGGTATCGACCGGGCATATTCAATAAGTTCATCCGGAGTCGAATTAGTTTCCGCTTTAAAGCAGACTACAAAAAGATGTGGATACTTCGCTTGAACTATGTTAGTAAGCTTTGGTACCTTACTAAACTCGAGATGAAGCTCTTGGCCGGATCTAATCTTTTCATCGCGTTTGTCTATGGTGAAGTCGGAAATAGCCGCCGTGTTGATAAATATGTCATATCCCTTATCAAGCTCCGTAAGGACCGCATTGCTCATCTCTGCAGCACTTTCCACATGTATCTGATTTACGAGTTGTGCATTACTATTGTGCACGATAGTAACGTCAGCCCCCCTTCTAAAAGCTTCATAAGCAATTTCCCTGCCAGTTCGCCCTGAGCTTCTTGTGGTGAGAATACGAATCGGGTCAAGGGCCTCTATTGTTGCACCGCTTGTTATCAACACTTTCTTTTTTGCTAAATCCCATCTGGACAGAAGACGCTCGACTGTGAGCACGATTTCGCTCATATCCGCAAATTTTGCCCTGTCTTCTTCGATACGCGGCCAAACGAAATGAACCAACTCTCCCAAGCGATCGATGTTCTCTTTGACAAATGGCTGAGAATACATAGATAAGTGCATCGCAGGAACTATCACTACGGGTTTGCCCGATCCTATGGCCGTAACTGCACACGTCGTTACAGGAGTATCGTCAATGCCACGAGCTATCTTGCCTATTGTATTTGCTGTACAAGGCGCTATCAAAAGCAAATCTGCCGAACCACCCTTTCCTAAAAAAGCGACGTGCTCTACCTTTCCCGTGAGTTCATTAATTACCGGGTTCTGTGAGGCGTATTCTAACGCGTTAGTGTGAATTATCCGTCGTGCTGCTGGTGTCGTAACGACGTGCACAGCTGCACCCCTTCTCCTGAGCTTGCGGATCAGCTTGATAGTCTCTACTGCTGCAATACTGCCTGTGACACCTACTATAACGGTTTTACCTTCCAAGCTGCTCATATTCGAATAAGATTTACGTCCAAGTCAGAGTCTGTTTGTTCAAAGATTAACTTTTGCATCGAACTAGAAGAATACGTTACGCACGTCACCTTAGAAGAATATTGCTGAGATCAAAACGTTGGCAACGCGCTAACTTTAAAGGACATTGAAAGTCTCGTCGATACTATCAAGCGAAATACATAATACCCGTCCGTTCATCTGAGATGTAATGACGCAGAACATTATTCGGAAGGGCCGTCTTATGGAGTTCGATGAGCGCGCGTCACGGTTTATCACCTCCATTGCTGCAGACGAGTGGCTCTTTCGTTATGACATTCTCGTTGATCTCGCGCACTTGAAGATGCTCTGTAAGCAGGCGATAATATCACAAACGACTTACAAAACTCTTAAAAAAACACTGCTTTACATAAATGAGCGTGGGTACGCTTTTTTACCGAAGGACGTAGACGATGTCCACGTTGCGATTGAAACAACCCTCACAGATGAGGTGGGACCTGCGCAAGCTGGCTGGCTACACGTAGGTCGGTCGAGAAATGACGAGGTTGCAACGTGTATTCGCATGGCTGTACGTGATAAGTTACTTTTGCTCAAAGATGCCATTCTATCTTTGCAAAGTACACTATTAAAACGGTCAGCTGAAAACCTGTCCACCGTAATGCCGGGTTTTACACATTTGCAGCACGCTCAGCCTACGACACTCGGGCACTATCTGCTCGCACATTATGATGCCTTGGAGCGAGACTTGACGCGCTCGGAGAATAGCTATGATCGAACAAACAAATCGCCATTAGGGGCGGCAGCTTTTGCCTCTACTGGCTGGCCGCTCGATCGTGATTCGACGGCACTAGCTCTCGGTTTCGACGGAATTATTGAGAACTCGATGGACGCAGTGAGCACCCGCGACTTCGTCATAGAGGTGCTAGCAACTGCCTCAAACCTTATGATAACGCTTAGCCGCCTTTCAGAAGAACTTATACTCTGGAGCACATCCGAGTTTGGCTACGTGGAATTGGATGACAAGTTTGCTTCGACAAGCTCTATTATGCCGCAGAAGAAGAATCCGGATCCGCTTGAACTGACGCGCGCAAAAACGGGAACGGTTATCGGAGCGCTCACGGCTAGCTTGGTGATTTGTAAGGCACTTCCATATAGCTATAATCTTGATTTGCAGGAGGTAACTCCGCATCTACACCAAGCGATAAATGCTGCAATCGACTGTGTCCGGATTGTCCAAGCTGTTCTAGAAACGCTTGTCATTAACACAGAACGGCTAGCTGATATGGGTTCAGTAGGATTCACAACGGCAACCGAGCTAGCAGATACCATTGCTCGAACGACTAGCGTTCCTTTTAGAACCGCACACACCATTGTCGGCGAAGTCGTTCGAATCGGTAAGTGCGATCTTGATACTATCAATCAAGTTGGTAAAAGGCATGTTGGAAAGCCTTTGTCTCTCCTTGGTTTGACAGCTAGTGACGTTAGAGAGGCGCTTGACGTCAGTCATAACATTGCCAAGAGGAATGTTACGGGTGGGCCCGCAGAAAGTGAGGTAGCGCGTATGATAAAAGCACGACGCAAGCATTTGCGATCTCAAAAGCGACGCCTCTCGCTACAGCAGAACACCCTACAAATGATGGAGAAGGACCTGTTGGACCATTCTGATGTCTAAAATCGAAGACATACAACACGGTGATCACGTCAAAGTGGTCAAGGACGGTGAAGAGTTTTTTGGCGTGCTTATGCCAAATGCAACAACCGATGTTGTAATTAAGCTAAAAAGCGGTTATAACGTCGGTTTTGCGCCTGAGGGCCTACACGTTACGCTCGTCAAAAAGAGGGGACCTGTAACTGCTGTAAGACCATCGCGTTCTATACGTCCTGAGTTGCCGCGTTTGAGCATTATCTCTACAGGGGGCACCATCGCAAGTAAAATTGACTACCGAACAGGCGCAGTAACGAGTCAATTCGACGCTGAAGACATAATCGACGCAATACCCAGCTTAGCTGAAATCGCTAACATCGAAGGTGTGATGCTTTACAACATTCTAAGCGAAAATATGCAGCCAAAGTTGTGGTCTGAGCTTGCCTTATGCGTTTATAATCAAGTCCGTGCAGGAGCGTATGGGGTGCTTGTGACACACGGTACAGACACCTTAGGGTACAGCGCTGCAGCTTTATCATTCATGCTGCAGGTGCCCGTGCCAGTCATGCTCGTTGGCTCACAGCGATCGGCTGATCGCCCGAGCAGTGACAACGTCGTTAACGCGACCTGTGCAGCTGTAGCAGCTACAAGTGACCTCGCAGGTGTTTTTACGGTGATGCATGAAGGTGCTTCCGATGACACTTGTCTCGTTCATCTGGGAACTCGTACGAAGAAGTTGCATACGTCACGACGCGACGCCTTTCGATCAGTCAATGCAGACCCTGTGGCACGCGTTAAGTTTCAGGAAAGATCGCTCCAGTTCTTATCTGATCAGATTGGCCGAGGAGGATGCGAACTCTCCGTTCATCCAAAGATTGAGCCGAAATGTGCCCTTATAAAATTTTTCCCAGGAGCGAATCCCGACATTATGAACTTCTACTTAACGCAAGGATATAAGGGCTTAGTTATCGAAGGAACAGGTCTGGGACACGTTATGAGTGAGTGGGTCCCACACGTGAAAGAAATTACAGAGGTTATCCCGGTTGTAATGACCTCTCAGTGTGTCTACGGAGCTGTGTGCGATAGGGTATACGATACCGGTCGTGACCTCTTAAAAGCCGGGATAATTGAGGGTGGCGATATGCTCAGTGAAACTGCACTCGTTAAACTAATGTGGGTGCTTGGCCAGACGTCTGATCGCGAAGAGATTCGAAAGCTTATGCGAACCAACATTGCTGGCGAAATAACTGTTGACGAAAGCAGGACGTGGGAAACGTTTGAGGAGTTGCCGTGAAGGATCTTGACTATGTGAAAATTGGCTTGAAAGCCGGCTTAGAGATTCATCAACAGCTCAACACCACGTCAAAGCTATTCTGCAGTAGTCCGACTGAATTGAAAGACACTAAAGATGCGACTTATGAGTTTTATCGCTATTTACGCCCTTCTAAGAGTGAATTGGGTGAAATTGACCGGGCTGCGATGGAAGAGGGGATAGGCACCAGGCGGTTTACTTACAAAGCATATGCAAGCACAGGCCTTGTGGAAAATGACGATGAGCCGCCGATGGAAATGAATCTAGAAGCCCTCAAAATTGCTCTTCAAATAGCCCTTTTGCTTCAGATGCAACCGTTCGAACAAATCCACACTATGCGAAAATTGGTGATCGACGGGTCGAATACTAGTGGTTTCCAACGAACGGCGCTTTTAGCAGTAGACGGACAAGTATCCCTAAGGGGCGGTTCCGTTAGGATCGACACACTTTCCGTCGAAGAGGAAGCTGCGCAAATCGTCGACAAGGACGTCTATTCGCTCGATCGGCTCGGCATTCCTCTCGTTGAAATCGGCTCTGCCCCTGATTTAAAGACGCCCAAGATGGTCAAAGAGCTTGCTCTAACAATTGGAACGATTTTACGTGCTTGCAGAGTTAAGCGAGGGTTGGGAACGATTAGGCAGGATATAAATATCTCCATTGTAGGGGGTGCGCGGGTCGAAATCAAGGGCGTTCAAGCGCTCGATTTAATAGAGGATATCGTACGCTTTGAAGTTTCGAGGCAGCTTAACTTGCTCAAGATCAGGGATGAGTTGCGGTCCAGGGGGGCTCACGTAGAAGGCCCCATTGAGGTCACCTCAATATTCACCCGGACTGAATCAAAAATCCTTAAGAAGAAACGTGTTTGGGGGGTGTTACTTCTTGGTTTTGCCGACCTCGTGGGAAAAGAAATACAGCCAGGTCGCCGACTGGGTTCCGAATTCGCAGATCGGGCAAAAAAGAGGGGTGTCGCAGGTATATTTCACACCGACGAGTTGCCACGTTATGGAATCTCAAATAAAGAAAAAGAGGCGTTACTGCAACTCCTAGAGGCTAAAAAAGGCGATGCAGCTGTCATAATTGCTGACGAAAGTGCCGAGATGAGTGTTGAAGCAATATCTGCGGTTATAGAGCGCGCGAATAAAGCTATTGACGGTGTGCCTGAAGAGACGCGTCGCGCTTTGGATGACGGGTGCTCCGAATACCTGCGACCCCTACCAGGTGCTGCCCGCATGTACCCAGAAACGGACGTTACCCCTATCGCTCTTCCGATAGAGATTATCGAACGTGTTAAGCGGCACTTGCCAGAGAAGCTTGAAGATAAGACCCAAAGATATAAGCTTGACTTCCTTTTAAACGACGAATTAGCTCATCAAATTGCGCGTTCCGAAAATAATCAACTTTTTGAAGAAGTTATGAACCTTTGGTGTGAGAAAGACAGTGGCATAACAAAAGACGAAAAAAAAGATGCTGCTACACTTGTGGTAAGGACGCTAGAAGGAGTCATCGCGGAACTTAAGAGGGAAGACGTGCCCGTTGATAGATTGAAGCGTGAACATATCCTCGGTGTTTTTCGTCTTGTAAGAGATAAAACCATATCTAAGGAAGGTGTGCCAAAGGTTCTTCGGCTGCTGGCAGAATACGATACAAAAACTGCAGACGAAGCCGCAATAGAATTAGGATTCATCATGTTAAGTGAGAGCGAACTTAATACGATCGTCGAGGAAATAGTTCAGTCGCAGCTCGATCTCATAAAAGCAAAAGGAGTGGGAGCTATAGGTCCTCTAATGGGCGTTGTTATGAAACAAGTCCGAGGTAAATCGGACGGAAAACTCGTGAATGAGGTGCTCCGGGCCAAGGTTCTGTCTGTCCTTTAGTAGAACATTCATATGTCGAGCATCGACCTCCTATATGAATTGGTGAAAATTCCAAGTACCAGCACTCACGAGCATGAAATTAGCATTTTTCTCGAAAATAAACTCGTGGATCTGGGAATGGAAATTACGCGCATTGGTAACAGCCTAATCGGCAAACTTGGCAGAGGACGACCTATTTTAATGTTGTGCGGTCACCTTGATACAGTTCCACCTTTCTTTCCGCCTCAAATAAAAGGGGAGAGATTGTTTGGGAGGGGTGCAGCCGATGATAAAGGGGGTCTCGCCGCCATCATCAATGCGATAGCTAGCGTTGACCAAAGCAAGCTCAATGGCACGTTGCTCACGACATTTGTCACCGATGAAGAGCTTAGAAGTCAAGGTGCCCAAGATGTCTTACCCTATATAGATGCAGATTTCGGCGTTGTTTGCGAGCCAACCAACCTCAAGATAATAAACGGACATAAAGGTCGTTTGACTTTTCGTATTGAAACCATCGGTAAATCAGCACACGCCAGCAATCCAGCGCTTGGTAAGAATGCCATTGTCACGATGGCAAAGCTTGTGGTTCTAATCGACAAAATGCCATTAATGAAACATCCGGTGCTTGGCAATGAAACTGTGACCGTTAGCACAATAACTGGAGGTGAAGCGACTAATACAGTCCCTAACCAATGCCGAATCGGTGTCGATTATCGCTATGTGCCCCCTCACGACGTATTTAGTGTTCTAGAGATGCTTCGAGCGAGATTACCCGAAGCAAAAATCGACGTCGCAGAAGATCCAAAGAATTTTTCGCAACCATTTTATTTGCAAAATCACGAGATTATAACGTTTTTGGAGGGGTCCATACGCTGTAGTGGGCAAAATCCACAAGTAGTGACGATGGATGCGAGTACTGATGCCTCACGTTTTAACGATGCTGGAATACCTACCGTCGTCTTTGGGCCTGGAGACATTGCGCAAGCGCACACCACTGATGAATGGATAGACCTTCGTGAGGTGGAAACAGCGAGTACGATATTTGTAGAGTTGATCAAAAGAGTATTGATGGCGTGAACTAACTACCTTTCTTGGCCTCAATTCAAGTAGTTTGCGGAGCGGCTTTAGGAGCAAATGTTTTTCTGTTTCGCCTCTTGTTGAAAAAAGCAGCAGTGCAATAACAGGCGTTAAAGTTGTTGTTTTACTACAGTGGCGTGACGATAATAGCGGTTAAATCAGATTATAACTAACGAACCATGCTAAATGAGTCAATCATCTTTTTGTTACTCGCATTTCTCATACTCGTACTTCTTGTGTTTGGATTCGAGACAGTGGGTTTTACACTATCAGAAGCGCTTTTGATCTTTATCGGTTCTACTCTTCTTTTTCTTACTTCATTTCCTTCAGCATTGTTGTATTTTCGAGGTTCACTTGGTGTTGGCGTCATCGACGTACCACTTGGCGTCCTTCTGTTTAGAGGCTTCCTCATCGTAGGACCGAGAAATGAACTAGCCATTGGTTTCGATTTGGCAGGATTCCTAATACCGTTTTTAATTTCGCTCAAAATGATGATCGATCACAGAAGCCCTATTCGAGCAAGCATCATTGGAGTTTCTGTCATTGCCGTCTTCTCTTACCTTAGTTCGCGATACGTTGGAGGAGAAGGTGTCATAATCCAGAACATCTACGCTATTGCAATAACAGCTAGCATTGTAGGTATTGTGCTTTCCAAACAACAGTGGGCAAACGTTGGCCCAATTGCTTATGTCTCAGGTTCGTTAGGTGTGCTGCTTGGCGCCGACGTCGTTCGTATCGGCGATATCCTAACCTATCATCCGAGTGGATTTGCTTTTGCATCAATTGGCGGTGCTGGCGTTTTTGATGCGATTTTTTTAGTGGGAGTTCTCGCAGTGACTATCGACGTGATTTTCGTAGAAAACGTACGTTTGATTAATTGGATCCAAAGACGTTTTTCATAAAGAGACTAGCATAAAAGTTTTGTTGATTTTAAAATAAAGAAGGGAAGCTGGAAATGATAAAATGTACATGCCACTTTAAAGAAAGCTTTTATAGGTGGCTTTTCCATAATTGTTGTTAGAACGTTTATTATTTGATGTAAATTATCTTCGTCAATTCGAGAATGAATAAAGAAATAATCACTTTTTTTGATACAACGCTACGTGACGGAGAGCAAACGCCGAACGTTTCGCTCACTGACGAACAGAAGCTTACCATCGCAAAAGCTCTAGACAAGCTAGGCGTCGACGTCATAGAAGCGGGGTTTCCTATTTCATCAAAAGGGGAATACAACGCGGTTAAGAGCATCGTAGAAACAGGTTTGCGAGCAACTGTGTGCGGTCTCGCACGCGTTGTAAAATCGGATATTGATGCATGCTTTGGTACTGGCGTTGAGCTTATTCACGTTTTTGCCTCAACGTCAGACGTGCAGCTTGAATATTCAATGAAAAAGACGAGACAGGAAGTCTACGATTTGTCTATTGATGCAGTCGAATACGTAAAAGATCACGGAACGAAATGCCTCTTTTCTGCGATGGATGCTACCCGGACTGAGATGAACTTCCTCCAACACATCTGCCGAGGAGTAGAATCTGCAGGAGCTGATATAATTAATATTCCTGATACAGTAGGAATCATGGCCCCTTCGCGGATGTTTGACTTTGTTCAGGAGATCAGGAGAGTTGTTAAAGTTCCAATTGATGTGCATTGCCACAACGATTTCGGATTAGCAGTAGCAAATAGTTTATCAGCAGTTGAAGCAGGCGCCAATCAAGTTCAAGTAACGGTGAACGGCATTGGTGAGAGAGCGGGTAATGCGGACCTCGCCCAAACGGTAATGAGCTTATCAAGCATTTTTGGGGCGAAGTCTAACATTAACTCGCAATACCTTCTTGAGACCTCACGACTAGTGGAACGATTCACAAAAATAAATATGCCCCCGACAACGCCAATTATTGGAGAAAACGCATTCTCGCATGAATCCGGAATTCATTCGCGTGGGGTAATAGAACGCACTGATACGTTTGAACCTGGCATCATGACGCCAGAAATGGTGGGTCAACGCCGCAGACTGGTAGCAGGTAAGCACGCTGGCAAACACGCGGTGCGCCAAATGCTTGAAGATGCACACTTTGACGTTAGCGAAGAAGAGCTTATTCGCATAATGGGGCGCGTTAAGGAAATTGGCGACAAAGGCCGACGAGTTACGGACATAGACCTGTATGCTATCGCAGAAGCTGTTACAAATGAGGTTTTAAAACCAACAATCTTGCTTGAAGAACTGTCGGTTATGACTGGCAATCGCGTTACGCCAACAGCTACGGTAAAAGCAATTGTTGAAGGGAAAACAAAAATCGGGGCCCGAGTTGGTATTGGTCCCGTCGACGCTGCTATCAACGCAGTACACGATATCCTCGGGGGGGCCGACGTGCAACTACGAACGTTTCGGATCGACTCTATAAGTGGAGGAAGCGACGCACTTGCTGAGGTCGTTATAGGTGTTGAAGACTCACAAGGTAACTTCGTTACAGCTAGGGCGGCCCACGGCGACATAGTTATTGCCTCCGTTGAAGCAATGATTAGCGCAATAAACCGACTAAGGGCAAGAGACGGTGCGTAGTTTGCGATGGCATCTTTTTGACACCCACTGCCACATCGATATGCCTGCGTTTGATCTAGATCGTCAAACGGTTATTAACAGAGCTTTAGATGCACGGATCGCTCTAATTAATTCGGGTATTAGTCTTAGATCTAATCGTGCAACTAAAGATTTACTTCAGTATGAGAACGTCTTTGCGGCGTACGGATTAAGCCCACTTAACTTGGATGAAAAAAACCAAGTCGGCGAATTCATTCGACGCAACGCTGATTCTGCAATAGCGATAGGCGAAGTGGGATTAGACTTCTATCACGTTAAGGCGGAACATCAACGGGTAGAGCAAGAGGATACGTTTCGTATATTCATTCGACTAAGCCAAGAGCTAAACTTGCCGCTAATCATACACAGTCGTGATGCAGAAGAACGCGTTTTTAAGCTCGTAAACAGGGTCGAACAAGCAGTATATCACTGCTATGGAGGCAATGCCGAGTTGCTTAGTGCTATAGCTGACTGCGGACACTATATTTCGATTCCCACTCGTGTTTGTAAATCTGCGCACCACCAGAAGCTCGTTGAGAGCGCTCCGCAAGAAGCTATTTTAGTGGAAACGGACAGCCCATATCAGGCAGCTCATCGTGGCCGGAACGAACCTGCATTGGTCCGAGAGGCAGTCGTTGCCGTATCGCGGATATGGGATATGAAACTTGAAGATACCGCCTCCATATTAATGAAAAACACCTATAAGGCTTTTAATCTTGTTTAAAACGGACATTTTTCACGCAAAAAGAAAAAACTATATAATACGCCGCTGTAAATTAATTTTATATAATAAATATTTGTAATATTAGGAGTTTTTGTCGTTATGCCATCTATCCCACATATTAAAGATATCTACAAAATTAGGACGATAATCAGCAGGAGAGAAAAAGCCCGCAAGGGTATTGGACTGCTGGTTGATGGACCTAATATGTTGCGCAAGGAATTTCAAATCGATCTTGAGGAAATACGAAACACCTTGAAGGAATTTGGTGACATCAAAGTAGGCAGGGTCTATCTTAATCAGTATGCGTCTGAGAAACTTGTGGAAGCTATCGAGAACCAAGGATTTGAACCAGTAGTCAGCTCAAGCGACGTAGATGTTCGACTTGCAGTTGAAGCGACTGAGCTTATTTTTAATCCTAATATCGATGTTATCGCGATAGTAACTAGGGATGCTGATTTTAAGCCAGTTCTGTCGAAAGCGATGGAGCATGGTAAGGAGACCATAATTTTCGGGGCAGAGCCTGGATTCTCGACTGCTCTAAAGAATCTTGCTGACGTTGTCGTGACGTTGGGCGAATCAAGCGCCGTAGGAGGTACAAGGCCGGAAAAGTTTCAACAAAAAGAGGGGGAGGAAGTCTATTAAAAGCTAACGTAAGATAGATTCCTCTTCACGCCAAAGTAGTAATCACGCGCCTTGTGGTGCGGTTTCACCGCCAAGTGCTTTTTGTAATTGCTGTTGTAGCTGCTGGAAACGCGTTTGGACGCGCTCTTCCTGCCTTTGGAGGCTTTTCAAACGAACGTCTAACGTTTCTGTTTTTTCAGTGAGCTCCTCTTTGACTTGGTCCTTGTTTGAGCGAACGAGGATCGTTCCAACGGTCTTGAAAATAACTGCTTTTTCGTCGAGCTTATCAAGCTCTGCGAGGGTTTGGTTGGCTTCGTTTAACGAGAGCTCAAGTTGACTACGTTGAACAGCAAGCGCTTGAGCTTGCTGTTGAAGTTGCTGCAATTGTGCAACCTGATTTTGTATTTGCGGTGGTAGTTCTGCACTCATTTAAGCTTTCTCCTAAGTATATCATCCTTTATTCAATTAAAAGAGCTGACTTTGGGCTTTGTTCAAACGTATTGGCAACAAGTTCGTTTACGTCAGCAGCAATTAGCGCTAGCCTCAGCCAAGAATTTGTCGCAGCTCGGCACGATGTGATATCTGAAGCTTTGATATTAATAACGAGCCTCTTAGGGGTTTTATGTATTCTGACTGACGCCCGTACTCCGGCTGTACTAATAGTCTTTAGCTCGGGAGTGATTGATCTGTATAGATAGTCAACGTTTTCAGTGTCTATGATATACGTCGAACTTACTGTGTTGTGATTGTGTATCTTATTCACGGTACTGCCAGTTTCCTACGGTGCTGCAATCTGTCGCAAGCTTTTTATTAGGCGTTTTTCTATAGTACCTTTACCTTTTTTATGATGGTGGGTCGTTCTTTTATCAATATGCGATGACCACAGTAAGGACACCGGATACCGCCGTATTCAGATTCTATTTCTACCTCGCGTTTACAGCGTATACACTTATAAACCGTGAAATCACCTCGAGGATCTGGTTAAAAGTTGTTCTTGTTCCTCGCTCGCACGGCGAATAGCGCGCGCGACCGTTTTTCCAACAGCGGTCTCAGGCATATAAGCACCACCAGCGAAAGTTGCGTCGCATTTTGCACACATCCATATCCCAGTCCCTTTTCTGGAAACCGCCTTACGCCCACATGCTGGACACTTGTGCGCTTGGTTCATCGCCGATTCCACATCAGCAATTCGCTTGCGAATCTTACGACCATATCTCGGGCCAAAGCGGCCCGCAGAACGGGTCTTCCTTCCCTTCTTACGAGTGCCCTTTTTAACCATCCGTGGAACCACCAAAAAGATCGTCTCTGATCTGCATCGCTTTGCTGCTCGCGAGCTTAACGATTCGTGTTATCTCCTCTATTGAAAGTGTGCCTGTTCCGCTTTTTTGCATTCCTGCCAAAGTCCCTTTTAGGCCAGATATGACTGTTAATCTCGAAGATGCGATAGTCTCTTCATCCAATGATGGATCGAGCATAATCTCGCCATCAAGGTCTACAGCTGTTACGGCAATCGGATATTCATTTATTGGAAGCGCCGTATCGGGCCCATAGCCATATCGTTCTAATGGCATTTTAGCATTTATAAGCGCTGCGAGTGCCCCCAACGCAGAGGCGTCTATAAGGTTTCCATCGTGGTCTAGGACGTGCACGTCGATAAAGATGAGCCATACTTTACCGTCTGGCAAGTTAAGTTTAGATAAGTCAATGGCGCCCGATTCCCGAACGCCGCGATCTACCACTCGCGCAAGCTCTATCGCATTTTCATTAGGTGGACCAGGTTCAAAGGATGGAGAGGCTAGCGGCACGAGCTCAACGTTGGTAATTATAACGCCAGTCTCAGGCGAGTCGGCAAATGGCTCACCGGGTTGCATCTTGACACCGACAAGCACCTGCGTGTTTCCTATCTTGACTCTCGCCGACCCTTCAGCTTTGCCTATTAACCCGACCTCGACCTGAATTGGACGATACTCATCAAGCGCGCGCCCGTCTGCTCTTTCGCTTTTTTTAGCAAGCCCGTAAATGTAATCTTTTCTTATCTCGGCAATGACGTCATTCATTTTCTTCTCCTTGGTATTTTTGAATTAGGGCCTCTCTTTGCATTTCGGCTATGGTCGCACACCCGGTTTTCCCTAGTTCTAACGCTTGTTCAAATTCTTCCAACGTTAGGTGACCGTCCATTTGGAGTAGCGTGACTTCTCCCGTCCGTACGTCCATAGCGATTGGCATGTCTGCTTGACCGTAATTGTCCTCCTCCTTAAAAAGGTCTAGAACCACGGTGTCATCTACTTTGCCAACAGCGCAGGAAGATATAAGGCCGCGCATCGGGACTCCTGCATCGGCTAAAGCGACGGACGCCGCATTTATGCCAGCTGATCGAGTGCCGGCATCCGCCTGTAGAATCTCCACAAAGACGTCAATTGTAGACCTTGGGAAGAACTCTTTGATAATGACTGGATCGATCGCTTCCCTACTCACTTTTGAGATCTCTATACTCCTTCGATCTGGACCTGGTCTTTTTCGCTCTTCGACTGAAAAAGATGCCATGTTATAGCGGTACCTAATTATCGCGCGATTTGCTTCCTGCAAGTGCCTTGGGTGCACTGCCCTCGGCCCGTACACGGCGGCAATCACCTTATTTCCACCATGTTCAACGTAACATGACCCATCAGCCCGTTCGAGCACGCCGACGTCGAATTTGATTGGACGCAACTCGTTAGGAAAACGATCGTCTATTCTCTTACCGTTTTTAAAAAACTCCATGCTTTTCTTCCTCTAGAAATTTAGTAATCCTATCTGTAAGCCCGGACGTATGCGCCTCTTGCTCAATCCGTTTAATCGCTTTGACAGCTAGCTCTTCATCAGCCGCTTTTCCATTGATCCAAATCCGGCCATTTTTTCCAACAAAAATATTAACGTCGAGTTTATCTTTTAGTAGACTTACCATTGATCCCGCTCGTCCGATAACCCGCGGGACTTTTGTGTATGATACCTCGACCACCCTGCCACTTCTCAAAACGCGCAATTGGCCTTCTCGGGGCGCAAGCTCTATTTTCATCGACTGGTCAACATCTACCACCTTAAAGATTGCTAGATCACCCACACGCATTATCTTCGCCATTTCGCTCGATTCGATACGGCGCGGGTATTCTGAGATATGCATTAGTGCCTCGTAGGGTGAGTTGATGTTAATTTTCCAATTTGAAAAGCTGATGTCTGACACCATTCCAATAACTATGTCCCCAATCGTTGGCAGGTATTTTCCAGAAAGAGGAATTACGCGTATTCTCTCCCTATCATCAGCTAGTCCGTACATTAATGAGTAAACTTTCCCATTTTCAATGTAGGTTCCTTCTCCAGCCTTGGCTGGATCGTCAGAAAGTAGGTCTCCTGGAATGACGATTGTCTTATCTATTTTTTCTTTTTTCCTCATTTTTGTCCTTTCCGGGTAATGATTCGCGTTTCAGCTTCTCCTCTAGATAATCGATTCACAAGCTCATAGAAATCGTTTTGGAGCCCTGCGGGAAACCTGACGACTCCAATCCACGCACCGTCCTGCTGCCACTCCTGTTTACTAACTTTACCAAAGCGTTGAATAGCGCTTTGTGATTTTGCAGCATAGTGGGCCGGAATCTTAACAGCGACATCGACCTCCTCAAACCTAATAGGTATAAGGGGCCGAACTGCTTTTAACGCGATGTTTACCAGTTCGTCGATGCTTTTGAATGGATCTACGTTAACTTTCGCTTCTTCAAGAGCCTTTTCTATTCGCTGCGGAGGATGGGGCAGGCCCGTTTGGGGATTTATCGCATTAGCAGCAATCGTAGCTATTAGTTCTTTCCGTTTGTGCTCTTGGATCTTTCGCCTCTGTTGTGCGGTAAGATGAAGCTCCCCATCGATAATTATGCGTTTTGCAATTGCTGAGTTGTCAGTTGTGTCAAAAACGTTTTTTAAGCCTTCATCAGACGCTTTTTCACCCTTAGATGCGTCCTTAAAAATCTCTTCAATCGCTAGAACAGCGTCCATGTCAATATTATGGCCTTCTCGCATTGATAAAGCATTTTCGGGGTCAACGAGCACTTCAAAGTGTTCCCCACCTTTTACAAATCGAGCGACAACTGCTTTATCGAGAGATACCATCTGTGTGCTCTTCTCAGTGTCATTCGCTCAAAAAGGCATCAAAAACCTGACTTCTTCACTCTTTTGGCATCGAATCAAGTACGCTCTTTACGTACTCTTCGAGCTCATCTGCACCTAGCTTTTTAAAACGGTTGTCTTTCGCGTCTATGGCAGCGATTTCGGCGGTGTCGACTGTAAGTTTGCCTTCGGTTGCCTTGTAGAGTGCTTCGAGTCCGAGTCGTATAGCGTTGCCAATATCAATGTCTGCGTTGTACTTCTCTTCGAGAAACTCCATAACTATATTTCTGCCCGAGCCGATTCCGGTGGCTTTGACCATTAAAAGGGCGCCGCTCGGGTCTGTTTCAAAAAGACGTGGACCAGTATCGTCTATACCACCTATGAGTAATGCGGTTCCATAGGGTCTGACGCCGCCGTACTGCGTGAACGTTTGTTTGTGGTCAGCAATTTTTTTCGCAAGTGTTTCAATGCCGATCGGTTCATTATATACGACACGATTGATCTGAGCATCAACACGAGCACGGTCGACCAGTGCTCGAGCATCTGCTACGAGGCCAGACGTCACGGCGCCAATATGATCATCTACCTGGAAGATCTTCTCGGTGGATTGTGGCTCTAAAAGCCTGCTAGAAATACGTTTATCCACGAGCAGGACCACGCCATCCCTTGCTTTTATTCCAACAGACGTTGTACCCCGTTTCACAGCTTCGCGCGCGTATTCTACTTGAAATAACCTACCGTCTGGTGAAAAAACGGTGATTGCCCTATCATACCCCATTTGTGGTGCCATCTGCATTATATCAGCCTCTCGTTATCATCGATCGTTATGCCTATAAAATTGACATCGGCACGATCAACAGTTTTCCTATCTTCTGGAATTATATCAATTTCCTTGCCGCATATCCTTACTGCTTTCCCGGATACGGGCATCGTAACATAAGAAGATATATTGCGACGTATTTTCTCTTCAATTTGTAAATACTTTTCTATAGCCGCCTTTATCGTTCCTGAGGTGCCTATCGCTGTCACGCATATCCGCTTGTTCTTAATTTTGCTTATGCTAGCTAATGTCATCTGTAATTCTGGAACGTGTCGGAAGTTACATCGTACAAGTCCCTTTGACCCATCAAATGCGACGACTCTGATGTTCAGTTTGCTCACGCCAACATCTCCAAAAAGACTTTTTGCGGTTCTAGCTATCTCCGTTTGCAAATCTCGAGCTCTGATCGGTTCTTCAAAACTCAGTCTAAACGCTATATATCGGTAGTTGTCTCGCAAAGTAGGTGATAGCGGCTTCATAAGATCGTCTCTTCTTTCTGTCCTTTTCGTTTCATGATACTAAGTGGTGCTTTTGATAAGGCGATTTCAGCCTCCCAGTCTGTCAAAAGCAAAAGCCCTGCCAGTGCTTTAAGTTGACGCGGAGTTCTCAAGTCAAAGTGTGAATAGGCATCGCTCGTTATAATAATCGGCACTCCAAACTTTCGGCATAATGCGACATTTCTGCGCTGGAAAGCGAGCAAGCGAGATCTTTCAAGTTCTTCTGTTTTCCAAAAATAATCCAAGCTCATCCCTAGCGCGACCTCGCTTTTTTCGGCAAATTTTGCCGTTACTTGGTTTATACCATTGTATTTCCCCCTTTCGGGGTGCATTAGAATATCGACTCGATCGTCTTTACACGCCGCCCTGTTGATTCGCTCATCGCCACCGTGCACGCTTACAATCGTAGTTATATCTCTGAAAAAAGCAATTTTCTTACGTAAATCACGAACCGTAGCCGCGACAATTTCCACTCCTAAGGGTAAACTAGAATCTGGAAACTGAGACCAATGCGGCGAATGGGCCGTTACAACGATTTGAGAAAAACCGAGACCATAAGCTACGAGGTTAAGCCTTTTTAGAGTATCTGCGCCTTCGGGAAAGGCGTGAACGCCTATATCAATATATGCATGCATCATTCAATACATCGCGCGCAATCTCTGCCGCTATACTTGGACGAGCTGGATATGCTGCTATCTTTGTTCGTACAACTATTGGGTCATCATCCCCTAGCTCTAGGACCCCACGTGCGGCTGCCTGTTTGTTGAATTTTACAACGAGTGTACATTTTTCGCTTAAATGTTGTGGGATCTGCTCCCGTAACCTTATAAACTCACGTTTGGAAAGTTTATTCCCAATCGCACGAATGATTAGGCGTATTGCTTGAGCTTGTTCTGTTCGTGCTTTAAGAATGACTATAGAGTTTCCAAAGTGACCCGTGACCGGTTGGCGTTCTATTAGCACGTTTTCTGGTACTATCAAGCGGAACGCTGCAAGGACTTTGCTCTCGTCTTCAGTGGAACGGACAAAAACGTTGACGGTTACACTATGTATTGCCTTTTTTCCACGGGCGCGGTGAGTCGTTGCCATTCACGAAAAGAAACCGATGAACGCGTATGAAGCGGCTTACGTTCCTCTACGTCCGTGCGCGGTAAGAGAGGGCGCCGTTTTTTCCGAGCCTCGACCTTTCTTCCTTAGACCACGGCCTTTTCGGCCTGCACTAGTTTTACCCCTAAAAGCGCGTCTCGGTGAAGACGCTATCCAGTTTAAACTGCTGTCGGTAAGGATACGAGGGTGGTTTGGATCAATAAGTATTATTTCATACCACTTCGATTTCCCATCCTGTCCTACCCAGTATGAGTTTAAAACCTCTAAGTTTGGGAATTTTCGCGAAGCACGTTCTTCTGCAATGCGTTGTGAGCTTTTTCGAGCAGTAAGCCGATTAACTCCGAGATGCTTTGTACGGCGGCCACCGCGTGGGCGCTGTTTCCTTCTGCCCCCGCGCCATGTTCTAACTCGGGCGGTAATGACACCTTGTTTCGCTTTATACCCCAGACTTCTCGCTCTATCAAGTCGTGTTGGCCGTTCGATGCGAACAACTGACGGTTCGCGCCGCCATGTTTGCAATCGCTGCCACATGAGGCTTTTGACGTAACTGTTTTCTGGCCTTTTCCACGCATCTCGTATGAATCCATACATCGATTTCATTATTTATCCTCTAGTGATCGGTTCAGCATTTATGCTACATTCCTAAGGATCCAAGTAGTGCCCCGATTGGGGCTGTTTACAAAAGAAGATCATAGAACATATATCTTTCCTACTTGGCACGCGAAGTCGAAACAATCTTGATAATATCGCCATTTTTTAATTCGTGATGCTCACCAAGTCGCTTTTTCGTACGAACGTCTAAAGCATATAGAAAACCGCGACCAATATCAGTATGGACTTTGAAGGCAAGGTCTTTAGCAGTCCCCCCTTCCTTAATTAACAATGCGTCTGGTAAAACTCGTCCTTGCTTATCTGACCATCGGTGTTCGTCTTCGACTGGATACACCACTATGTACCTAAGCACGTCGAACACCGTTACGTTCAGACACTTCTGGACCCCGGTGCCCCCTTCATTGACAAACTTTTGTAAGCGCTCAAGCGCAGTTTTTTGTTGCTGATTTAGCGATTTGACTATTGTGAAATGAGTATCACCTGGTACATACGCTATGAGTCCCTTTTGTTGAGCAAGTCGAAGCGCAAGTTCAGCTTCTCCACTTGTTGCCACTACATCTTCATACGCGCCTGCGATTCGGGAAATATTTTCAAAAGATGCGACATCTTTTTTATTTGCTGCGATAAGAATGGGTTTTGCGACCTTTCTAATTTGTTGTGATAAGTTTATTATGACCTCGTGCCCCCAGCTTTCTGGAGGAATGTCTAAAAGTCCTAGCTTCTGCATTGCGTTTCTGATTTGACGTGCTTCAATATTGAGTCCTGCCAGTTGAGTGGCTATAACTTGCACGATGTTGTGCTCAAGTTGTGCTTTCTTTGCGAGTCTTTGCCAATTTTTTTCTATGATGCCAGTAATCCACAACGAGATCTCACTTTCCAGTAACGTAACGTCCTCCAATGGATCGTGCGAAGGTGCGCCAAGCACGTTGCCCTCTATATCAGTCCCACCTGATGCGTCAATTACGTTTATGATCGCCTCCGATTGACGGAGGTTGTCGAGGAAAGTATTGCCAAGTCCACGCCCTTTGTGAGCCTCGGGAACCAAGCCCGCAACATCAACCAGCTCGATAGGGACAAATCTCACTCCATCCATGCAGTGACCGCACCGAGTTGTGAGCTGAGTGCACGGGCAAGGTACACGTACATATGAAGTTCCTCGATTAGCGTTTATAGTCGTAAAAGGATAGTTCGCTATCTCAACATTAACAAGTGTTGCGGCTTTAAAAAAAGTTGATTTGCCTGTATTTGGCTTACCGGCAAGAGCGATTGACAAGCTCATTTAAAGTTTACATCAGCTCCTTTAAGCAATTTTTTTGCCCACAGCAGCTTTTTTTTCTTTGTTGGGCTGACATTATTATCGGAAAAATCAAATCCGATCGCGCTAATTACTTGAGCCCCAAACTCTTTCGCCAAAAAAACCGCCCTATCCCCGTCAGTAAAACCACCTACATTAAGCACGTTTTTCAGTGGTTTAGCCTGCGTCGTCCCAAGCACGGTGCTAAATGAGGGGACATGTGTTTTTATGGCGTCGATGTTGTCTCCGTGCGCGTGAATAACCATTATCGCACACATCACATTTGCTCGCTTCAGATCGTTGATGCGGCCGTCTAGATCAGACACAATAATATGGGGGATAACTCCTTGCGCTAACAGCATAGAGGTAGCGCCATCTGCTGCTATGATTGTCTCTCGAGTCTCAATTTTTCCATTTTGAATGTCTGCAACTAAGGTTGGCGCTTTGCCGCAAACTAAAACATCGCGCTTAGTGATGAGATGGCGGAGTTTGCTTTGCGTCTCCTCGAAACTACCTTTTGACGTCAGCAAGGAGGATAATAACAAGGCTGAACGCTCATCTTTAGTGCGGTCAAATCCGAAATCGCGTACTATCTGTTTATAGATAGTATTCCACTCTTTCTGGTCCATGTGCTATTCAGCAAGTGAAATCTCGACTTTGTGGCCGTCGATCACCCACTCTTTGCTAAGCAGTGCGTTTACAACTTCCCCTTCTTCAATGGACGTTGAAAGCGTCTCATCTTTAACATACGATTCAAACGATTGGATAGCCTTTGAGACTTCACCAGAGCAACGGTAACCAACCCTAATACGAGCGGTGTATTCTAAATCCAGCTCTTTACGCATGACTTGTATTCTCCTGATAACCTCTCGAACGAGCAATTCTTGGCGAAGTTCAACTGTCAATTCGGTGTTTAAAAATACGTTAAGGCCGCGGTTCTCACTTTTTATCAGGCCGGGCTTTGTTTTTTTCGAGATTGTTATGTCTTCCTTTGAAAGAATAACTGTTTTTTTTGCCACGTCTAATTTAATGCCCTCATCTAGCTTTTGTAGTACTTCATCCGATGCTAAGTTGCTGAGAACTTGTTTGATCTGGGGCGCTAATTCTTTATATTTCGGTCCGACTTTTGCAAAATTCAGGCTAACATCATACTCAACGAGATCCTTTTCGTCTTTTTCAAAATTTATAGACTTTATGTTGAGTTCATTCTTTACGATTGCTTTAAGCTCATTTTGCGTTAGTTCAGGTCCAATGCAGATTATTTCTTTGAGCGGTTGTCGTGTTTTGATGTTTGCGGACGATCGAGCTGCCCTTCCTGCTTCGACGATTTGCATGGCATAAGCCATCTCTTGTTCCACTTCAGGAATCATTCGATTAACTATAATGTCGGGGTAAGAATCTAAGTGAACGCTCTCTTCGGGTTCTTGAGCATAGCACGAAAGGGATTTGTATAAATGTTCTGAAATAAATGGCGTAAAGGGAGCGATTAGTTTGCTTAACGTCCATAAAGTCTCGAAAAGCGAGACATACGCAGAAACTTTGGCCTCATCCCGTTCATTCTTCCAGAAACGTCTCCTAGATGTTCTAACAAACCAGTTGCTCAGCTCTTCAATAAATGCGTCTATTTCGATTGTAGCAGCGTGGTAGTCATACTTATCCATGTGCGTGACTACGTTCGATATTAAGCGGTTTAAACGTGAAAGCAGCCACCGGTCGATAAGGTCTCTCTGTTCATCTGCAAGGTTCCATCCTGCATCGAACTTATCTATTTCAGCATATGTCGTGAAAAAGGAGAGCACATTCCAAAGCGTAGAGATCGTTTTACGCTGAGATTCGACGATTGCTTCTTGATAGAATTTTTTTGCAGTTCCTGGATTACCGACGCTGAAAAGGTACCAACGTAGGCTGTCGGCCCCTTCGCTGTTCAGTATTTGCCACGGATCGACAGTGTTACCTTTACTTTTTGACATCTTTCGACCTTGTTCGTCTACGATGTGGCCGAGGCTTATCACGTTGTTATAGGCATTTGACCCGAATACAGCGCTAGCTATGGCGTGCAAGCTGTAAAACCAACCGCGCGTTTGATCGACGCCTTCTGCTATGAAATCTACCGGCACTTTGCATTCGTCGCTGTGCTCGAACGGATAGTGAAGCGACGCAAAGGGAGCGCAACCTGAGTCGTACCAGCAGTCTATTACGTCCGGAATACGGTGCATTTCCTCTCCGCATTCGTCGCAACTAAAAACAGCGCGGTCAATATACGGTTTATGGACGTCGCTAAGAGAGGTTTCAGAGTCCATTCGTTGCTGAAGCTCATCAATGCTTCCGATAAAAGATAGGTGGCCGTTAGGACATTTCCATATAGGTAATGGCGTCCCCCAATAACGCTCTCGACTCAGCGCCCAGTCGCGCGCATTTTCTATAAAGTTGCCGAAGCGTCCGTGTTTCAGCACTTCTGGATGCCACTGAACCAGTTCGTTGTTTCGGGTCAGGACGTGGCGTAATGAACTCATCCTGATAAACCACGTCTTTCGAGCATAATACATAAGTGGGGTCTCGCAGCGCCAACAGAATGGATAACTATGTTCGTGTATCTCGCTTTTAAATAGCAAGTTTCGGGCTGCAAGATTGTCCCTAATTACGGGGTTTGCTTCTATAAAAAAGAGCCCGCCTACCAAATCGACGTGATCATCAAAACGTCCGTCGGGTTTAACAAGTTGGATAAGGGGGAGGCCTTCAGCCTTAGCTACGTTAAAGTCATCCTCGCCGAACGCCGGAGCGATATGGACGATGCCAGTTCCTTCACTTGTGTTGACGAAATCTGCAAGCACAACACTAAACTCGCTATCGCTAAATAGAGATTGATATTGTTGTCCGTTGAGTTCTCGTCCAAGGTACTCCCTAGTCACCTCAAAATATTGCTTATCAGGCAATACTGTACCCAGTAAATCTTTCGCAAAAATGAGAGACTGGTTTCTAACTTTTACTTTGACATACGTGATGTTTGGATTTACAGCAAGTGCTACATTCGAAAGGAGGGTCCACGGCGTTGTTGTCCAGGCTAAAAAAAAGGTTTCACTTTGGTCTGAAAGAGGGAACTTAACAAAGGTTGCCTCCTCGTTGATAATAGCGTAACCTTGAGCTACTTCGTGAGTGCTTAAGGCAGTTCCGCAGCGAGGACAATACGGAACGACATAATGACCTTCATAGATAAGATCTCGCTCCCAAAGGCGTTTAAGCGACCACCAAACCGATTCGATGTAGTGTGGGTCCATAGTAGTATACGGCGTGGCTAGGTCGATAAAGAAGCCCACTCGCTTGGTCATCTCTGCCCACTCGTCGATATGGCTAAATACTGAGCTTCGGCAAGCGTTGTTGAATTTTTCAACTCCATAGGTCTCTATGCTTGCTTTATTCTGAAAATTAAGTTCTTTCTCCACAGAAATCTCAACTGGAAGTCCGTGGCAATCCCAACCGCTTTTGCGAGGCACATAATAACCTCGCATCGATTTATAACGGAGGAACAGATCTTTTACCACTCGAGCATAGACGTGGTGAACGCCAGGAGAGCCGTTCGCTGTTGGCGGCCCTTCAACAAATCTAAACAGTTCAGCTCCCTTGTTTGCGCTTAAACTCTTTGTTATAATGTCGTTATCATCCCACGCTTTGAGGATGCTTTTTTCCATAGCGACGAAGTTAGAATCTTGCTGAGAATGTGACATTGTTATTGCCGTAAGTTTAGTTTTGGGGTTGCCTTAGTTTGCGGTTCGCTCCCATTTCTTAAGATCAGAGTGACGGGCGAGGTGAATGTTCTTCAGATAATAATCCGTCTTAGTCCACCAATAAGTCGAGTGTTTTCGTCCATAACAATCTTAAGATCAGAGTGACGGGCGAGGTGAACGTTCCTCAGATAATAATCCGTCTTAGTCCACCAATAAGTCGAGTGTTTTCGTCCATAACAAGAAGTCTAAATGGCTTCAGATCAGCTTTTTTGTGTTTTAGGTTGACAATTTCTTGAATCGGGGTGCATGTCTTGGTAACCAACGCTCATGGTGTTATTTGCACGTTGGTCTGAACTTCCCAGCTAAGCGTGGGAATAACAAACGTTCTCACATGAAAAACCCCGCTTTGAATCATCATTTTTTCAGCAAAACCGCTAATATCTGTCGCACTCCCGTGAACTACATCGATCTCGAGACAATTAGTTGGGTCTAAATGGATGTGGACGGTAGATGTGATAATCTTAGCATTTTCGTGTTGGATATCAGTTAAAAGCGAAATTAGGCCTCGCTGTTCATGATTATATACCAGTGTTATTACGCCAATCTGTTCTCCTTCTGTTTGGCCTAACGACTCATAATCTAGCAGATAACCCCTAATTGCATCTCTAATTGCCTCTGATCGTGAAGAGTAGCCCCTCTCGTTAATAACGTTATCAAATGCAGAAAGGAGCCGTGAAGGTATTGAAACTCCTATCCTCATCAGTTGGTCTTCCATAAAATATCTCTGTTTATGCAATAAGCAAGACTTATTATGATTGTTAATCAGCGTAAAGGTGACATTGTTTATATAAATTATATCCTCTTGAGGAGTTCCGCTTCTCTTGAGCATTACAAGTGCTATTTCCCTGTTACGTGCTTGCGTTTTCGTTTTCTTGTTTTATCTGCTTATTAAGCTCTAGACCTGCAATTATAAACGCGCTGCAGATACAGTTTGCACAGCACTCCTGTCCTCCTGTACTGCATGGCATCGCAGTCTTGTTTTAGTGGCGGAAGGTTAGAGCAGTTATTATCATAGTAGTAATCGCGCTAAGAGCATTAAAGCTCTAATATCTGTTTTAAACACTATGATAGTTTGAGATTACTTACGTCGTCTAAAAACTTATAAATGCAGCGACGCCTTAATATTTGTCATTAATAAAGGCTCAGAATATTTTGAGAGCCAACACGGAGTTTTTCGGGTGAGCGAGTCATCTAATCTAATTCAAGGTTCAGAGTTACTGCAAGCCCGAAAGACTATAATGCATATCATAAACTCGCTAAGTCCTTCTAGCCGATTGAAAGGCGTTCATATTGATGATATTGTAAGCTATAGTGAATCTCTCGGCATCTACCCCGAAAGCGTTATAGGCATACTTCAACAACTAGCAAAAGAAGGTTTAGTGGTAGAACCCTCAAAAAATCGTTTTTTAAATAGGTTTCCTCCGATCACTATACCTAAAAGCAAACAGGGTTTGGCATCTCAAAGGCCACAGCAACGTGAAACTGATTACCAGCCAGGTGTTGATAATCAGTTAGATAAGATGGCCCCCCTTCTTGAAAAGAGCCATATTATGGTTACGCCACAGCAGTTGCTTCAGATCAGACGTGAGTATCAAGATATCATGAAATCTGGCAACCCCGATTTTTTTTATGAAGGTTACCCAAGTGATGCTGAAATCGGAAAACGTGTCGGCATAGACAAGAGAAAGATTCAGGGGGCGCGGGTTTTACTTGGGCTTTTGACAGAGCGTGATGTAAAGATCAACTTCGATCGCGGCAAGTTTTTGCAGTGGCTTTCAACGCCTAAGGCTTCGAGAAAAAACTCAAAGGATTTTGCAGAAGAACTCGGTGTGAGCTATTCAACTTTCAAGAGAAAACGAGCGCTATGGGAGGCATATCTGTCTAAGAACCCAGCTGATGGCGAATAGTTCAAGTCTTGGGTATCTATGAAGTTTTTAGCTGATCGAATGCTGGGTCGACTTTCTTCCTGGCTCAGAATTTTAGGGTACGACACACTGAGTGCGAATTCATTTGTCGGTTTTTCAAATGCAGCAGAGGACACCTTCATGCTCAAGATTTCCGGTCTTGAGCGACGAACATTACTGACTAGGGATGCTCAGCTCCATATGCGAGCAAAGCAGAAGTATGGCATACCGACTCTCCTCGTCGATGATGGCCATGTGCTCCATCAATTGAACCAGGTGCGAGAGAGATTCGGTTTGGTGTTTCCCGAACATCCAGAAGCTGTTCGATGCAATATTTGTAACGGCATGCTTCATTCGGCCTCAATCGTAGAAGTCCTAAAATCGCAAGAAATTGCTAACCTCCGTGCAAAGGATGTCGATATTAAGAAATTTATTCAAAAGTACGATGATTATTATAAATGCGATTCTTGTGAAAAGGTTTTTTGGAAGGGACAACACTGGCGCAACATTCTCGAAATAACCAGATGTCACCTCAATTGTTGTGATCCCGTGCCACGCTGGTGAATTCCACTCTTCTTAAATCAACAAAATACATTTTCCTACATTTCCGAGTTTTTTGCCGATTAGCGTTGCTAGATTTCACTTTAGCTTACTCTGATAAGGGTGTCACGACTTTGCTTTACCGCTCTATAATCGTTTAATTCAATTATCGCTTTGTTTATCTCACCAAGCTGATCCCACTCAATAGTTCCCTTACTGATAGGAAGGTGTTGGTCTCGCCGGCCATCGTTATCGCTTAGATGGTAGTACGCTACTTGAAAATCCGCCTGCAAAAACTCCTTTACGGAGTTGATCGTATGTGTGTGCCCGACGTCGATAGTTGCTGTGGTCCCGCACATTTCGACGAACAATTTATGTTGGGCCACATCAGTGCAGAAGTATTTCGAGTTACGCGGTATGTTCTCAATAGAAGGCTCTATTCCGACGTCTTTTGCGTATAAAGCCCAGTCTTCCAAACTTTTCAGCGCGAATTCAAGTGACTGCTTCGTGACTCCTTGATTAATCCTTTTGACGTAACCCAGGTGTGTGGTTACAGTTGAAGCGTCTAAAGAAACAGCAAGAGCTATTGTTTCATTGAGTTGTTTCGTAGTCTCCTCACGGATTCTAATGTTTACACTAGCTGCATTTAGATCAACGGTAGGAGAATGAATGGTCAGCTCAAGATCATATTGAGACAAAATCTCAAACTGGGTGATATCCTTTAAAGCGAAGCGTGGAAGATATGGCCCTTCGCAAAGCACTTCGACAACGTCAAACCCGTCTAAGGAGGCTCTTTGTAATATCTTTTCAAAAGAGATCCCAAACGACGCAAGAGCATTAAACCCAATTTTCATAAAATTTTGAAGAATACTTTGATGAAAATTAGAAATGCGTGCTAGTGTTTTAGGCAATTAAACTAAAAGGGATATTTTAAAACAGCCCTTTGTTTTTAATTAGAGAAGCACGCACACTTTTACTTTACAATTACCGCCCAGGATAATAGTCTTCTACCCGTACTATATCATCAACAAATGGTGTAGAAATGCTGTGCATTAGGGAGTTTTCCGTCGCTACAATTTTGTGCAAAGCCCCTTTGGGTATATCAATAGTGTCATTTCTTCCGAAGGCCTCTTTTTTATGTTCAAATTGTACGTAGCACGAGCCTTCAAGCATGTAAATTGACTCTTCTTTTTCTTTGTGATAATGATACGAAGTCGTGTAATCTTCTTTTATGTACATCTCTTTAGTGACATAATGCTCTGTGCTGATGAGTACCTTTTCATACCCCCACGGTTTGTCGGTCCTGTTCGCGTATTCTTTTTTTATCTCTTCAAGATCTTTCGTTGTATCGATTGACATCCAAAACGTATTTTCCTTGTAGTATCCAAGTTGGTTAGTTTCAGCAAGGACAGGAAACACCGTTTTCTCGATTTCCCCCGTTTCAAAATCACTGAACGGGACATCGGAGTCAAGGAGGTATATCCCTCCATTGATGTAATATTCCAAAAGCGGCTTCTCTTTAAAAGAACGTATGTGGTCCTCTCCCAGCTCAACGATCCCATACGGGCTGCGCATTTTCGTTACAAACATCATAGCTTTGAAATCGCTGGTCCCGTACTTTTTTATCATCTTCTTAAGATTGATGTCGGTAACAACGTCCCCGTTACGGATCAAAACTGTCTCTTTATCGTCAATCAAATTCATTCCGAGTTTTATTGCATTAAGCGTGCCTAACGGTTTGTCTTCTACGGAGTACTGAATTCTCATGCCACGATATCTTTCACCGTAGCGCTCCTCGATTTTACTACTTAGGTAACCGGTTAAGAGTATGACCCTCTCGATGTCACTGTTGGCCATATCATAGAGCTGCCGGTCTAAAATTGTGTAATCGTCTGTGATGTCTATAAGTGGCTTCGGAATATCTTCGGTATAAGGCTTAAGTCGTTTACCGTACCCGCCGCAGAGGATCATGCCTATCATACAAATGTTCAATAGGCCGTGCGCCAACTTTAGTTTTTCTATCGCTGAATACCGCGTATCCTACCTAGAATGATCAAAGCTCAAAAAAAACTGTCAAAAAAAGCTTCCGCTTAGGCTAGTGGAATAACAAAAAAATAAGTAAAAAGGAAAAAGAGCAGTGGAGGTGCTTAACTAGCCACAACCGCCGCCGCATGAGCCGCATCCCGTCGTAAGGCTTGGGTGTTTAATAGTAAATCCCTTCCCGAATAACGGGTCGTCAACAAAATCGATTTCGGCGCCTTCAAGCGCGTCTTCGACATTCTTTTCAACGAACATTTTAACTCCGTTTGACTCTTGTACTTCTTCCCCTGTACCGGGGTTTTCGTCAAGAGACATTGTATACTGCGGCCCTCCGCAGCCCATTCCGCCGTATGATATCCTCAAACCATACTCGTTCTTGCCTTCTTTTACTAGAAGGTCTTTTAACTCTTTTGCTGCAATTTCTGTAACTGCGATCATTTCAAACTCCAATATTTTTTCTATCTTCGCAACTATTTATAGCTACGCAGCACGTGAAGCTGATTAGCTCCAGACACTAAAAAAAGGAAAAGCGGGCGAACCGCTTTACATTGGTGGCATGCCGCCCATGCCGCCCATGCCGCCCATGCCGCCCATGCCCCCTTCAGGCATTGGTGGCGCTGAAAGCTTGCTCGCTGCTATAACGTCGTCAATTCGCAGAATCATTATCGCGGATTCAGACGCCGAACCGACTGCTTGTGTCTTTATTCGAAGTGGCTCAACAACTCCTGCCTTGACCATATCTATCGCTTCGCCGGTAAAAACGTTTAATCCGGCAGTCTTCTTGCCTTGCTCGTGTTTTGATCTGAGCTCAACGAGCGTGTCTATCGTATCAAGACCGGCGTTTTCTGCAAGGGTCTTTGGAATGATTTCCAAAGCATCTGCAAACGCGTTAATAGCGAGTTGCTCGCGGCCACCAACGGTAGATGCGTAGTCTCTAAGTTTAAGCGCAAGTTCTACTTCCGTCGCACCACCGCCGGCTACAAGCTTTTCGTCTTCGATCGTGACGCCGACTACTCGCAACGCATCTGTGACTGCTCTCTCTATGTCATCAACGACGTGTTCGGTACCGCCGTGAAGCATGATCGACACCGCTTTGGGGTTTTCGCACTTCTCTACAAATATCATTTCATCGCCGCCGACTTTGCGCTCTTCAACAAGTCCTGCGCGGCCGAGGTCGCCTTTTTCAAGTTCGTCCACGCTTGAGGCGACTTTTGCATCCGTAGCTCTAGCGAGTTTCTCCATATCGCTCTTCTTAACGCGCCTTGCTGCGAGAATTCCGGCTTTTGCTAGGTAATGCTGAGCTAAGTCGTCAATCCCCTTTTGACAGAATACTACGTTAGCACCCTTGCTCTTGATCTTGTCGACCATGCCCTTAATCATCTCTTCCTCTTGACTAAGGAAGGCCTGCAGCTGGTCAGGTGACGTAATAGATATCTCGGCGTCAACCTCTGTGTCCTTAAGCTCGATGGCGCCATTTATTAAAGCAATCTTTGCATTAGTCACACGTTTTGGCATTCCAGTTGAGACACGTTCCTTATCTATGATCATGCCCTCAACGAGTTCTGAGGAGTCGATGCTTCCGCCGACTTTCTTTTCAATCTTGATATTGTCGATGTCGAATGTGTTCTTTCCGTTTTCAATTTCGACGACAGATTTGACCGCTTTTACGCACAAAATTGCGAGTTTTTCCTTTGATGCTTCAGCGCCTTTGCCCGTCATCGCTGTAATTGCGACTTTTGTCAGAAGTTCTTCATCTTCCGGTGCGACAAAAATAGCAATTTCGTTTAGGATCTCTCGAGCTTTTACTGCTGCAAGTCTAAATCCAGATGCAATGACGGTTGGGTGCACATCTTGTTCCAAAAGGTTTTCGGCTTTTCGGAGCAGTTCGCCAGTTAATATAACGGCCGTTGTAGTCCCATCTCCAACCTCATCGTCTTGGGTACGAGCTACCTCGACTATCATTTTTGCGGCAGGGTGTTCGATATCCATCTCTTTAAGAATCGTAACCCCATCGTTTGTAATGACTACATCGCCTAGCGTATCAACCAACATCTTATCCATGCCTTTTGGGCCTAGAGTTGTTCTTACTGCCGAGGCAACCGCCTTAGCTGCGGTAATATTCATGCCTTGGGCTTCTTTTCCTCGAGTCCTTTGACTGCCTTCCTTAAGAATAAGTATGGGTTGTCCACCCAGTTGTCCGATTTGTCCACCCAGTTGTCCTGCCATTTTTTCCTCCGTATACTATGATTAGTTCCAACTTGCACTGGTTCTAACTTAACTATGCATAAAGTTCTATAAAAGCATTATGTCAATAAAAGGGCCAACCTGAAGCGCGACTACTCTTCAGATCTCTCTCTAACGAGGTGCACTAATTCGGTCGAATTATCTAAGTCTTGTAGCTCTTGCATACGCACGATAACGGTGTCACAAATCCGGGGACACTTGGGCTCCTCGTCGGTTATGTACAATGAATGAGCTGAAACGACCCGTGATATGCTACTCATCAATTCAGCCCTTTTTGCCATTAAGCTCGAATTTTTGCTGATTCCAGTGAGGAGCGTGTCCTCTTTAGTCTGTGACAACATATCAAACGGGGCTTGAAACATGGGTAACACTGTAAAGCCTAAGTCAACAAGCAGTGATATGACCTTTCTTTCAATGGGGGGTAACGTTTCAGGTTTTGCTCTTTCCGTGTCAAACACATGTCGAGTAAGGAGGCTTATCGGGACAGCACACGGCGTGTCAAGTACTGCTTCAAGTCTAACAGCTATCTCAACCTTAGCATCCATTCCTTCTTCGTATTTACGAATACTTCTTCTGGAGACCCCTAGTTCTGAGGCTATTGCTCCTAAGGACAGGTTCATGCGAGTGCGAGTAGCGTAGAGGGCCTGCCCATCCAGTTTCACATAAAGCCCCCCGGGAGCAGCATAGATGAGTGGTGGTAGCTCATCTACAAAAAAATCTGAAAGCGTGTCGACGTTCACTGCGGGAATTCCATACCGCGCATAAACGGCACCCGCTTGAAGTTCGTGATTTCGGGCTTTTTCGCCAATTAGCAATGGTGATGCATAGAAGTACTCAGCCAGTTTCTTGAGTTCCAAAGCAGTGTCTTCGTTTAACCCATCAATATTTGAAAGCATTTTTAGGAAAAGCAGAATTGTGCCCCGTCTGGCGGTAATATCGAAACATCTGGAACGGACATCACATCTCTTCGATGTAACGAATCCAGCCGAATGTAGCACTTCTGTGGTTTGATCGACCAAGAGGTCTTGGCGCATATTGTTGCTCTCCTAATTAAACATTTGAACTCTTAGAATGGCCCTACATCGATTTATATGTTCAAAAAGCTATTTATATACTTCTATAAATAAAAAAATGAGGTTCTCCACTAGCATGCTCATTGGCATTGATGATACCGATTCACCGCGAGGCATGTGCACGACCTATTTGGGGACTATTTTAAAAAAAACGCTTGAGCAAGAATTGGGCGACAGCATTGAGCTTCGCTTAATACGACTCAATCCAACAATTAAATTCAAGACACGGGGTAACGCTGCGATATGCATCTCAATTGAACATTCGTATGACGTCCTTGATATCGTGCGCAAACATATTGAGCAAATGGCGCATCTCGATGATGAGGCCACACATCCGGGAGCTGTGATTCTTGACAATGAAATAGTTCCATCAGATATTCAGTCATTCGCGAACGACGCGATGCATGCCGAGCTACGCATAAGTGACGCAACTGCACTTATCGATAAGCACGGTTTAGATTTTTTATCATTTAAAAAGGGACGAGGTTTAATCGGGGCACTTGCAGCAATAGGTGCCACTCTTGGCGAGGAATCTACGTTTGAGCTTATTGCATATCGTTTTAAGGGCAACTTTGGTGAAAAACGATACATAAATACAGGCTCAGTAAAATACGCGGATTTAACCACGTACCCTTATACGTGGGACACCGTTGATCGAAAGCATAAACAGGTTATCTTCGCCCCCCACTCTCCCGATCCGATATTGTATGGGGTCAGGGGAGAAGATCCATATCAAATACTAAGTGCGCACAGGAAAATCATTTCAGAACCATTTGAGCATCTAACGCTTTATAAGACCAATCAAGGAACAGATGCGCACGTCCGGAATGCTCAAATTCGAGATTTAAAAGAAGGTCGCTCCTACGTTGTGTTCGCAACAGTCACAAGAGAACCACAAACAACTACTGGCGGCCATACGTTCTTAGAAGTGAAAGACAATAGTGGCACTTTAATATGCGCTGCGTTTGAACCGACGAAACAATTCAGAGCTACGGTTCGAAAATTACGCTTTGATGATGTGGTCATCGTTCAAGGAAGCTATATAGATAACTGCCTTCACTTGGAGAAACTGCAAATTGTAAGCCTAAGCGATCAATACATAAAAGCAAATCCCATATGTTGTAACAAAAGCATGAAGTCGCTGGGGCGTAAGCAGGGATTTAGATGCGTCAAGTGTAAAACAATAAAGAGAGTGCCACACACAAACAAAACGTCGGAAATAAGAGATGTTATGGTAGGGGCATATGAAGTCACACCATCAGCGAGGCGGCATCTAGCAGAACCGCTCATCAGGAGGCGTAATCAAGGTTATGCCGTATTCCCAAGCAGATAGCAAGATTGAACGCGCTCAAACGATTTCAACGTCCTGCGAAACCTCCACAGATGCACGGAATGTGCTTGGAGCTTGAACAAGATGCGTAGAAACGTCGGCAAAGGGGTTATTGGCAGGTTGAACGAATATAGTGGAAGTATCATTCACTTAACGCATACTGATTTAGATGCGGTATGCTGTGATGCTATTTTCCAAAGGAGATACGGAAATGTGCTCACGATCTTTTCTTCTGTGCAAGATTATACCTCATATTTGGACCTCTTTGATGGCGTTCAAAGATCAGAGAACACTACGCTGTGTCTGTCTGACCTTGGCGGCAGGGAGGGTGCTGTTGAGCCAATAACCAGACTGAAACGCAAGGGATGGAGTATCGAATGGCGCGATCATCACATATGGGAAAAGCCCATTTTGGAGGATGTTAGGCGTGCTGTCGATTATTTGAGTATAAAACGCGAGGTTTGTGCGTGTGAAATCGTATACCAAGACTTGTTAAAAAGCGACCTGGTAGCGAAAGAGATTGCAGCAATAGGGAGGGATAGGGACTTCTGGATTAACAAAGATCACCGTTCTGAAGTGCTATCGACCGCGATCAGCGATAATGCGTCACGAGATACGATAGCATCCAAGCTGGCTCAAGGGATTTTCACAGATAGCGAGATTGAGGACTTATATACCCTACAAACAGCTCGGAAAAACAAGTCAGTAGATAATGCGTTGCGAAAGTCCGCTCTTTTTGATCATACCGCAGTCACGATAAGTGATGGTTACACGAGTGAAGTCGCTGCAATGTTGAGGGAACGATATAATTCAAGAGTAGAGTTAGTGTTACGAGCCGATGGCATTTTTTCTATAAGATCCATTGCTCCCGTAAGTAATCAGATTGCAATGCTGTTTGACGGAGGCGGACACCCACACGCCGCCGGAGGCAATCTTCATTTAACGTTCGCTGAGCGAATAGGTTTTCTATTGTTCACATATCGCGTTAAAAAGGTACGTGGGCTCATAGAGGCAGCTTTGCGGTTCGATCAGTCTTGATGGGGCGTTCTCCTTTTACGTAGGTCGGCAACTAGCTCAAAAACCCCTCTTAGATCATAAATTGCTTTAAACGCTATTATATGTCCGCTGTGTGTTTTAATGATTAGATTTCCCGTTTTTAACAACTTACCTAACGTGCTCTGTTGTATCGTTTGAGCCGTGATTCGAATTAGTGGAAGTGTTGCAGTACTCTTAAAAAGCAGGCCTTTTTCAATGTATAAGTCTTGGTCTGTAATTGCATATCGTTCTGAATAAACAGCTATGCTAGTTCTTACAGCAACAAAGAGAAAAAGCAGGAGTGATAACCCTCTAAGGAGCGTCGCAATCAAGCTGACGTCAGTGATACTATTCACAAAAAAAGATCCAAAGAGAAGGGCCACCAAGAGAAGCACAATCCACTTGTACGCCAGCGAGCAGCCTAAGATACTCGGTCGACTCAAATATAAAAGCCGCTCATCCTCGATTTTCATTCCACCTTTTCTGACTGGATAGGAAGAAAGCGGGACGTGTGGTTTTTTATTTAGCTGAGCTTCATAAGATGGGCGATTGTTAGTAACCTGAGATGCACGTAGCGCATCGTCACCACTGTATTCCATGTAACTAACCATATAATCACGCATCTCCTCTGAGAGCGTCAAGGCCCCCTTAGCAATTTCGGGACCGATCTTTATCTTCTGGAAAGCTACAACACCTGCTTCCCACCAGTAGTCTAACGAATCTAGCTTCGTTTCAATGTGGGCACGCAACGGTTGTCGGAAAGTGTTACTTCCACGTCTTTTGTATTCATCTCGAAGGCACAGCTGGTACAACTCTTTGATTTGATGCGCGTTTAGAACGACTTCTTCAAAGTCCCCTGATTGGTAGAAACGTTGCACCTTATCACTAAGTCGATCTAAAGCGCGTACTGCGACAGCAAACTCAGTTGTGGGCGATTTCCCGGTAGTCCCGTTTATTTCATGTGGATAATCCCAATAATCTCTGATGTTACTGCTCATGTATTCACATAATCCCTAGTTGCACCTGCATCTGCGGTATAACCCTCACCTGATTTAAATACGCAGCAGCAGTATCCATAAGTCGTAAGAGTTGACTGTTATCTGGTTTTTGAGTTTGGAAAATTGGTGTCACGGGCTGCAGCACCAGTAATAGATCATCGTCAATGGTTGCAAGGCTTTGGGCCACGAGCTCAACCGTTTCGATCGACGTCTCCTTAAGTACTATGACTTTAGCAAAAACGTAAGCTGGAGAGTGATGGAAACATTTGACCGTTCGCAGCTCCTCACTGAGCAATAAATCATACGTGGGCGTGGCTTTGTGCTCTGGCAGCTTGATGTCACATGCGGCGATATGCACAGCGTGCTTGAGCTGTTGGGCTTCGCGTGAAAACATCGCGTTAGTTTCAAGGTAGAGCGGCACAGGAAATGCTTGCGCAAGTTCTAAGATGAATTGGGTATGCAACAATGGTTCGCCGCCTGTTAGGCTTAGATGTTGCGTTGAAGGTGTCCATAAGCTTTTCACAAGTTCGGCGAGGTCCTTTGTCGAAACTGGGTTCCGAAGCCCACGCGTAGAACCACATTTAACTTCGCGAGCACTCTTAAAGGGCTTCGCGCTGGTGGAATCGCAATAGACGCAACTTAACGGACATCCTTGAAATCTTACAAAAACTTGGCGGGAACCGACGTAGGGCCCTTCCCCTTGTATGGAGTTAAATACCTCATTAACGTTTGCTTTGGCAGCCATTTTTCGGTCTCTTATCTCCGGCTTCGTAGCCTTGTTAACAAGGGATCGTCCTTACATATCGCTTGGAATGCACGCTTTCTGCGAAGACACGATTCACAAATGCCACATGGGGCGCCTTCTGCAGTATAGCATGACCACGACCATTCAAGTGGGGCCCCTATTCGCAATCCGAGTGCGGCAATCTCAGCTTTATTATATCCTATAAGGGGTGCAACAACCTCGACTTTATTTAGAGTTGCATATTTTAATGCTTCGTTGAAGGAAGCTACAAAATCAGTTGAGTTATCCGGGAATGTTTTGGCCTCTTCTTTGTTAAAACCGACAAAAATAGAATCATATTCATAATTCTCGCAAAAAGCAGCTGCTACAGAAAGAAAAACGGCGTTACGTGCAGGGACCCAAACCGCTCTTGCTGTTTCTCGCGTTATCGCAAGGTCATCTAACGCTAAATTGCTCACATGTGGTGGTGGAGTAGTCTGATCAGTAAGAGCGCCGACGAAACTCGCGTACCACGGTAGATTGATGATCAGATGATTGACCTGGTACATCGTGCAAATTTTTTCAGCGTATTCAGTTTCTATACTTAGTGCTTTCTGCGCATAATCAAACGTCAAACACATTATTTGATCAAAAGTGTCATAGGCTACCTTAAACGATACAACGGAATCCAAGCCTGCTGACAATAAAACAACAGCTCGTGACATTTTAAAGCCTCATAAGCGTAGGTCATTATTGAGCAAAGCATTATTAAAATTGCTTGTTTATCTGTGTATATGCACAGAACTACAGAGATTTTCGTGTTAGGTTATGTGCAGGCAGTTGGTTACCGTCTATTTACCAAAAGATACGCTGATCATTTCCACATTACCGGCTTTGTGCAGAACCAAGCCGATGGTTCAGTGAAGGTTATGGCGTCCGGTGATGAAGCTAATCTTGCATCTTTCATCGAAAAGTTGAGAGAGGGGCCGCGAATGGCAATCGTTAAAAAATTAAAAGTGACGTGGCTAGACAGGGGCGACACCTATACAGAATTTATAATAATCTGAGCATTATTGCAGGTATTGCTGCACTCTAGGGAGGGCCACATTTTTTCTTAGGCATTAAGTTGTTCGCCACAGATTCCCCTTACCACCAGTCTAAAGATTTCGGAAGATCCTTGGCCTAATCACTCACGAATGCCATAGATTGAGAATGGATTTGATACGCACGAAAAAGGTCTAACAGATAAGAGAGGGGCACGATAGGAAATTTCCCCCGTCCTTAAACAAATTTTGAAAGGTAATGAAATAAATCGTCGTGGCGCTAGCGTGGCAGATCCCTTCCTTACCATCAATGCACTTAAATAGATTCATCGGGAATATAAGCGCATTAAACTACTCGAGGTATGTTGTAACCATGAACGTAGAAGATGCACGAAAAATAATTTCTAATGCCATCGACAGCGAAGTTGAGGCGTACACCTATTATACCAGCGTTTCTGACAGAGCGACCGATCCAGCATTAAAGAAACTCTTTGGAGAACTTGCAGGTGAAGAAAAGAAACATCGGGAGTTCCTCCAGTCATTCCTCACAAAGGACACTGCTGATCTCAAGTTCACGGGAACGCACGACTACAAGGTCGTTGACGCGTTGCCAACTCCTAAGCTGACTAATGACTTGAAACCAATTGATGGTCTTGTCTTAGCGATCAAGAAAGAACTTGAGGCAATGCAGACGTACACCCAGCTTGCCACGCTTTCCACTGATTCAGAACAAGAGCTCCTGTTCTCCCAGCTCGCAAATATGGAGAGAACCCACAAGGCCCGGATCGAGGATCTTTACGTGGAGATGTCCTTCCCCGAAGTCTGGTAGACTACACATCCTTAATACCGGTCATAGGGCCGGTTTTCTTTTCTTATTCTTTTTCCATTCTTTTCCCTTCTAGACCGCTTTTTACTTCTGCTTAGCTCCACTCATAGCAGGCTCCTCTAAACTGTTACATAAAGTTGAGGCTCTGCTAAGCTCTTGGTAAGATTGAGCAAAAAAATGAAATGCGCTTGACGCCACGTAATGACGGCATGCGCAATGTAACTGCAAATATTATTTGCTAAGCTACTCAACGTCACAAAGCTGAACAACTACAGTATGAGCTAGTCTATCCCCCAAACGCTGTTTTTTATCTGACGTCCAAATCAATATGGCGCCGACAAGATAGTCGAAAATTCCATCGATAATGCGAAGAATGGTCCTTATCGCAGCGTCGCTGTAGCTGATCTTAGCGCCATTTTCCTTGACAACTTTGATTTTAACAAACCATTTGCCAAGCGTTTGCCCATAGTGGCCCTCGAGCAGCGTATAGTAGAGGAACCATACAATGAGTGCGAGGAATACTGCTACAGCAATTCCTGCGCTCAAAGCTCCACTAACTTGTGTCACTGTAGAGTTAAATTGCGCGATAGTTGCATTAATGTCACCGCTTGTCGCGGGCTGAATCGGTGCAATCGTAGAAAAAGCCGATCCTATTGCTAAAGCTATGAAAATCCAAGCGATAAAACCGATTACTAAGCTATCGATAAGAGTCGCTGCAAAACGAATTCCTACACCTTGATATCGGAGCCGAGATCCTTGTGCAGGCGTCTCATAAGCTGCTGCTCCAGTAGACGTTCCGCTATAAGTTGGCCCCCCAGTTTGATCCATGCGTTGTCACCTCCTTTTTTTGCATTAAAGATACGAGTGTAGTTAACCTAGATACGGTTTTTCCGTTTATTTCGTAGTCCTTTTGGCTTTACTTATCGCATAGTCGAATTACATGTCAAGTTTTTTTAAAGTCGAAAGATATCTCAATCGGTTGCACAAACGAAGCATTAGTCCTGACGTGGATAACCCAACACAAGAACGTACCGGAGTGAAAAAAAGGGGGGCTACAAAGAAATGACCCTTATAGCACCTTTTACTCTGTATAGACTCAGCACCATACGATTTCTTCTGAGGAAATTGTAAGTCAGGCTCTAAAAGGCTATGTGCATAAAGAAAGGAGCCCCGTATTACAGAGCACCGCTAATAACCCTGCACGGCTTCTGCTGCTTCCTTAATCACTTTCCTCGATTCTTCAACATTAAGCGCCGGGGATATTTCCCATGTGATGATCGGCCTGTATTTGAACATGACCGCGGCCAAGGCCACACTGTCTTCAAGCTCGTTTAAAGCGTATCCTTCCATTTCGTTGCCAAATTGTCCCCAGTCGCTAAATGGCCCAAAGTGCAAATCTACTTTTGCCATTTTAAGCATTACTGAGAACAGTTTCCCGATATCTGCTGGCGTAGTGGGAAGCTCGAGTTTTGAATTTTCTACGTGCCACCTTACAAAGAATTTAGGCGTTTTATCATCTCATTCGTTTTGAGCAGCGGGTGTTGAGTTGCCCCACCACCGTTTTGAAACAAGTACATCTCGTTTTTTCCAAGATAAAAGTTACGGCATAAGGGCGTCGTTAGCTGCTCTAACAGTAGCAGTATCCAAACCAACAGCATAGACTACAAGTAGAATGACTCGCGTTTATTTGTTTCCAAAACGTAGCCGCCGCATGCAGTTCTAATTATTCAATCGTCCCACCATTCTGCTAGAGGTGAAAAGCACGAGCCTTTGTAAGGCTCAGATGCATCTGAAGACGACAAGTTCACTACAATTAAGAAACGTGATTTTGGTTACATTAGTGAAACCGCTACGCTAGTAGCAGCTAAATTGTTAGAGCAAGCTAGACAAGTATTATGGTCAAAATTGGCGAGCTGGTGATAGACGGTTTAGGCGTTGTATTGTCAAACGTATACACGCTGAACATTACGATAATATACGTATATGTGGCGCGTGCTTAAACGTCAATCTTCAGCAGCTATCTCAATAATTCTTCTATTCTTCAAGCCATCTGCAATTTCCATGCCGACGCCACGTTAGTTCGCGGAAGTCTTCAGGAAAGTCACAGGTTGCTTGTTTTTTACACTTTTCACAAAGCTTCATTTTGTTCGATCCTCGTTTTGCTTCGTTGTGTTCCTTTATTATCTTTTTGCTTACTGTTCCTTGTTCAATAAACCTAGAAATTATACAAATACTATATGAAGCGTCCGAGTTGAGATTTGTAGCCGAATCAGAGCTCCAACCAGCTTAGTAACCTGAACTATTTAACGGACGAATTCAGCGCAGCAAACGGAGCCTAATACAGGTTCCGTCTTGTAGATTAATAGAAATAAATAAAAATACAAAATCTAAGGTGGTAGGTCAGCGACTGGGTTTTACTCCTTAGTCGGGGGATTCCCCTAGACGTTCAAAGAAGATCGTACAAGCACAATTAACTATTTGATCGGCACTTGCCGAATCATCGCCGGGTTCCATCATTTCCTCCCCGCCGACTACAAACGGCTCTGACTGAGGGACTGATTGACCGTCTGCGTCCATATGATCTTGTCGGCTGTTCAAGAACGTACAAGCCCAAACCTTATTTAAATCTGGAGCCATTGCTTTCGTATCCTCAAGCATTGCCGCGTTCATAGCCGAGTTAACTTCCGTCCTTGAGATATTCTCACTCAGGGCCTTCCAAACTTCGTCGAGATTGCTCTCGATTTGCTGCCCGATTTCATAATGAGTTGATCCGTTCTTGACACCTTTGGCCATGATGTCTTGGATTTGTTCGTATGTCGCATGTGTGACCCCGACGACCTTGTTCGTTCTCGACGTGATCTTATCCTCGACTAAGTGGTCCCAAGTGAGTTGAACGCCATCTCGCACCGGGTCTTTGGTGATCTCGGTGATCATGGAATAATCACTAAAAAAGTCCTTGCCAGCGAGGACGTCGTGCATGACCGCGATAGACGCTTTTCCCGTCTCTTTCCATATGATTCTTAGTGCGTTCGCCCAATAGACGCGAGATTGACCCTCAAAATAAGAGTTGATGTGTTCCAATGCCGCTTCGGAAGAGTCGGTTGCCCGCATGATTTGAGTCACATGATTACGATCGAATTTATGCGCTTTCGCCACTTGCTTTAACGCAATCCGGGCACACAGAGTCCTATGTGATGCCATGGCAATAGCAAACCTGTATCGCCTGTCGTCTCTTTTTGTTATCATGCTTTGTTACCCCTCTGACATTTCTTGAGCAACCGCGCATTCTGTGTCTTTCCAACATTATATAGGCTTCATAGTTGAACAAAAATTAAATTAATAATCGCTTCTTTTGGCAGGCGGTATACTAGGAAGCGCGTTTAACACAACACTCGACGGGGTATTTTGCTATTTTTGTATAGTCACTAGCTAGGGTAAACGCTTTTCAAGGTTGCATTTTAGTTTTGTCGTCGTCACCTCCATTAGTTTCGCGGCGCGCTTCGATTAGTTACTAACACAGGGGCAATATTGTCTTTATTATGACTTACTGCGTAAGATGCGCACTTTATATCAAGTGTAAACGAAGGGCTGAAGAAGATTATGTCCCCTTTTATTGCGACTTACGCCGTTCTCGCTGTGAACAACACATGATTTATTCTACATAAGCTAAGGTTTTGAGAATAATGGGAGAAGAGTACCGCGCTCGGTTCGTTCAACAGTTTAACGGACCGCGAAGGCAAGTCAGACATGGTGATGTTACGTTACGTGCAGTGATAGAAAAGCGGTTAAACGGGCGGGTAGTCGATAAGACGCGGTTAGGTTCGATCGACTTAGATATGCTTGAAAGCGTAAACGATCGTGATGAGTTTTGGAAAGTAACCGATTTATACCTCTCGCAATTCGACATACCGACCGAGGCCGTCGATATGGTTTGTGCGCATTTATCCCAAATAGTTAAGCCGGTTACTGAGCGCGAAGTAGCGTCATATTATGATTGCAGCGTTCGTTTGCGCGAAACGATGCGCGCGCGATAACGGTTTAACAATCGTCTGAACGAATCTACAAGATTACGAAGTTGTATGGTAGGTTCGCGTTTAACAGGTTTGACAGTTAAAGGTTTGATACATCGATGGGGAGATATCATATGTTTTTGGAATGTGTATTTTAGTACCGTGCCTACTACGATAAAAATGGGCCCGAAAGAGCACGTAATTTAGTACTCTAGTTTACGTTACATCGTATAGTATCAATAGTTATTTTTTATTCTGAGAACGGGCACGTTCTAACGGCATTTTAAGGCCACTAAATCAACAAAAGAAGCATATTATCGTATCATTTTAGGCTTACTATCTAAAACGCTTGCATGCGAGGGTAAAAAATGGATAAAAAGGGGGGTAGTTGGCCTCGGAATATGTTGAAACTACTTCTTTTTCCAGAACTGTCGCATTTGGTCACGTGACCGTCTTGTGATAGCCCTGCCGCGAGTAACCAGTGACCGATGCAGAAGGCTTTACTCCAGTGGGGATCAGCGAATACGACTCCCGATCTCGGAAAAATTTATCGATCCCCGATACATCGGCTTTTATTAGCGAGAGAATAACCATAACGCATAAAGATGTATAGAGCGGCATTAAGAGGACGTGAATATGGGCGACATAAACAGAAACGACTTAAAAAAAGTGTTGGAGGCATTGAGAAAAAAAAGCGCTGCATGATGGCGAGATTATAGAGATAACTAAAGAAGGCGATCAAGAACAAACCAGAGTAGCGATTTCTGTTATTGATGAGTCAGAGTGTGACTGTGGGCCACCGAAACCGCGCAAAAATAAGCACGGCAGCGCATCAACGCCTCGATAATACATACATGGATATCCTTGTGAAATACAGCATACAGGTAGCCCAAAAATAAAAGAATACTAACGAATGCATAATAATATGAGGATATTATTAAAACGAAGGTGACAGAGGCGACGCAGGATGATACGCGGAATAACATAATCGCTTTACTGTATATATTGTAAGGGTAAACGGATAATGCTAAAAGACGCGGTCAAGCACGTGAGCGTTAGCGGATGTACGCCTGCACAAGAACGCGAGATACAAGATCGCCTTAAAATGGTGTGGGTGATAACCGAGACTTTGTTAGGAATATGTATAGACCTCTTCGAGCCGGGAATGTTAACTATGACGCCGGGAATTACGGATGCACGCCAGCAAGGTATTATTAAACCCGGCGCGCTGTTTAAGCGTCACTTTAGCGGCGACTACGGCGAGATTGACGATGAAGATAAGCGCATAAATGAACGCAGTATTAAAGACGGTTCGTGCATCGTAAGCGGGTATGATACCGACGCCGGTCGCGTGCTTATTATTACTGACCCTAAGAGCGAATTTACCCTATTGCCGGATTACATCGAGGGGCATCGCGCGTTTACGACTATGATCTTAGCAGAAGAATATTTAAATGATATCGCGGCGCGTGAGGGCGTCGACGTCAAGTGACGTGACATCAAGCTGAAAACAAAGAAATTAAGGCACGCGGCAGCGAACTGCATATACGCGTTCTTGATGATCTTTGAGGCGATCATCTCGTTCATCACGATTATGAATAATTAAGCTATAAGCTGACCAAAGTTGCGTTTTTTTAGGTCTCTACTCTCAGAGCATTCGTAGATGCGTCAAGGTTTTTTCTTGTGTATATCTTTCAACTCGTTTTAATTTTTCAGGAATTTTCTATATTGATATGAGTATTCCGGTTCACCAGCAGATTATAAGCGTCGTGCTGCCTGTTATACCGCACCAGGACATTCCGCAGTTCGAGAATTGATCCGTATGGTGCAGATATGATCGAGTCATTTTCCGGAGTGATATGATACGAAGGTAGGACGGCATATACTGGTATCTTTGCAGTCCCGTCACACAGCTTGAAAACATGGGATCGGGCGTCCCCGAGTTCGGCGGACATCTTTATGCCAGCGACGTTGATCCGTTTTCCGACATGCAGGTGCAGTTTGGAAAGCCGGAGGAATCTGGATCCGGCAGACAGGTGGTACGATTTCCGTTTCAGTGTATCCTTGCGCAGGATCGCATAACTGTACTTGATATCGGTATTCACGTATCGGTATGATTCCTCGCAATTGGCGAGTGTCTCCATCAGTCGGGGAAGTCTAATTGCCGGTGCGGTCTCAAAACTCCAGCATCGTGGAGCGGTGCAAGTCGAACCCCAGAGGAATGAACATGGGCCAAACATGGAGAGTCCTTTTTTCAGGAGCGTAATGGTAAGAGTACGCATCTGGATCGCGTTCTCAGCATCCGCAGGTTCGACAATCAGGATCGAACCATCGGGAGCGAGCCGTTCAGAGAGCTGTGTGACAATTTCAGCTTGGGCATCGGTAGTGAGATCAACGAGCTCATTGAGGAAATTGGAGAAGATTAATAGATCGAATGTATCCGGAAGTGCAACGCGGTCAATATTCCTGATATCAGTTTTAACGGGAGGCTTGACGGAAACCCTGCCTCCCGGGGGGACACATGCATTGCGCAGATAAATGAACGCCTCGATATGTTCTTCAGATCTTTCCAGAGACCAGATGGTCGCGCGTGCGTCATCAAGCCGTGAATAGAAATCTGCAATGGCAAGAGGGACAACTCCGGGCCCTGTTCCGATGTCAAGTATATTCATACCTTTTTTCAGCAGTCCATCGCCTGCGAGCATCTTCAGCAGGTACTCTGTCTGCATAAAATAGACGGGGAAGTGGTAGGCGAGATATCCGAGTACGCTGTAACCTTTGGTATACTGTAATGACCGTTTCTGTGAGGGTTTCCAGTATTCGTCTTTCTGGGCCACAATTGCCCAACGGAGCCTTTCGATGATGACTGGATCATTCCATTCTCTTCCTACCTTTTTTGTTATGTACTGTTCAATACTCTGCGCAAGTACGTTAGGGATGCTTCTTTCAGCAAAAAATGCATCCTGGCGTTTACTCTCCTCCTGTTTGAGAAGGTATGGCTGTGCCGGGTGAATCCGGGAAATCTCAAAATCCCCTTCGATTTTTTTCGCCGTAAGTCCGAGAGCTGGAAGTTTCGGTGAAATGATGTAGAACAGTTCGTGCACCGCTATAGGTTCATCAAGGTAAGGAAGAACCTCAGACAGGAAAAATGTCGGTTTTAAAGCGGCCACATATTTTATCGTCGAGATAAGTTGTTTTTCTGCCATGAGTTGCCGTTTACTTGTCGATGGGCGATATACAGGCGTTGTGCTATGGCCGTTACTTTAGTGAGCTATTACAAAAACTTGTAGTAGAATGCTAAAGGTACGCATCACCCTATTATAACTAAGTTTACGGAGGCAAAAAAATAAAAGAGGTGCCATTCACCGCGACTGACACGACGACTGGGTACATCACGGGCGCGGTTACAGAGTGAGAGAGTTCCACAAAGACAGTCGTCATAGTATCATCAATTAGTATTGTGGCGCGTTGCAGCGTTACTTCTAAGACATGCCCACCGTGAGTGTTATCTGCGGTGAGAAAATGGAAGTGCCAACCGGGGGCGCAGATATCACTCGAGTACTGAGGCGAAAAAAAGCCTACAAAGTGCCTGTGACGTTGTGAAGTTCAAAGACTGATTGGTTTTTTAACGCGTCAGAAAGCGGAGGATACGGCATTACCTGCTTCGTCGGGCTACGCACTTCTAGGTAAGTGCATTCCCCGAGATTTTTGCCGTGTAGAACATGTTTTTCGTCGGCAACTGCTGGTCTAGGTAGTGCTGCAGCTCAGAATAGTTCAAAGAGCCGTTTGAAGCTTCGGAGAATACCAGTTGTCTGTCAACCTCGAATGACGTCACGTCTGCAAAAGGAGTTTTCATTGAATCGTTGGTGAGGTAGGCGTTTCCATCGGATTTGATCTTATAGAACGTGCTATTTAAAAAGACCATCTCACCATCGAGGGCGTCAAAAGTGCCCAAGCCGAAATCGCCGTGGGCCCGTAGCTCTTTGAGACTTGTCTCTCCATTGTAATCGCCTGCCTGAAGCGCGCTATAAGTCGACGCTTGAAAGAGCACGCCGTGTTCCAAACTGAGTTGTGGTCTCTGAGAGGGGAGGCTTGACGTGTACGCGTACGCTGCTGTAGCACTAGTGATCAGCGCCACGATTGCTATTATCGAGAGCGTGCTTCTTTGCACGGCTTCTGCGGGGGGTCCTAGTATGTGTACACAAATGTGCGATATCTATCTTAACGCTCCAGCTTGAGCCGGCTGGCGTTTAGAATACACCTTATACAACTCCAAGAATTCCGAAGATTCCTCGAATTATCCAAAAAAATGTTTTCCTATATAAGCCCCTTAGGGTCAACTATGACTCTGTGCCGCACGAGCGTAATACAAAATAACGTTAGGGTGTGAAGAGGTGCGCGATGGCATAAGCCTTGTCTTTAACTGTACTTCAGCGGGGGTGCGTTACACGAAAAACCCGATCTCAGCGCGTAGCACTGTTTGACCTAAACCTGCCTGGTGTCCAGTTAGAAGGGCTCACGGAAGATTAAACAAAGCACGCCAGAGAGGGGCCTAATGTTGGCTCCAACGTGAAGTAACTGTCGGCATCCGCTGCCTGAACACGTGTATGGTGTGTATGTGAAAAATTGAGGAGGCGTTTCTTTTACGGCTTGAGTCTCAATTGCAGATTCTTAATTGTAAGGTTTAGTGCTAGCTCTACTCTCTGATAATGTAAGGAACCTTATCCTAGCCCTATTTCAGCTCTTTTATCCGTTCTTTTGCAGGAACTGCCTCCGACCATGCGTTCTCAAATGAGGTGAGGAGGTACTCCGCATAGGCAGGATTGTCGCTCCAGAAGGCAGTGATAGGAGTATCAAGCGTGTACTCTTGGACGCCTATATTCATCGCGCTGATGCTCTGCTGCTTATCGCCTAAGAGCATGAAGACTTCGTGGATCTGATCACTATGACGCAGGTCTTCACCGATATCCAGCTGCATCCACGCCCGTTCTATGTTTACACGCGATATGGACACAATACCCTTGACCATCCCGCCGTTTTGTATGAACAGCTTGGTGCTCTGCATAGATCCAAAAGTGCCGGCGAGTTCTGCGTACTGACTGGCAGGCGGAGCTGAGGGTAGATCCTACTGTTGCCTTTTACCTAGCCAACTTTAACGTCGGCGATGTGTGTGAATTGGTTTGTCATATCAGCTTATTTCCCTCTTTTTTAAACGATGTGGATCGGTTTATGCTGATTTAAGGTGGATTGCTCCCTTTAAAAAACCAATATACCGTACACATCAATGAAAACGCTTAGATACATCACCCTCTATCTACATCTTTGATTTATAGTCGCGAAATACCGCTTTTGCACTACAAAACATGACGAAAAAAGTGGCGCTGATATGTACAGTGCTGGTATGTGTGATAGTTCTGGCCACCGCATTTCTGTCGATCGGCGAGGCGAACCCACGTGTATTAGCGCGAAGTGTGTCAAACACCCAATCAACGTCGGCGCCATCTGCGACGCACGTCACGAATAACCCGTCGATTAAAGCGCTTAAGCCATCAGCGCCAACAACAAAGGAGTCTTTCAGACGCCAATCTTATAGCGGCCCGTTTTCTGCGAGTTTGAAGTCACCGAGCAAGAAATATCATTATCCGGGGTGTTTCGAAGTTGCGAATATTGATACAGAAAATCTTGTTTCGTTCAATACCGTTGCACAAGCGTGCGCTGCGGGTTATAACGCCTGTTCGCGCTGTAACCCACCGACGTGTAGCGGTGCTTTGTATTAGAGAATGATCGCTACGCATTACAGATCAGTCGTAAAAATCACTTCTTTTTTAAAACGAAAGTGCTAGCTTTCACAAAAGCAAAAAAGGAGCGCCCGCCTGCCAAATTTTACGTTGGCGATGTGTGTGAATTGGTTTGTCATAGAAGTCTGCACACTCCCTCTTAGTTAGTTAGATGCGTTAAGGATTTAGTTGTTTAGAATCATTTCGGATACATAGATCGCAAATACAAAGTTGATACGTTTACCTCGATGATCATATGAAAGATGAGACGCTCTCTCTGATAGTTATTGCCTTTATCGTAATTAGTGGAGTCTCTTGGGCCATCTTCGCAGGCATTTCTTTAATCCTATTTTTGCCATTAGAGATCGTGGCGGGTGTGTTTTTAGTTGCGGTTGCTGCAGCTGTTGTTGCTATAGCTCTCGCTATTTTTGCTATTCGGAAGCAAGAAAGAAGATACCAAAATGAGGGATGAAAGGGGGCTGTGCAACCATAAAAAAAACCGGCTCAGTTGAACAAAAAGCACTGTTAGACGCGCTTAAGGATTTAGTATAAAGAAAGAGGCAAGGTCCTAAAAATGCCTATTAACCTGGATAAAGTCGCAGCGAAGATTAAGAAAATGTTAACGCGCGGGGATGTGGCCCGCGATGCGGCCTGGTATAAGGACAATATAGCCTGGTGGATGGGCCGTTATGAGACGCTAATTACGACCGAGGCGGAAGCCGTCGTGCGAAAAGCGATGGCGAAGCTTAACCAAGCGGTCGCCCTGCGTGATGAAGGCATTAACTTAGTCGAGCAGTTAGATCGAGATATCATCGAGGCCGAGCACGAAGTAAAGCGGCTGGGTGGAGACGCGTTTATTGAAAACTCAGAACCGATGATCAAAGAGCTAAAAGTATATTTCGATAATTTGTACGAATCGCTCAAGCGCCCACAGCCCGAAGAGGTAGAAAAATAGAATAACAAACATAGAAAAAACGCCCCCTCACGTTACGGCCCCTTTTCTACTTGCTTGATAGTCTTGCTGCGATCAGGCCTTCCGACTGTCCACGCCGCTTTTCATCCCGAGGATCGGACCTGTTTCGCTCATAGCGCTGTTGTACACTATCATCATAATGTTCTCTTTAAAGGGGAACCTCATTATATCGCTGCCACTTGACGTTGTGCGCATCGCCATCCCATTGCTCTGCTACTTCATAGTGATGTTCTTCGTCTCCTTCTTTGTCTGCTGGCGAGTAGGCCTCGATTATGCCAAGACGGCCACGCTCGCGTTCACCGCGGGAAGCAACAACTTCGAGCTTGCCATAGCAGTGGCGGTCGGTGTCTTTGGCTTAAATTCCGGTCAAGCGTTTACTGCAGTCATCGGACCTGCCATAGCAGTGGCGGTCGGTGTCTTTGGCTTAAATTCCGGTCAAGCGTTTACTGCAGTCATCGGACCACTGATTGAAGTCCCGGTTCTCATAAGCTTGGTGAACGTGGCTCTGTGGTTTTCTATTCGCTATTTCAGTCAAACTGGTGATGTAATATCCTCATAAGTTATCTCGCGGCTTGTCGTAGCATTCCTGAAGCTTCGTGAATCACACAACAAAAGAGCTCATCGGGAGAAGTGCGGTTGCCATTTGTCCTTCATTCCCTTACCTTTCTCACGATGACTTGGGAGAGGGCTTCAATTTCATCTACCCGAGCCTCTTCCATCCCGCGTTTGACGATCCCCTCCCTTGTGGCAACAACGTACACGTCCGGTCTCGTTCCGATCGCATCCATTCTCTTTTTTACACAGCATTCCTCACATCCGTCTACCGCAACGAGGTTTTCCTCTTCCCTGAGTTCCTCATCCAGCGGACGTTTCAGGGCGGTAAGTTGGAGATGACGAGTAATCAGTACCGGATGTCGGTAACGGAGCCAGGTTCCAGTCCTGGTGGTGAGCTGCCCAGTATGGGAGATCCCTGAGCAGGTCAGGAGGAGGGCCTGCCGGTCGTCATCCGTCATGCTGTTTTCCCTCGTTGTCGAACTAGTGGTGGATTCATTCCCGATTAGTCATCTAAATCAGTGTTTCAACGAGTTCGACAGCACCCCGGATAAAAGTTGGACACCGCTCCATCGCGACTTTATGCGTTTTCGCATCTGCAAACTGTTGGGGGTCTGACAGATTGTACCCAAGTAGTTCGGTGCAAGCTACCGAACCATAATACACCTTAAATTCATTTAGAAACTCGCTGACCACCGCGTAGGTTTTTTCTTTTGCTGCGACGTCATCAGCCCTTATACCACCGTATCGCAGCCCGATCACCATAATCGCTCCAGAGAGAGATCCACAGATTTTATCCATGCGAGCAATCCCGGCGCCAAATCCGTGCGAGATCCGACGTGCTGTATCTTGGTCAAGCCCGAAGTCCGGTGCAAAGACCGAGAGAATAGACTGCGTACAGTTGAAACCTTGCTGAAAAAGCGCAACAGCGTCGTCTGCCTTTGTCATATCCAATAATCACGTAGAGAAGGTCTTAATGATATCGCTCAAGTGTCAATCAAATAGAGCGTACATAATAACACATAGTGTTAGCAAAATCGATTGGAAGCACTACAAGCATCCATTGCCCGCTTCGGTTTATGACGTTTACATGAGGAATTGGAAGGATGTTAGTTTTTAATTCCACTCGTAAAATACGTTGATTCCAGACTTGGTGAGATCTGCTTCACTCTAGACTGGCCCAGATATGTTTTCAAGCCATATCCTGCTCCTGCGCCGTGCTTAACAGCCCAATATTTTAAGATCCCAGCTGTGCACTGCCAGCACAGTCACAAACAATTTACGAGGGTTTACAATGAAAAAATCGTATTTAGCAGGGGCGTTAGCCGTGGTGATGCTTGCAGCTGTTCTCGCTGCGGGCTGCACAACTTCTACGACATCTTCACCAACCCCGCCTCCCAGCGCCAGCACTACAACTACAACATCGGCTGCAGAAGGCCAAGCCATCGTTCAGTACCTCGCGACAACGATGCAACAGCTGAACTTCACCGTGGCGACGCCGTTTTCACTGCAACCTAATCCACAAGCAGGGATTGTAGTGTACAACGGCACGGTGAGCGACAAGAACGGCACTTACGCCGTGAGCGTCAAAGCGTGCAATAATGCGTCAACGGCGCAGGCACACTTCGATTCGCTGAGAAACATGTTCATGAGGCAAGGGTACACTGCGGTGCAGCAGAACGCGACGGCGTGGTCAGGGTTCAACACGAGTGCACGACAAGGAGCGGCCGTTGAACACGGTAGTTCACCGCTCATGCCGTACTACTGCATGGTCATTACCGGCGGTGCTGTTGGGCAAGCGCCGTACCAACAGGCCATGTGGCAAGACATGTGGGAAGATATGCACACGTATAGTGGCAACGGCTATGGCATGGGGCCGTATATGGGCCAGGGGATGAATGCGAACACGCGCAGCCAGATGCAGCAGGTAATACAAGGGCACATGGGTTCAGGGATGATGTAGTCGTTAGGCGGTATCGCTGCGTGGAAGGGTGGACAGTCATCTCCTGTCCGCTCTTTCACATCGCTCGTGCCACTATCAAGGAGCATTTTGTCTGGAGAGCCCTTTGCGCCAATTCACTCGACGGCCCCACTGTTAAGATTTTTGCTATGTGACTTCCAAAAAGATAATGGGGGTATACGCCCCGACGAACACATAGGTAGATAGCAATCGGAGGGTAATTAGGATGCAAGGAGAGGCCACCTCGGACTCTATCAAAACAGAGATTGTACCACAGACATAGGCGCAACCACATCACCATACCAGCGCGTTGTTTGATCACGAACATCATCCCTACAAGCCACGCAATGTCAATCTGCTTCATGAAGCAGAGCAAAAGGCGGCTGGCGTTAATACTCGAATTGCGGTTG